>OLRF01001788.1_pt1 | contig 20992 bp, 18 predicted proteins | sample 1672061 | NCBI WGS metagenome assembly OLRF01 (sample SAMEA3136641, study PRJEB25190) | human gut metagenome | reverse complement strand
GCATGTTATGGCAGCACAGCGAGCCGGTTCCAAGTGCCCCAGGTCGCCCCGAAAGAGGAGCGACGCGTACTTTGGTACGCGAGCGACGGCTTGAGGGGCGAGATGGGGTGCTTGGGGCCGGCGCAGCGTCAAGCCTGAAGGTGGTCTTGGATGAGATCGCAGATGGCTCGGGCGTCGTTGATGTTGATGGCTCGGGTCGCAAAGCCGGCGTCGAATGCCTGGCGTGCCAGGGCCTCGTTGCAGGCAAGGGCCAGCGTGTGGCCATCGACCAGGTCGAGCGAGCTCTTGCCGCGTAGGCGATCGACACCGGAGCGCGCGACCACGATGTTGTCGAAGCCCTCGGTCTTGTAGCCCTCAATGATCACCACGTCGACATCGTTGTAGCGCAACAGCAGCTCGCGTGCGGGCATCTCGTCCTCCTCGCGCGTGTCGGCGTACTCCGCCCAGCGCGTGGCGCAGATGAGGCCCACGTGCTTGGATCCGGCCTGGTGATGGCGCCACGTATCCTTAGCGGGCACGTCGATATCAAAGCCGTGATGCCCATGATGCTTGAGCGAACCCACGCGCAGGCCGCGGCGGGTGAGCTCGGCGATAACCTTCTCGACGAGCGTGGTCTTGCCCGAATTTTGGTAGCCGATAAACGCGATCGCGGGGACGGCCGGTGTCGGAGCTACGGGCGCGACGGCGACGGGCGCGCTTGCGAGCGTGGCACCGTCAGCGGCCACGGCCTCAGCAACAGCGGCCTGGCGCTCTGCACGATTCCACACGCCCGAGCGGCCGCCCTCCTTGTGCAGCAGGCGCACGTCGACGATCTCCATGCCGCGATCGACGGCCTTGCACATGTCGTAGATGGTCAGACACGCGGCACTCGCGCCGGTCAGGGCCTCCATCTCGATACCCGTCTTGCCCGTCACGCCGGCCGTGACCAGTACGTGAAAGCCAACCTGTCCGTCCGCGCGCGCCGGCGCCCAGCCCTCGGGCACGTCCTCGGCCGGCGTCCCCGCCGGAGCGATGGGCACAATGTCGCACTTACTCTTGGTAATGAGCAACGGATGGCACATGGGGATGATGTCACTCGTGCGCTTGATGGCCATAATGCCCGCCACGCGCGCGCAGGCGAGCACGTCGCCCTTCTTGGCGCGATCCTGCAGCACCATGGCCTGCGTCTCGGGATGCATGAGGATGGTGCCTTCGGCGATGGCGATGCGATGGGTCTCGGCCTTGTCGGACACGTCGACCATGCGTACCTCGCCCTTGGCGTCCACGTGCGTCAGCTCGTCGCGACGGGCGTCACGGGCGGGCTCGATGGCAGCGCTGGCAGTCGGCTGCATGCCTGCAACGGCAGCGCTGGCAGTCGGCTGCATGCCTGCAACGGCATCGCTGGCCGCAGCCGTGGCTTTATGGGCAGACATCGCGGCCCTGCGAGCGGCCTTGGTGGCATCGGCATACCTGCTCTTGGCCATATGATCATCCTCCGATTTGGGACATAAATCGTTGCGTGCCCTCAATTATCGCGTGTTCCTGTGGTTTGTGGGCCACGGCATCGCGCCAAATCGAAAGTACCTGCATATCATCACCACGGCGCAGGGCGTCGCGCACCGAATACTCGGCATCGCTAAACAGGCACGGACGCACGTTGCCGTCTGCCGTCAGGCGCAGACGGTTGCAATTCGCACAAAAATGGTTGGACATGGCGCTAATAAAGCCAACCGTTCCCGCCGCGCCCGGAAAGTGCCAATAGCGCGCAGGGCCCGCACCAGCAGGAGCGTCGTTGATGTCGAGCGGTTCAAGCTCGCCTAGACCCACCGCGGCGGCCCCGGCATTGATGCGCGCCCGCAGCTCGTCGCTCGGCACGGTATCGCTCGCGTCCCACAGCTCGGGATTGAGCGCGGGCGCATGCGGGTCCACAGCGCAATGTGAACTGGTGCGTTCGTCGCCGATGGGCATGTATTCGATAAAGCGCAGGTGGATGGGGCGGTCGACGGTCAGTCGTGCGAGGGCCGCCACATCCTGGTTGAGCCGTCGCACAACAACGCAGTTGACCTTAACGGGCTCAAAGCCCCAAGCTAGCGCCGCGTCGATGCCAGCCATGGTCTGCTCGAGTCGGCCCAGGCGCGTAATCTTTCCAAACAGCGTAGGGTCGAGCGTGTCGAGCGAGATGTTGACGCGGTTAAGCCCGGCATCTTTGAGCTGCGGTGCCAGCTTGGGCAGCAGGGCGCCGTTGGTGGTAAGCGAGATGTCCTCGATCTGCGGAATCGCGCGGATGTCGCGAATGAGCGGGATGATACGGCGGCTGACCAGTGGCTCGCCACCCGTCAAGCGCACGCGGTGAATGCCCTCCCCCGCCACCAGGCGCACAAAGCGGGCGATTTCCTCGGCGCTGAGCAGCTCGTCGTGTGCGCGGGGCGCCACGCCATCGACCGGCATGCAGTAAATGCAGCGGAAATTGCACTTGTCGGTAACGGCAATGCGCAGGTAGTTGATATCGCGGCCAAAACCGTCATGTTGCACGTGCCCGTCCACGCAACCCTCCCCTCACGCGGCGTTTTATTCTTCGGAAAACATAATACCCCACGAGAGAATCATGCCGACACCCGTACGACAGGACAGGTCGCCTCGAAAAAACGGACCTTCCAAGCCCATCCTCAACACAGACCATCACAACATTCGATGCTTTTCCCGTTTTTGGCAAAAAACGTCGAATGTTGTGATGCTTTGCCTGCCCACGGCACCCCGCAGAAGGACCGGAACGTCCCTAAAGGCCGCCGTCCCAGTGCCGAATCACGAATTCTCGTAGGTCGTTCTGACGTTTCTGGAACGCTTCGCTTCGGTCGCACTTAAGGCCCATAGCGAGCGCGATGGCATTCATTGCCCGATGCAATTGCAGTTGATGGGCAAACTGAGTCCCGGTGAGGACGATCATCCTAAAGCCCAGCGCGCTCAGCACGGTCATACGCTCCGCATCCGACGCGCTGCGCTGTTTATCAAGATGGTCAGAGCCGTTGTATTCAATCCCCGTACCGCTCGCAGGCGCATATACGTCGATCTCGAAATACCCGGCCTTTGCGAGATACTTGAATTCGTTGGGAACATCGACCCGATGGTTGAGCTCAACCTTGGCGTATCCCAGCCCTCCCTGGGAACGTTTTGCTACGACCATGATTGCGGCGGCCGTCTCCATAGGCGATCGCGCGCCATCGTGCACGCGCTTGAGCACGGCGGCCGCACGTATAGTCCCCTGACGAGATCGGTTCTCATTGCAATAGGCAATTAAATCGGCAACGGTATACCTCTGCCCCATCTCGATATAATCGCCTGTCGACAGATGATTCAAATGGTATCGGGCGCAGATTTCGTAGCCATATTCCAGCTGCTCGGGCTCGCTCATCCACGAACCCGCTTGGACAAAGCACATGGCCTCATCAACCACCAGAAGGCCCTCTGCCACCTCGATAAGATGGCTTGAAGGTACCGGCGCCCCAAACACATGGCACCTAAATCCAGCCGGCGTCGAGCGCTCAAAATCGAAGTTGACGAGCGTATCGATATGATCGAGCTCTTCTCGTGAAATACCAAGCGAGACCAGATAGTCGGCAACGATCCCAACTGCCATTGAAGCCCTCAGCCCCTTGGCATCGAGTCCCAATTTGGGCAGGCTCGCGGCCGGTTCCGCCTCGTTAGCAAGCGAGTCCTCATCGTATAGACTGCTTGCTCGCGAGAGCGGCTCGGACGGGCGCGCCACGTTGTGGTACAGCCAGGCAGTCTTATGGGACAGGACGATCGGCAGGTCCATGAGCCCTCCAATGGAGTCGGATAACCAACCTTATTCCCCTGCCCACGGATCCGCGCACCTTCGTGTGCAAGAAAGCGATTCCACCCGTTCGAGTGGCAGAAAAACCATCACAACATTCGATGCTTTTCCCGATTTTGGCAAAAAACGTCGAATGTTGTGATGGTTTGAGGCGAGGTGAGGGGCACAGAGGGCCAAAGCATCGTGCTTGGAGCGTGACTTTTTTCGCCCCACTGCCAACACAAACCTTGACTCTATAATCGTTGTAGGGTTTTCACTACACTGGTACCTAAACGAACCAAGCCAGAAAGTACCCCGCCCATGGAACACGACCTCACACGCGGCAATGTCCTTAAGACCATCGCGGTCTTTGCCCTGCCCTATATGCTCTCGTACTTTTTGCAGATGCTCTACGGCATGGCTGACCTGTACATGATGGGGCAGTTTAGCGGCGCTGCCGGCATCACCGCCGTGGGCAATGGCGCGCAGACGCTCTATATCATTACCGTGACGCTCGTGGGCCTGGCCATGGGAACGACGGTCATCGTCGGCCACGCCGTGGGCTCGCGCCGCTTCGACCGCGCCGAGACCGCCATCGGCAACACCATCACGCTCTTTATGGGTGTCTCGGTGGTACTGGCCGCTGTCCTGCTCGCACTGTGCCCGCAAATCGTGGCACTCATTGGCACGCCGGCCGAGGCGGTCGAAGGCACCGCCGCCTACCTGCGCATTTGCTTTATCGGCATTCCGTTTATCGCCGCATACAACATCCTCTCGGCCATCTTTCGCGGGCTGGGCGATTCGCGCTCGCCCATGTACGTGATCGGCGTGGCATGCATCATTAACATCGCGCTCGATTTTCTGTTTATCGGCCACATGGGGCTCGGCCCCGTGGGCGCGGCGCTCGGCACGGTAACCGCCCAGACGGCAAGCGTTGCCCTCGCGCTCGTGTGGCTCAAGAGCCGTCGCACGAACATCCACGTTAAGCGCAGCGACCTGCGCCCCCAGCCCGAGGTTCTCGGCAGCATTCTTAAGATCGGCGTGCCTGTGGCTGTGCAGGACGGCTGCATCCAGGTGGCGTTTATGTTTATCACCGTCATCGCCAACCACCGAGGACTCGTCGACGCCGCCGCCGTAGGCCTGGTCGAGAAGATGATCAGCTTTTTGTTCATTGTGCCGAGCTCCATGGGTGCCACCGTCAGCGCGCTCACGGCGCAAAACGCCGGCGCGGGCAAGGGCGACCGCGCACGTCAGGTGCTCAAGGATGCCATGACCATCTCGGTGGCGTACGGCTGCCTGATCACGGTGCTGATGTGGCTGGTGGCGCCGGCGTTTATCGGCTTTTTTGCCAAGGACCCCGCGGTGGTCGCCGCCGGTACCGGCTATATGCACAGCTATATTTTCGATGCAATCTTTGCCGGCATCCACATTTGCTTTAGCGGCTTTTTCGCTGCGTATGGCAAGAGTTACATCGGCTTTGCGCACAACGTGCTGGCCGTGGCACTCATTCGTGTGCCCGGCGCCTGGCTGCTGTCGAACGCCTATTCCGATACGTTGTTTCCAATGGGCATCGCCTCGCCGTGCGGATCGATTTTGTCGGCAGTCATCTGTGTTGTCGCGTTTACCGCGCTCAACCGCCGCGGAGCTTTTGACAAACTGATGGCGTAGCGGGGCAACGCAGGTCTGGCACTTCTCCCCTGCTTTTTACCGAAAGGAGCGGTCCCATGACCGACTCGCCAGCTGAACATACAGAGGGCCTGCTCCGCATTGGCGAGGTGGCACGCCTGTTTAACCTGAGCGTGGGAACGCTACGTCATTACGAGCAGATCGGCTTGTTGGATCCGGCGCGCATCGATCCGGCAAGTGGGTACCGCTACTACGGATCGCGGCAGCTCTCCACCCTCAACACCATCAGCCACCTGCGAGTTCTCGACTTGCCGCTCGCGCAAATCCGCGAGTTTGTGACCACGCGCGATGTGGACCTCATGCAGCGGCAGCTGGCTCAGCAACAGGAAATCATCGAGCGCAAGCGCCGCGAGCTCGAACGCGTGTCGCGCAAGATTAACAGCCGGCTTGCCCTGCTGCACGATGCCTTGAACACCGAGCTCGATACCATTTGCACAATCGATGCGCCCGAACTTCGCTGCGCCGTGCTGCGCGAACGCGTCAACCCTACCGACGCCTATGAGCTGGAGTGGCAAATTCGTCAACTGCAGACGGGCCAGCACGAGACGTTTGTTTTTCTGGGCAACTTGGGCGTCGGGATCGCGCCCGAACGCCTTGCCGCCGGCGACTTCGATGGCTACGACGAGGTCTTTCTGCTGCTGGATGACACGGACGATTACCTGGGCGATGTCGAAGTACGTCCCGCCGCGCGGTGTCTGACGGTCAGCTTCCGCGGCACGCACGGTCAGGCGGCCCCGCGCTATGAGCGCTTACTCGATTACATGCACGAGCGCGACCTGTCCCCCGCCGGTCCCTCGCGCGAAATCGCCCTCATCGACGACATCATCAGCGACGACCCGGGGGCGTATGTGACGAGGATCGCGATACCGGTCCGCTAATCACTACCATTTATCGAGCAATTCCATCCATTTACCTTAATCCGAATTAGATTGTATTATGTAGCAAATAAAATGACAGCATATTGCCCCCCATAGGCAGGAGACATTATGCCCAGAGTTCAATCACGTCGCTCGTTTCTTCTCGGCCTAGCCTCGATCATCGGCTTATCCGCTTCACGCCCAACAAGAGTATTCGCTGCCGACTCAAACTCATCCGTCGCCTTTACATCAGACCTAGCACAAGACTACGCGCTTTCCCTGTTGCCCATCGTCGACGGATCCGCGAACTTAGAGATCGAGCAAATCGTTCCCGTATGCCAACAAATCGGCCTTATCTGTGGCTATGAAATCAGTGTCACAAGGGAAGGAAGCCCTTACGGTTATTTAATACTTGACGCATCATATCCTGGGCTTCTGAAGGAGATAACCCTCGGCGATACCATTCTTCCGATTTCAGCTTCTCTATCAAACGCCATTTCAACTTATTCCGGCCAACAGGCCACAAACCCAACCGTACTAATTTCGTACAACGATATTGAATATGGAACTTTGGTGCCAGGAACTAGAGACTGTGTAACCAACTATAACAATATACGGTCTGTCCCGATTGTCACCGAAAAGGGTATAACACCTCAAAGCAATAACCCAACTTCATGGGATGCAGTCATTATCAATGAAGATGACTTGATGTTGCATTTCCAAATAGACGATTTAAACGGAATACCGTTCCGAGGAGTCTCGGAATCATTAGTTGAAGCCCGCACTAATAAGTATGCATGCGTCGTTTCTGCCTTGTACGCTGTATCAATGCATTACGGTCTCACCAGTTCAAACGCTAATCAATTTAATCCCGATTATTATAAAGAAATATGGAACGTCACTGGCACAACAACGTATAAGACCAATGATCAGGGCGTCGAGTACGGAAGCACGATCATCCCAGATGGAATTGTTCCGTTTAAAAGTCTTGCCGCTCAAAAGGGTAGAGCACTTAATACTCAATTTTTCGGTTATCAGCCTCAATTCGCTCAGTACAGAGCAACTATCGATCAAGGGAATATCGGCTTGTATCATATGTGGATCAACAGCCGAAACAGTGAAGGGTCCGTCGAGCTATCAGGTCATACAGTCACGGTAACTGGCTATTTTACTGGGCATAATGGAAGCTCTGGCATCGAACTGCAGTGGCTCGAAGTATTCGACGGATGGAACACTTATCCCCGAGCGATTAACTATGCAACGCCCAATATGGTCAAATTGAACGGAACAGTCTTTTGGTAAACCGGATGGCACCATCAAAATGCTATGGCACCACGGCCTTTGCCCTGGTTACGATATTGGTGATTTTCGCTATGTTTGCATCCATTTCTTCATGCACAGATAGAGCCCGCTATAGCGGAGGAGATGATTACCTTGTCTTTGGAGCCGGCAGCGTTCATTCTATTGAGGGAACGGAACTCGTAATCCAAACAGACAACAGTCCCCGCTACACCGACGCTGGAAAGCAAACCCGGATTACATTCCCCTCATCTGGCCGAATCAAAGACAAGCTTTCCCAAATCAAAGTTGGGACAAGAGTTTCCTACTCACGCTTTGAGTCGGTAGATGCATCTGGATCATACGAGGGAAACGATATCGAAATTGAACAGGCAAACACTATAAGGAGATGTTGAGGAACTGAGCCTCTGCGCAGTTCCTCAACAAATCATTATGCCTCCGGGACCCTACCCGTCGCCAAAATCTGTTCAAGTGCCGCCTCATCCAACACGGGCACACCCAGCTGCTCGGCCTTAGTGAGCTTGGAGCCTGCCTTGGGGCCGGCGACCAGATAGCTCGTCTTCTTCGATACACTGCCCGAAACCTTGGCGCCGAGCACCTTGAGCGCCGCGCCCGCCTCATCGCGCGTGCGGTTGACGAGCGTACCGGTGAGCACGAAGGTCAGACCCGCGAGCGGCTGTGCGTCAGCAAGCTCGCCTGCCACGCCAGCGTCGGCTGCGGCCTGCGCGTGCGCGGCGCCCAAGTCGACCTCGAGCGACAGACCCGCCTGGCGCAGGCGCTCCAGCACGGCAAAGTTCTCGGGCACAGCCAGGAACTGCTTGACGCTCGCCGCAATCTTGGGACCGATGCCCTCGCACTCGGCGATGTCCTCTTCACTCGCCAAGACCAGCTTGTCAATCGACAGGAATCGCTCGGCGATGACCTCGCCCACGCTTTTGCCCACGTGGCGGATGCCCAGGGCAAACAGCACGCGACCGAGCGGCTGGCTCTTGGACTTGTTGAGCTCGGCGATGATTTTCTCGGCCGTCTTGAGGCCTACCGGAATGGGGTCACCCTTCTTGACGCCCTTTTTGCTGTTGGAGCTGGCATAGGTGCGGCCCGTGTCCAGGCCGGCGATGTCGTCGACCGTGAGCTGGTAGAAGTCTGCAACGTCGTGAATCAGACCGGCGGCGATCATCTTGTCGACGATCTCGTCGCCCAGGCCGTCGACGTCCATGCAGCCGCGGCTCACCCAGTGGAGCAAGCGCTCCTTGAGCTGTGCGGGGCAGTCGATGGACACACAGCGGTAGGCAACCTCGCCATCCTCGTGGACCACGGGGCTGCCGCACACGGGGCAGATCTCGGGCATGTGCCAGTCAACCGAATCGGCCGGGCGCTTGTCGAGCACCGGGCCCACAACCTCGGGGATTACGTCGCCTGCCTTATGCACGATGATGGTGTCACCCTCGCGCACGTTTTTGCGACGAATCTCGTCGATGTTGTGCAGCGTGGCGCGCGCGATAGTGGAGCCGGCAACCGTCACCGGGTCGAACTCGGCGACCGGTGTGAGCACACCGGTGCGGCCCACCTGGATGCGAATTTCGCGCAGGACGGTCTGCTTTTCCTCGGGCGGGAACTTAAAGGCGATGGCCCAGCGTGGCGCGCGGGCAGTAAAGCCCAGATCGAGCTGTTGCTGAAAGCTGTCCACCTTTACGACCACGCCGTCGATGTCGTAATCCAAGTCACCGCGGTGCTCGAGCGCCTGGGCACAGAACTCGTGGACCTCGGCCGGCGTGGCGCAACGAGCCACGTTGGGGTTGACGCTAAAGCCGGCGCTATGCAGCCAATCGAGGAACTCGCGCTGGCTGTGGACGTGCAGCGGATCGGTATCGGCGATGGCGTAGATAAAGGTGGCCAGGTCGCGGCGCGCCGTAACCTTAGGATCCTTCTGACGCAGGCTGCCAGCAGCGGCGTTGCGCGGGTTGGCGAAGGGATCGCGTCCCTCGGCATCGGCCTCTTCATTCAGGCGAACAAAGCTGCCCTTGGGCATATAGACCTCGCCACGGACCTCGATGGCACGCTCGCGGTCGGCACCCATATGAGCGAGCGCCGGCTCGGACAGATGCATGGGCACATCCTTGATGGTGCGGACGTTGAGCGACACGTCCTCGCCCGTGGTGCCGTCGCCGCGCGTGGCCGCGCGCACAAAGGTGCCGTTTTGGTAGGTTAGCGCCACGCCCAGACCGTCAATCTTTAGCTCGCAGGTATAGGTGACGCTGCCGGCACCGAGCGCATCCTCGGTGCGCTGGAGCCATGCGTCGAGCTCGTCCAGGTCCATGGCATCGTCCATGGAATACATGCGCGCCATGTGCGTGACCGGCGTAAACTGCTCGCTCACGTAGCCGCCCACGCGCTGGGTATAGCTGTCGGGCGTCACCAAATCGGGGTAGGACGCCTCGATTTCCTGCAGCTCAACGAGCATTTTGTCAAAGGCGGCGTCCGTGATCTCGGGCGCATCGAGCATGTAGTAGCGATAGGCGTGGTAATCGAGCTCGTGGCGCAGCTCGGCCGCACGCACTGCCGCCTGGGCACGGGCATCGGCCGGTGCAGCGGCATCCGTGCTCGCGGGCGTTTCGGTATCGATGTCCACGCCGTCACCAAACAGGCTCGATTGCTCCATAGCGGCACTCCTTCGCTCGATTTCAAACGGATACTAGAGTACCACCGGTCACCATGGGGCCGAATACCCCTTTCGAACCGCACCGAATCGGCAGCCGATGGACCGGGGTGGATCGCGCGATCAAACCATGCTCTTATCAGCTTTAAATGGTCCGTTTTCCTCCGTCCCCAACGGATCGATGAGAAAAGAGGGGCTGTCCCACGTTGATGGGACAGCCCCTCTGGCTTCGATATGTGCGATACGGCTCGCTAGTAACCCTGGCCGTAGCCCTGGCCCTGCTGGCCCAACAGCTCCTCCAGATACTGGCGCAGCTGCTCGTCGGTAATACCGCCGTTGCCGGTGTCGGTCGCGTTGTCGTCCTGCTGCTGGTTCTGCAGCTCCTCATCTGAGCCCAGCTCGACGGTGACCTTTTTCTCTTCCTTGCCGCGCACGAGCGTAATCTCGACCTTCTCGCCCACCTCGTGGCTACGCAGCGCGATGATCAGGCCATCGGCACTCGTAATCTCGTCGTCGCCCAGCTTAGTAATGACATCGCCCTCTTGGATGCCAGCCTTGGCTGCGGGACCATCCTCGACGACGCTCGCCACATACGCGCCGCTATCGGTGCTCAGCTTGTTGGTACGGGCGTTGAGCGCGTTGACGCTCGAAAGCGTGGCGCCCAGGTACGGATGCACCGGCGTCTTACCGTCGATGATCTGGTCGGCAATGTCCTTGGCGTAGTTAACGGGAATAGCAAAGCCCACGCCCGAGCTGGAGCCCGAGTAGCTCTCGATGAGCGAGTTGATACCCACGAGCTCACCGTTGTCGTTGACGAGCGCGCCGCCGGAGTTGCCCGGGTTGATGGCGGCATCGGTCTGGATCATGTTGGCGTAGATGGTGTTGCCGCTGGTAGAGCTCATGGCCGTGGAGCGATACAGCGCCGACACAATACCCGTGGAGACAGACTGCTCGTTGCCAAACGGCGAACCGATGGCCATGACCCACTCGCCCACGTTGAGCTTGGAGGAGTCACCGATCTCGATCGGCGTGAGCTTGAAGGCGTCGGCGTCCTTGAGCTTGATGACGGCCAAATCGCTCGAGGCATCGTTGCCCACGAACTCGGCCTCGTAGGTGGTGCCGTCGTCCATGGTCACCACGTACTGGTCGTAACCATCGACCACGTGGTTGTTGGTGAGGATGTGGCCCTCGGTATCGAGCACAACGCCCGAACCGACGCTGCCCGAGCTATCCGACTCATCGGCAGACTGCGAAAGCGAGCCATTCTGGCTACCGCTCGAAGTGGCGGTGATGGAAACAACGGAGGGCAACGCCTTGGCAGAAACGGCCTCGGCCAGCGTGGTGTCCTCGGAATCAATCGTAATCTTTTGCGTCGACGAGCCGGATGCGCCCGCCGTCACGGCATTCTTTCCGCCGCCAATATTGAGCGTGCCGCTCAAAATGAGCGCAATGACCAGTAGGGCGCCACAGGCACAGCCGGCGAGTGCCGTAATAAAGATCGGCAGCTTTTTGGTCTTGGTCTTGACCACTGTGTGCTTGTTTACAACCTGCTGGCCGCCCAGCGGCTTGCCGGTCTGTGTGTCGTAAGCCTGCACGTAGGGAATGTTGCCGTCGGCAGGCGTCGACTCCACCTGCACGCGCGGTTGCTGCTGAGTCTCGCCGGCGTGGCCCGCATCCTGGGGACGCCGGGAATCGTTCTCGCTCATAGCTGCAATCCTTTCGTCAAATAACCAAAGGCCCGCCAAACATGTGGCGGGCCATCATTGTTCACGTTGAGTTGTACCCCAAGCTGGACAGTCCCGAGCACTAGATGCCAAGATTTCAGCTTTGTTTAAGTAATACCTTGCTTGTAGGTCAATTCGTTTTATTCCATTTTGTCTATTCGATACAACAGTCGATAGCAAAACTCACGGCTTCGCTCTCTGGCGTGAAAAAAGTCTCTTTGCTTCTTGTTCGCGTTTTTTCATTGCCATTTTCATCTCTGACCACCGTGTCAACCACGAGCGTCAATCGCTTCCGAGCGTCCGGCAGCCCCAAGGCTTCCGCCATCCCAGCTCGCATCAAAATGGGAACTCCTGCCATCAGGCCTAAAAACTGCTTCCCATCATTTATTCTTCATTCCCCTTGTCTACTTGATTTGGCTTTCTCGGCTGAATGGGGATATAGAACAGTCCCGTCAAGTTCCTTATCTTCCACAAAAACAAGAATCCATTTTTCACCTGCCTTCAACCCTGCAACATATCCAGAACTTGACTTGCGACGCATATCAATCTTTTTACGGCAACCACTTGGCATCAACGCCTCAAATTGCCCGTTATGAACATCCGATAGAGTGCGAACTTCGATCGCAACAACCGTGTCGTTTTCTCCCCCATTAGTCGCCCCTAGCAGGGACAAACTCACTGCAGCGACCAAGGCAAGGAAAAGAACCAATAGGGGTATTGCCCTTCTAATGAACTTGTCGCCATTCACGAGTACAATCACCCCTTGCAATATGTTCCGTCGTGAGCCGTGTAAATTGATACGTCATATGGAAGAAACTGCAGCCGGTTTATCCATCCGTTCCAAACCACAAGCAGGTACTTCTTGGCATTTGAGTATGTGTTATGCATTGCCACATAGCCCACAACCGCCATTGCGCGCCCGCTGCCATTTGACCGGAGCCTCCCAGAGAAAACATTGCCGAAACGCGCATGCGTAGGTTTTCGTCTCTTTGATAACTTCTGTTTGCGCTGGCGTTATCATTCCCGAAATCATTTTGCTCGCATCAACAACATATCCCTGTTTATACAAATCCTTGGCAGGTAACTAAATGATATTCGCTAGATAGTGCTATACGTTTGATATTGTTTTTACTGACACACTTTCAATCGATGAAAGGTCCTCTTTTCACCCTAAACGAGAAAAGGGTACTGGAGAAATCTCCGGTACCCTCACATTGCCCTCTATTTATTTGCTAGTCCTTAAACAGATAGCCCACGCCGCGGACGGTGGTGATGTGTGCCGCGATCTGTGGGCCCACCTTGGAGCGGATGCGTCGAATGTGCACGTCGACGGTGCGCGTGCCGCCGCAGTACTCAAAGCCCCACACGCGGTGCAGCAACACCTCGCGGCTGTAGGCACGGTTGGGATGCGTCGCCAAAAAGCTCAGCAGCGAGTACTCCATCAGCGTCAGGTCGATGGGCTCGTTATCGAGTGTCACCTGGTAGGTAGCCAGGTTAATCTCGAGGTTATCGATGTTGAGCACATCGTCGGCGGCGACGGTCTCCTCCTCGCCCATCAGGCGCTGCGCGCGAGCCTTGAGCTCGTTGGGCGTCGCCGTGGGGCATACAAAGTCGGCATGCGCGTGGTTCGGCAGACGCAGGGTGCCGAGCGCCTCGTCGTCGACAATCACCAACATGGGGACGCCGCCGCGGTCGTCAAGCCACTTGGCAATCTGATCGATGCGGTCGCTGCGGATGCCGTCGGAGTCGAGGATCAGCAGGTCAAAGTCGTGCGCCGCAGTCGGCGAATCGGGGGTGGCCAGGCTCACCTCGACACCCAGGGTGGTCGTCAAGCTGCGGGCAAACTCGTGGAAGCGCGTCGTGCGCGCCATGAACAGGGCACTCTTTTCGGACATATCGGCCTCCAAAGAAATGAGCTCAATCGTACTGGAACAAGCCAGCGCGATTAGGAGTTCGCCAGGTAGTGCTTAATCTCCCACTCGGTGATCGTAGACTCAAACTTATGCCACTCGTCGCGCTTCTTTTTGAGGAAGAAGCTGTGGATGTGCTCGCCGAGGGCATCCTTCATAAACTGTGAGTCCTCAAACACGTCGAGCGCCTCTTTGAGCGAGCGCGGCAGCGGCGTGTAGCCGGCCTCGACCATCTGACGGTCGGTAAGCTTGAGCGTCTCGGCCGTGGCCTCGGGCGGGAGCTCCAGCTTGCGCTCGATGCCATCGAGACCAGCCGCCAGCGTGACGGCGTTGACCAGGTACGGATTGGCCATGGGGTCGGGGCTACGCAGCTCGATGCGCGTGGACAGCTGCTTGCCAGGCTTGTAGACCGGGATGCGGATCATGCTCGCGCGGTTGCGCAGACCCCACGTGGCGTACTGCGGCACGGAGTCGCCACCCGTGGTGATGCGCTTGTACGAGTTGACCGTGGGGTTGGTGATGGCGCTAATCTCGCGGGCATGCGCCAGGATGCCGGCCATATAGTGCTTGGCGATATCGGAGAGGTGGTACTTCTCGTCGTCCTCGCCCCAAAAGACGTTGTTGCCGTCGTGGTCGAACAGCGACTGATGTAAAAACATGGCGCTGCCGTCCTCGCCCGCCAACGGCTTGGGCATAAAGGAGGCATGGCAACCGCTCTCGTAGGCCTGCTGCTTAATGATGAGTTTGGCCGTAGTGATGGCGTCGGACATGCTCAGGGCCTCGGCGTGGCGCAGACTCATGCCGTGCTGCGAGCGGCCGGCGGCGTGGAAGGTGTACTCCACGGGCACGGACATCTTCTCGAGCGTGAGGACCGTGTTGCGGCGCAGGTCGCGGGCGGCATCGCTCACCGAAAGATCGAAGTAGCCCACGTTGTCGAGCGGCTCGGGGGTGTGCTCGTCGGGGAAGTAGTAATACTCCAGCTCGGCACCCACGTTGAGCAGATAACCGGCCTTCTCGGCCTTATAGAACATGCGGCGCAGGGCATCGCGCGGATCGCCGGCGAAGGGCTTGCGGTCGGGGGTGCACACGTCGCAGAACACGCGGGCGACGCCGTTGTGGCTCGGGCGCCACGGCAAAATCTGGAAGGTCGAAGCATCGGGAAACGCCAGCATGTCGGCTTCCTCGGGCGTGGCAAAGCCCTCGATGGCGGAGCCGTCAAAGCCAATACCCTCCTCAAAAGCGACCTCGAGGTCCTCGGGGCTAATGGCAAAGTTCTTGAGGCGGCCGAGAATGTCGACAAACCACAGACGCACAAAGCGGATGTCACGCTGTTCTACGGAGCGGAGTACGTAATCGATGTTCTGCTGGTTCATGTCGCTCCCCTTTCTTTCGGGCGGGTTTCGACTGGTCTATATCGCAGATACTATCGCAGAAAAATGTTTCCGCAGGGTTAAAGCGTATCAAGCGCTCAAAAAACGTGTGCGAACAGGCAGTTACGAACGAGCGGCTAGCGTTCAGATTCGGAGACAATTTGTCTACAGGCTCGTTCCAGCGTAGGGAACTCCATCGTCACTGCATCCCAAACAACCGAGCGGTCGACATTGCCGTAATCATGCGCAAGATAATTTCTCATGCCGATAATTCCACGCCATTCGATTTCGGGATGAAGCCGCTGCGAGCGTTCCGACAACTTGCCCGCTTCTTCCGTTACCCTAAGCGCACACATCAAAAGGGAGTCCGCCAACGCCCTCGTCCGCACGTCATTCGCATGCAGAAACTGGTCCTCGGTGATATCAAAAGCCTTGATACGCTCGTTCGTTTCAGAGATGGCTTCCAAAACCTCTTGGGCGCGGAGGCCGTCTGACTTACGCGCGATCATAAAGGATCACTCCTTCGCGCTCGATTACCGCGGCAAGATCGTCATCAAGATGATCACTAGAGACGAGATCAACCTGCCTCCCGGTTTCTTTGCGCACCGCCTCACCAAACGCCGACAACGCAAAAAGACCAAAGCTCTGCTCGCGATCGACTTCGAGACGCAAGTCAATATCACTAGCGGCATGAGCCTCGCCACGGGCATACGAACCAAAAAGAATCACGGTTTTGATAGCGGGAATCGTACTGGCTGCCTCGCGGACAGCGGACTCAATCCGAGCGATATCCAAGCCATTGGTAGAAACGTCTTTGTCTGCCACAGTTTTTCCAAGCGAGGGAACAAACGGCAGCGAACGCTCGCGCAGCATCTGTCTCATAAACATATTGACCGCAACAGACGAAGTCATGCCGAGTTCTTCGCACAGCTCGGCAAATGAGTCTTTAATTGACGAATCCACTCGCACACTCAGCACAGACGCAGCCATGGATACCTCCTGTATGACATTGTCTATATATTATCACACAGGCTAGCGCGAGGTCGAGGCGCGGTGCTCGATGTGGCCGGGGATCTCGATGCGTTTGGGCGCCAGCTTTGCGGCCTCGCCCACGGTGGTGGTAACGACGTCGATGCGCTCGGAGAGGCGCTCGACTACGCGCTCGGCGATGGTGAGGGTGTCTTGCGCGGCCGTGGTCACGCCGCCAAAGAGCACATGGTTCCAGGGGTAGTCGTCAAACGTCGCGATCTTGAGCCCCGCCGGCAGCGAGGGACCAAGCTGCGCCAGAGCCTCGGTCAGACGCAGGAAGACCAGACCGTTGACGGCAATGAGGCCGAGCTTTTTGCCTGCATAGCCGCGGATGGTCTCGTCCAAGCGGCCAACGCCCGTGGCGCCACCGTCGGCCAGGGTGACGACCTCGCCCGCAAGGCCGCGGCGCGAAAGCTCGTCGGCAAAGGCCTCGGCGCGCTCGCGACGCACGGGGCTGTCATCGCTTGCCTCGGTGAGCAGGCACAGGCGCTCGCTGCCAGCGGCAGCCAAGGCGTCTACCAAGCCGGCAACCAGCTCGCGGTTGTTAGATGTCACCAGATCGACACCGCCGGCGGCAACATCGCGGTCGAGCAGCACAACGGGTAAACGTCCCGCGGCAGCGGCGATTGCCTCGTCGTTACCGCCGCAGGTATTGACGACCAGGCCGTCCACGCCGGCGTCGATAAGCCTGGTGAGCGATTCGGCCTCTTTAGCGGGATCGTTGCCGCTAATGGCCGTCATAAGCGAGCAGCCGCGCGCGGCGGCACTGGCGGAAAGCCCTTCGAGCATGGCACTGGAGAACGGGTTGGCGATGTCGGCCAGGATCACGCCGATGAGGTTGGTGCGTGAGCTGCGCAGATTGCGTGCGGCGGCACGTGGGCGATAGCCGGTGCGCTCGATAACCGCCGCGATGCGAGCGCGGGTTCCCTCGGTCATCTGCCCGGGGCGGTTGTTGAGATAGCGCGAGACCGTGGCCGGGCTCACGCCCGCCTCGGCGGCAATGTCCTTGATTCTCATCTGCGCCATGACGCACCCCGTTTCCCAATTGTCAGCAGTCTGAGCCATTTTAGGCATTTTTTTAAAAATCTCGCTTGCAAAACGCTGTAGGTGAGTATACTACAACTCGAAACGAAACCGATTTCGTAAACCGATTTCGTAAACCGATTTCGGCAAGCGTTGGCACGGTGGTGCAAAGATGTACCCTACCGTCTTGGCACCTCCGTGCCAACGCCATATCAAAGGTGTACGCACGAGCAAGAAGGAGCTGCGCGACCATGGGTAAAACGGTTCTTACCTTCGGCGAGATCATGATGAGGCTCTCGCCCAAAGACCATCTGCGCATTGAGCAGGCGACTGAGTTTGATGTCCGCTACGGCGGCGCCGAGGCAAACACCGCGCTTTCCCTGGCCTACCAGGGCGACAAGGCCGCTTACGTCTCCGTTGTCCCGGCCAACCGTCTGGGCGAGTGCGCTCTGCGTTCGTTGAAGGTCTACGACGTCGACACCACGCGCGTCGTGCGTCAGGGCGATCGCTTGGGCTCCTATGTCTTTGAGGTCGGTGCCTCGCAGCGCGGCAACGGCTGCGTCTACGACCGCAAGTACTCTGCCATCAACATGGCCAAGCGCGACGTCTTTGACTGGGACGAGATCCTCAAGGGCATCGACGTCTTCTACTTCTCTGGCGTGACGCCTGCTGTCTCCGACGAGATGGCCGCTGCGTGCAAGGATGCCCTCACCGCTTGCCGCGCCAAGGGCATCACCACCGTGTGCGACGTTAACTATCGCGGCAAGATGTGGTCGCCCGAGAAGTCGCAGGCAACCATGAAGGAGCTCCTGCCGCTCGTCGACATCTGCATCGCTAACGACGAGGACGCACCCGCCGGCCTCGGCATGACCTGCGTCTCCGGCTCCCTTGCCCACGGCATCGAGGAGCGCGACACCTACGTCGAGATGGCCCGTCAGATTTGCGCCGAGTACGACTGCAAGAAGGTCGCCTCGGTCGTCCGCAACATCTCCTGCGTCGAGCGCTCCATCTGGATGGGCATGCTCTATGACGCCGAGAGCGGCGAGCACTGGTTCTCCCCTGCTCACGACGTTCACGTGCTCGAGGGCGTTGCCGCCGGCGACGCTTTCAACGCCGGCCTCGTCCATGCCCTCATCAACGACTTTGACCCGCAGGACGCCGTCAACTACGCGATTGCGGCCTCGATCCTCAAGCTCACCATCAAGGGCGATTCCAACCTGGTGACTGCTGACGAGATTGCCGCTGTGGCATCAGCCGCCGACGGTGGCACCCGCGTCGCCCGTTAATTCGTTCCCCATTCCGCGGGCTGCAGTTTCCCATACCCATACCCCTGCAGCCCGCTCCCCGATTCCTCCGGTCGGGCAAAACCACCAGTCCCATTCCGGTTTTGTCTGGCATTTCCTACATGACTGGTCGTGCAGCCGGTTTTGGAATTGCTTGAACCCCAAGCAGTGCCTCCGATAACCAATCCAAAATCGGCTCCTGACCAGCACATTTGTCAATCACGCGTCCGCGCGCGCCACACATCGAAAGGAACATCATGTTCGATCAGTTCTACACCACGCTTGAGTCCCTGGGCATCGTGCCGGTCGTCGTGCTCGACAAGGTCGAGGACGCCGCTCCGCTCGCCCACGCCCTCATGGCAGCTGGCATGAAGTCCGCCGAGGTCACCTTCCGCACCGCCTGTGCCGCCGAGTGCATCGCCGCCATGGCCGAGGCCGAGCCCAAAATGTGCGTCGGCGCCGGCACCGTCCTGACCGTCGAGCAGGTTGAGCAGGCTCGCGCCGCCGGTGCCAAGTTCATCGTCTCCCCAGGTTATAACGAGGACGTCGTGAAGCACTGCATCGACATCGACCTGCCCGTGCTGCCCGGCACCGTGACCCCCTCCGAGGTCACCGCGGCCGAGAACCTGGGTCTCAAGGTCACCAAGTTCTTCCCTGCGGCTCAGTACGGCGGCCTTAACACCATCAAGGCCCTCGCTGCCCCGTTTGTCGGTCACCGCTTTATGCCCACCGGCGGCGTGAGCACCGCCAACGTCGAGGAGTACCTGAGCTCCTCCGCCATCATCGCCTGCGGTGGCACCTGGATGGTCAAACCCGCCCTGTTCGCCGACGGCGACTTCTCCAAGGTCGAGCAGATCGCCCGCGAGGCCATGGACGTCGTCAAGAAGGTCCGCGGCTAGGTTTAGCTCTCTATCGTGAAAGGGGGCGTGCCCTAGACCTCGCCCCCTTTCTTTTAAAGCGGCTCGGAAGCGCGCCGTTTCCGTCACGAACAAGAACCAAAACCGTCTTGTATGCTGATAGAACGTGACGGAAGCGACACGCCCCCGAGCCGCTTTGCCTACTCGGCTGGCAATTGCGCCCAGTTGAGCCACATCGACAAAAACCGAGTCATCAAAACAGCTGCGGCGCCGTCTGGAGGAATGGACCCTTGCTTCCGGTCTTTTCTTCCAAGCGGCGCCGCAGCTTTTTCGTGCCCCGATAGTACCCCGGCAGTTGCGGTGAGATACGGACTGTTTACGCCATCAGAGCCGCAAAACAATCCCTATTTCACCGCAACTAATGAAGGGGACGAGTTAGATGGCCGAGTCTTTGGACAGCTCAAAATAGTCGGGATGCAAGGCGATAACCGGACCTTGCTCTTCGGGCATCAGGTGCAGGTGCGTCTCTGCCAGGTAGCTCGCCGTGTCGGTATCGCCCCTCTTAATGGCCTCGAGAATCCGGCGATGCTGCCGACGAATCGGCTCCCAATCCAGATCCTGCGACACCATGCGCAACCAGTTGTATCGCTCAAAATGCGTGTTGATGCTCTTCATCCAATCCCACAACATATGGCGGCCGGCAATTTCAAAACACGTCTCATGGAACAGGTTATCCAGATCGAAAAAGCGACGCGTTTCGCTATGGTCGAGCGACTCGGACTCGGCAAGAATCTGCTCAAGCCGATGCTTTTGCTCGGGCGTGGCGGCAGAACAGCATTTAATGAGTACGCTTCTCTCGAGTTTCTCGCGCAAGAAACAGGCGTTCTCGGCGCGCTCCATGCTGATTTTTGAAACATAGGTGCCGCTTTTGGGACGCGTTTCCACCAACTCCTGCTCACGCAGGCGCACAAAAGACTCGCGAATGGGCGTGCGCCCGATTCCCGTCTCCTTTTCCAGGCCAATCGCCGAAAGGCGCGTGCCGGGCTTGAGCTCGGCATAGATAATCTTGGAGCGCAATGCGTTGTATGCCTGATCTTGCAGGCTCTGATAATGCTGGTGTTGTTCCATAAAGCCCTCGGATGAAGCCCACGGTTTGTCGAATATCACCACGTTATACTATCGCATCCCCCATTCCCTCAGTTGCGGCGAAATAGGGGCCGCTGGCGTCACCCGCGCCGTCAAACAATCCCCCATCCAGCGCAACTTCCAACCAGTCTTTTTGGGACGGGCTTTTTAGCTAAGGTTGAACAAAAAAGCCCCGAGCTCGTGCAAGCTCGGGGCTTTTCGTGTCGCGCATCTATGAGAGGATAAACTTGATGCGCATGAGCTCTACTCCATGTAGCCACCCTGAATGGCGGAAACTGCATGCTCGGTAAAGAACTTGAGCGTGCCGGAGGTATAGCGATTAGCCTTGGGCTTCCAATCGGCTCGGCGCTCGGCCAGGACAG
>OLRF01001765.1_pt1 | contig 21200 bp, 19 predicted proteins | sample 1672061 | NCBI WGS metagenome assembly OLRF01 (sample SAMEA3136641, study PRJEB25190) | human gut metagenome | reverse complement strand
GCGTTGCCTGTGGCTGATCTTGCAGCCCCGGACAGCGCACTCTTTTTATGGGCCATGCTTCTCGGCGCTGCCAAACTGCTCAAAGACATGGAAGACGAGCTTTGCGGCACCGTCAAGCTCATGTTCCAGACAGGTGAAGAATGCGGCTGCGGGCTCGCGTCTCATGATAGAACACGGCCTGCTGGAAAATCCCCATGTAGACGCTGCTTTCGCACTGCACGTAATGTCAAATCAGGATTCAGGAACTCTCGGATATACGCCGGGAATAACCTCCGCCGCCATGGATACTTTTATGATCAAAATAAAAGGCAAAGGCGGCCACACTTCCACACCACAGCTGTGTATAGACCCTCTGATGATAGCAAACCAGCTTTATACCACTCTCAACCTGCTCAGCTGCAGGGAAATTGACCCGAGAGAGACGGTAGCCCTGTCGGTAGGCGAGTGCGGCGGCGGAACAGCTGTAAACATCATCCCTGACACTGCTGACGTCAAGGTTGCCGCCAGGACTTTCAACCGCGAAGTCACAAAGCATCTCGTCACAAGGATCCCTGAAATCACTGAGCACACTGTAAAAATGTGGCGCGGCGATTACGATATGATAGACTTCCATACGCCTTCCACCTATAACGACGAGAATCTCTGCGAAGAGCTGAAACCTTTTCTCTGCGAGATCATGGGAGAAGAAAACGTCCTCAAGGTTCCGTGCATGGCCGGAACGGAGGATTTCGGATATGTAGGGGAAGCTGTGCCGGCGATGTTTGCCACTATCGGTGTGGGAAACAAGGACGCAGCGCCTACGCATAACCCCAATATGGTTGTAGACGAAGACATGCTTCCTTACGGAGCTGCCCTTCACGCCAACGTAGCCGTAAACTGGCTTAAAAATCACAAAAGCAAGGAGAGATAATCGCAATGATAAAATATGATGTATTATATAAAAACGGAAAAATATTTACTTCTGACGACAATTTACCGCACGCTCAGGCCATGGCTGTAAAAGACGGCAAGATCGCATGGGTGGGTCAGGATAAAGATGCCGACGAATCCCAGGCTCTAAAAATCGTGGACTTGGCCGGCAGACGCATTCTTCCAGGTTTTGTAGACAGCCACATGCACGCCATAATGCTGGCCGACTGCTGTCAGCAAATTTCAGCGCTGCCGCCGGCCGTATCGTCAATAGACGATTTAGTCTCCGAGATACAGAAAGTCCGCGCTTCGCAGCAAGCAGGCCAGTGGATACAAGGCTGGGGCTACGACGAGGGAAAGCTTAAAGAACATACCGCTCCTAACCGTTATGATCTGGACAGAGGCTGCAGCGATTCCCCTGTTATCGTAAAAAGAACCTGCGGACACGTCTGCGCTGTGAACGGCAAGGCTCTTGAAATGGCCGGAGTCACCGCAGATACACCCGACCCGGAGGGAGGCAAAATAGGCCGCTTTGAAAACGGAGAGCCTAATGGCATCTTATATGAAAACGGCAGAAACGTCCTTAATCACATCCTTTCTGAAAAGACAGAGGAAGATATGGCCTCAGACCTGCTGGCTCTCGATAAAATACTTCTCTCTCAGGGCGTGACCACTGGCGCAGACATGGGAGAATTCACCGCCTGCGACTATAAAAACATATTCGGCATCGCCATTGAAAGAGGAATGAAAGTCAAAGTCGCGGCTTACTACATGTGGGATTCCGTCAAAGACAAAAAAGATTTCACGATAACTGAAGAGGATATGGACCCGTCAAGGCAGTTCAGAATAGCGGGCATCAAGCTCATAGGCGACGGCAGCGTCTCAGGCAGGACCGCATGGTGCGACAGGCCTTATCTGGGGAACAATGAAGAATACGGCATGCCTGTGTGCAGCGAGCAGGATATTGAGGATGCCATCGCTTTCTGCAAAGAGCACAAATGCCAGCTTTCGATCCACGCCATGGGTGCAAAAACAATAGACAGAGCTATAGCCCACACTTGGCAGCAGAAGCCTTGGATCAGCGGCAGCGCTCCTTATGTAAGGCTGGAGCATGTCGCAATGCCCACAGACGACGCAACTGCAAAAGCTGCCCAATCCGGCATAGCTTTCGTCACACAGCCGATATTCTTATATGCTGAAATAGAAAGCTATCTCACCAATATGGGTCTCGAAAGAACCCAGGAAAATTACCCTGTTTCCGACTGGATCAAATCGGGCGTAAGAATTGCTTTCAGCACAGACGCCCCGGCTACAGCCTGGGCCGAGCCTTCCAATCCTTTTGCCTGTCTCAAAGGAGCTGTGACCAGAAAAGCCTGGGACGGAACTGACTGCGGCCAGCGCCACAGAGTCGACATCGAAACCGCCATAAAGCTTTATACTGCCAAATCGGCGCCGATGCTTGGATTCGAAGATGTGGGCATGCTCAAGGAAGGCTATTCTGCTGATTTCATAGTTTTAGACAGAGATATCCTCGCCATCGCTTCTGACGACATAGACAAGGTCCGGGTGGAAGAAACATATATCAACGGAGAAATGGTTTACAAAATGAATTAACGTTCTGTCAAAGAGCTTGGGACTTAAGAGAGCCGGCCTTAAGTGAGACTGGATCTCAAGATAGCCGGCCTCAAAGGAAACTGGATCTCAACTGCACACACCTCTTGTCGAATAATGTCGATGTCGTACATTTTTTAAAAATTATGAAATTTCTGCCAGCATGCTTACACTAAAAATGTTGGCAGAAATTTTAATGTAGAAAATCAATTGATTTCTATTTCAACTCGCGCGGTTTGACAGTGAACAGCTTATATTTATTTATCTTTTGATTCAGATTCTGTCGGCTTATTCCCAGATATTCCGCCGCGGCTGAAAGAGTCTTGTGAGATCTGAGTGCATCTGATATCATGAACTTCTCATAGGCTTCCATGTTGTTTTTCAGGCTGCCGAGCCATTGAATGTCATGAATATCAGCCTGATTTTCGGCAACCAGCTTATCCACCTCTATGTCAGCAAGCATGTATGACGGCAGATCGCCTATGCCTATTATCGTAGTATCGCAGAGATTAAACGCTCCCTCTATAACGTTTCTCAGTTCACGGACATTGCCGGGCCACGAATAGTTGTGAAAAATCGTCATTACATCTTGAGAAACGCCTATGATTTCTTTCTGCATGTTAGAAGTAAATTTATCTGAGAAATACTTAGTGAGAAGTTCTATATCTTCTTTCCTTTCCCTGAGAGGCGGTATGCTGATGGTGACACTACCCAGCCTGTAAAATAAGTCATCTCTGAGCACGCCGCTTTTTACGCAATCCTGTGGCGGCAAATTGAGCGCGGCAATTATTCTGACGTCCACGTCTATCGCTTCGGTAGCTCCTATTCTGGTTATATTTTTTTCTTCAAGGACTCTGAGCAATTTGGCCTGCATACTTATGGGCATGGAATTTACTTCGTCAAGAAAGACAGTTCCTCCGCTGGCGCTTTCAAATATGCCCGCTCTGTTTTCCGCTCCCGTATAACTGCCTTTGACCGTTCCGAATAATATGCTCTCCAGCAAAGTTTCTGGAATTACGGCACAGTTTTGCGTTATGAAAGGCTTATCCTTTCTGCTGCTGGACGTATGAACAGATTGAGCCACCATCTCTTTTCCCGTCCCCGTCTCTCCGTATATCAGCAGCGAGGAAGACGTTTCCGCGAGTCTGTTGATTTGGTTCCTCAGTGTTTCCATCGGACGGCTGCGTCCGATGAGATTGGATACGGTATATAATTTTTTCGGCTGATTTTCTGAGGATGATTTAATGTCCAGTGACGTGACGGCTCTCTTCCTCGAAGGGGAATGGGTTATGCACACGGCTCCTATAATATGTCCATTTTCTTTTATCGGGAAAGTATCGTCTACGATCTCAAAGCTTTGTCCTCTGGCTGTAATGAGAGCGCCTTTATGATTGAGCGTCACCTTTCCTTCTTTGAGTGCTCTCATTATTGTACTTTCGCTCGGATCCATGGTCGGATATATTTCAAACAAGTTGTGTCCTATATACTCTTTTTCTGAAAGTGGAGAAACATCTTTTGTGTAACGGCGTATATAAACAATATCAGCTTCAGTATCAGTTACGATGATTCCATCAACATAATTTTCCATCCTGGTTATGATATCGAGATAATTTTCAAGCATATCACGCTCTCCTTTTCACCGTTTTCTTGGTTTTTATATTTATTATATAACATGTATAACATGGCACGCAAAAACGTCAACAAAAATTTACAATTTGCGAGCGCTTGTGGTATAATGTCCGCAAGGAATCATAACGGCTGCGCCGAGAGGAGGCGGACATTGAAACGCCGTTCGGCTGACTGGAGGGCGTTATAATAAACGCAATGATTAGGATGTTCGGCGTTGCCGCAAGGTAGGGTTCATTGAATCACTTTGACTGACTGGCTTTATCTGATGTTGGCAAAAATTAAATATGGCGCTAAAATGACAACATTTTTAAAAAGAAACCTACGATTTTCGAGGTTTTATGGCGTCGAATCCTGTCGATGTTGTACATTTTTAAGATTCACGACGATTTTGCCAACAAATCTTTCAAAAAATGTTGGCAAATTTTCAGATATAGCGAAATATGGCAACATCAGCTGACTTTGATAGCTAGTTCGACAAATTTCGACGCACCCAAACCAAAAAAATGTTGGCAAAAATCAATCGAAACAAAGAATTGTACAACATTTTCCATATTATTACAACCTATGTTATATTATAAATTCAACATCGTATCGTTAGGCGCTGCTGCAAGTTAGGATTCTTTGAAAGGTCGATTGCCCGCCTGGTTTGCGGCGGCTGTGCCGGACAATGTTGTAGATTTTTTCAAAATTAAGGAATTTTACAACATTGCAGACACATTCCAAGCTTAAATCATCATAAAAACAGGGCGATGTTGTAAAATTTCGGAAAATCATAAAAAAATACAACATTATATTTGATTTATGTTGTAGAAATTTAACAAATTAAGAAAATTTACAACATTGGACATTTTCCCACTGCGCAAGCCTCCCCGGAGAAACAAAATGTTGTATTATTTCAATAAAACCAGCAAATTCTACAACATTGCAGTTAAATTGCCTTTTAGACAGGGTCGACGATCTGATAATTTGCCTTTAAGTCAGAGCACCGGTGATCTGGCTGCCAGCCGTCAGGAGGTTCGGTTTCGGGATATTCATCTGGAATCTCCGGCATCAGTATAGCTGACATAAATATAGCCAGAATCAAGATCTCTGGCATCAAGATCTCCGGCGTTAGGATATCTTTAGAATATATAATTTGAGGAGTCTTTATGATTTTACACACGGGCAACAGAACCGATATTCCCGCTTTTTATTCGCGGTGGTTTGCCGAGAGGCTGAAAGCCGGCTTTGTTCTGGTGCGAAACCCTTATGATCCAAGCTCCGTGACGCGCTACGAAATAAACACCGACGTCGTGGATCTGATCGCTTTCTGCACGAAAAATCCTGCTCCCATGTTTCAGTATATGGACTTGCTCGCTCCATACAAGCAGTATTGGCATGTGACCATGACTCCGTACGGAAAAGAAATCGAGCCGAACGCGCCGGACAAGGCCAAAGTGATAAATGATTTCAAATGGCTTTCCGAAACCATCGGCATAAATTCAGTGGGCTGGCGGTACGATCCCATATTTATCGACGATAATTACACAGTCAGCCGCCATCTGGAGCGTTTTGAGGAAATGGCAGAGCAGCTGCGGGGATATGCTGACGTATGCGTCATAAGTTTCATAGACCTTTATCAGAAAGTATTGAGAAATTTCCCCGAAGTCAGGCGTGTTTCCCGTGATGACATGATATATCTCGGCAAAGAAATGGTTTCCATAGGAAAGAAATACGGTATCGCCGTCAAGACATGCGCAGAGGGTGATGAACTCGCTCCTTTCGGCGTTGACTGCAGCGGTTGTATGACGGCGGAGGTTTTTGAGAAAGCCATAGGATGCCGTCTGCAGATTCCCTCAGGATTCAAGTCATCAAGGAGCGAGTGCGCCTGCATCCTGGGAAGCGACATAGGTCAATACGACACATGCGGTCACCTTTGCCGCTACTGTTACGCCAACTGCAGCAGAGAAGCCGTGAAGAGAAATATGAAACTGCACGACTTTCGTTCGCCCTTTCTCGTAGGCAATTCTCTCACCGGAGACAAAATTCATCAGGCGCGGCAGGAAAGCTGGCTGGACATGCAGCTGAGCTTTTAATCAGAAAATGGAGCTAAGCAATGATAAGAAAAGCAGGCATGGAAGACTTAAAAGAAATTTTGAATGTATATGAAAGCGCCCGTCTTTATATGAAAAAAAGCGGTAACCCCAGTCAGTGGGGCGACAGCTTTCCTCCGCAGAGCACGGTCGAAGAGGACATAGAGAACGAAACATTGTACGTGGCGGAACTAAGCGGAAGAGTCTGCGGAGTCATGGAATTTCATATAGGGGAAGAGCCATATTATGCTGTTCTCGACGAGGGTTCATGGATATACAGCGGCGACTATGCAACAGTTCACAGGCTGGCCAGCGACGGCAGCAAAAGAGGCGTATTCGCAGAATTTCTTGAATTCGGCAAGGGAATATGCCCTCATATAAGGATCGACACTCACGTAGACAATATAGTAATGCAAAAGCTCATAGAAAAACATGGCTTTGAAAAGTGCGGTTTTTTCTTTTCCACACCGGAAAGGAAATGGATCGCATACGAAAAGATTTTTGACTGAAGAAATCCGTCAAAACTGCTGAAAGGCGCGCCATGGCAGCTTAAAGGCTGACCCAAGGCAGTCAGGAGAATTGCGGGACGCTGAAACGCTATCAAAAACACTGAGGCATAATCTGCCCCAGTGTTATTTGTCCCATATTTGGATTATGGCATTTTCAAGGTCTTTGAGCTCAGTCAGCTGGTTGATGGTTCCCCTCAGTGAAGACGCGCCGGGAACTCCTTTTATATACCAGCCTACGTGCTTGCGCATTTCGCGGACGGCGGCATATTCGCCTTTTAGAGCCGCCAAGTCGTGCAGATGATTTAGCATCATCTGCTTTTTTTCTTCGTTGGAAGGTCTCTCGGGCGCAGGCTCGCCTTTCCACGCGGCGACAGCTTCGCGGAAAACCCATGGATTTCCCAGGGCTCCCCTGGCTATCATCACGAAGTCGCAGCCAGTCTGTCTCATCATCTCAACGGCTGATTTTCCGTCTACTACGTCTCCGTTTCCGGCGACCGGAATGTCGACCGCCCGCTTGACTGCTGCTATATGCGACCAGTCGGCTTTTCCGCTGTAATACTGCTCTCTCGTCCTCCCATGGACGGAGATCATCGAAGCTCCGGCGGCTGACACCGCATGGGCCACCTCAACGGCATTGATTGAATCGCTGTCCCAGCCTATGCGAATCTTGACGGTCACAGGCTTTGTGGTGTTTTTCACCATGGCTGAAACTATGTCGTAGATCAGATCGGGATTTTTAAGCAGTGCCGAGCCCTCGCCGTTTTTCACTATCTTAGGCACGGGGCAGCCCATGTTTATGTCTATTATGTCGCAGCTGTGCTTATCCATTTCCCTGACTGCATGAGCCATTATGTCCGGCTCGTGTCCGAAAAACTGTACTCCGAAAGGCTTCTCGTCCGGAGTTGAATAGAGAAGCTTTTCCGTATTCTTATCGCCGTACCAAAGACCTTTGGCACTTATCATTTCTGAAAAGACAAGCGCTGCTCCCTGTTCCCTGCAAAGTTTTCTCATCGGGGCGTCCGTTATGCCCGCCAGAGGCGCAAGAAAAAAGGGATTGTCCAGTATTAAGCTGCCTATTCGCAATTCTTTCATGGCTTTCCCTTTCTTATTTTAATTGAATCTAGTTCATGTTTTTCTCAAGGCGTTTCAGCGCCAGGGCGATGGTCAGTCCAGGAATGACCCGGTTACCCGTGATTTCTGCGCCTAAAACTTCGTTTATCTTTTTCAGCCTGTATTGGACAGTGTTTGTATGTATGCCCATGAACTCTGCAGTTTTTCCGCTGTTCATTCCGGCGTCCAAGACGAAAGTTTCAAGGGTTTCCAGCATCTGCTTGGCCTTATTGTCCGACTCGCTCTTGAAGTCCTGCAGCAGATCCATGAAATTCTTTTTCAGATAGCCGCCTTTGAGCTGTATATCTATGCAGTTGCTTACGAGAGCCAGTTCATATTTTGTAAATACTCGCTTGTATGGGAAGATGCCTCCCACCGACGACCACGTCTCGTTTATGAGTCTGAAGCCGTCCCCCGCTCCTTCTACGGAATCTATGCCTGTGACATGGAAAATCCTTATGCTCTTGTTTTCTTTAAGCTGGTCGAAAAATCTGATGCAGACTGATTTTTCTCCCGTTTCCTCATGGCCTTGAGCGGTTCCTCTCAGTATGATACCGTAGCTTTCCTCGTTTTCATCTATGCGGATTATCTGGAGCAGGCCCTTCTCTTCAAATTCATTGATTACGCGGTCCTCCTGGGCCGTTTCTATTCCCCGGGCGTAGAAAACTGAGAGAATGTCCTTTGACTTGATTCCAGCCTCGTCTTTGACCGAATAAGCTAGGCTCTTGTTTCCTCTCACAAGAGCTTTGAGGAATTCCGCTTTCGCGTCTCTCTCAGGCGTAAATTTCCACATTCCCATGGCCAGCTCTATTATCTCCGCCAGCTTGGTTATTTCGCCGGAGGAGTAGTTGTCCTCGTTGTCGACTATGAGAAGGTAATATTTTTCGCCTTTGACGAAGGCAGCGCCCCAGTAGACGAGAACTCCGTCGATATCCACAAGGCTGTAGACTCCGTTGAAGTTGAGCGCCACGTCCTTTCCTCTTCTTATGGCGGCCTCGACCGTAGTCTTGTATCTTGTCTCCACCGTTAGAATTGGATTGAAATCTTCGCTCATGAGGACCACCTGGAAATCGTTGTTCACGGCGGCCTCTTTCAGAGCTTGCTGAAAGCTGCTGTGCTTTTCAAAATTCAGCAGGTGAAATATGGTGTTATTTATGAGGCTGTTGTTGAAATTACTTCCGTAGAGGACTTTTTCCATCACGTCAGTTATGACTCTTGAATAGTCCGACTCCTGGCTGCTGACAAGGATTATCAGCGGCAGGCCGACTTCCTCGGCCGCCTTTATCACGTCCTTGTAATTCTGCGACTCTCCAGCGGGAGCATCCGTCTGGAAAACCACCATGGCGGCTACTCCGTTTTTCGCGAACTGACGTATGACTTCTTTCTGAGTGTCAAAGTCTTTTTTCATTCCGGCAAAGGTGGTCAGAACCATCTCGTCTCTTTTGCCGCCGCGCCTTGCCGCTTCTTCAGCAGTCGAAGCGTCCATGACCGAAACTGTCTTTACTCTGTTGTCAAGGCTTTCTTCTCCGGCCACCACCACGCACTGTCTAAAGACATCCAGCTGCAGGCAGTCCTTAACGGTTACTTTCATCTGAATCCTCAACTTCCTCTTCTTCTGCGGTTTCTGTTTCTACAGTCTCTTCGACTTTTTCCTCGGAGGAATCTTCTTCGTCAGTAATTTCCTCGTTTGAATTATCTTCGGCAGAATCTTCTTCATCGGAAAAATCTTCGGCAGAACTATCCTCATCTTCCTCGCTCAGATAATCCTCGTCGTATTTTTCCAGCTCTTTCTGCATCCTTTCCTCCTCTTCTTTCAGGAGGCGCTCTCTTTCAGCGGCTTCTTCGGCATTCTTAGCTTTCTTTTCTTCCTCGGAAAGTCTAACTTTTTCCGCCAGTCCCTCCGCAGAAACTGCTCCTGTAAACAGCTCCTCAAATTGTTCGCCGTCAATGGTCTCAACCAAAAGCAGGGCTTCCGCCACTCTTGTGAGGATATCTCTGTTCTCGGTGAGAAGTCTTTCGGCTTCTTTATACGCTTCATCTATTATTCTCTTGACTTCCGCGTCGATTTCACGGGCGATCTCGTCGGAATAATTCTTATGAGTAGTGAAGTCGTTTCCTAAGAACACTTCTTCTGAATTGCTGTAGTTTACTGTACCGATCTTTTCGCTGAAGCCGTACTTGGTCACCATGTCGCGGGCGATTTCAGTCGCTCTCATGATATCGTTGCTGGCTCCGGTGCTTATGTCGTCGAGAGTGAGCTGCTCGGCCACACGTCCTCCCAGCAGGTGGACTATGGCGTTTCTCATGCTGCTTCTCGTCTCATAATTCTTGTCTTCCTTAGGCAGGGTCATGGTAAAGCCGCCGGCTCTGCCCCTAGGTATTATGGTTACCTGGTGAACAGGGTCGCTGTCAGGAATACATCTGGCGACTACGGCATGACCTGCTTCGTGGTAAGCTGTCAGCTTTCTTTCCTTAGGGCTTATGACTCTGCTCTTCTTTTCAGGTCCGGCTATGACCTTGGTTATGGCCTCTTCAATTTCTTCCATCCTTATGAAGCGGCCGTTTCTTCTGGCTGTGATGAGGGCTGCTTCGTTGAGCAGGTTCTCTATGTCGGCAGGCGTAAAGCCCGGCGTTCTTCTGGCCAGGATTTCCGGCGTTACGTCGTCGGCCAGAGGTTTGTTCTTGCTGTGTATCTTGAAGATTTCTTCTCTTCCCTTGATATCAGGCACGCCGATGACTATCTGTCTGTCAAATCTGCCCGGTCTCAGTAGCGCCGGGTCAAGGATATCAGGCCTGTTGGTCGCAGCCAGTATGATTATGCCTGAATTTTCAGCAAAGCCGTCCATCTCGACCAGCAGCTGGTTGAGTGTCTGTTCTCTTTCATCGTGGCCGCCGCCGATTCCGGCGCCTCTTTTGCGTCCTACAGCGTCGATTTCATCTATGAAAACTATGCAAGGGGAATTCTTCTTGGCCTGGTCAAACAGGTCTCTAACTCTGGAGGCTCCTACGCCGACGAACATTTCAACGAAGTCGGAACCGCTGATGGTGAAAAACGGCACGCCGGCTTCTCCTGCGGCGGCTTTGGAAACATAAGTCTTTCCCGTTCCCGGAGGGCCTACCAGCAGAATTCCCTTAGGTATCCTGGCTCCCAATTCCTTATATTTTCTCTGATCCTTGAGGAAATCTACAACTTCTTCAAGTTCTTGTTTTTCTTCATCAAGTCCGGCTACGTCGGCAAAGGTAACTTTCTTCTCGCCGCCCTTGACCATCTTCGCTCTGGACTTGGCGAACTGAAATGCCTTGCCGTTTCCGCCCTGATTCATCATGATATAGAAGAGGAATCCCAGCGCCACTACCATGATTATCGTCGGCAGCAGACTGAGGAACACTGACCCGGTATCAGGCGGATCGCTCTCGTATTCCAGTTTTCCCTCCTGCATCTGCGGGAACAGATACATCTCGTCTATCATGCTTATTTCAACTACGGAGTTGGCGTAAGCGTAGACGATCTCGTCTTCGCTCAGCTTTCCTGTCAGCTTGGTGTCGGTGACGTTTATCTCCTTAATTTTTTCATCTTCCAGGTACTGGACAAATTTTGACAAGGATACTTCTTTCACTTCAGCCTTGTCTTTGTCCATTCCCCTGTAAAAAAACGCCACTGCCAGCACTGCTATGAACAGGACTATATAAATACTAATGTTTTTTGCAAATCTTTTCACGTTTTTCCCCCTTCAAGATTTTGTTTCTTTCTACAAACATAGTAATATATTTTATCATATATCTCACAATCTTTCAAGAACTATTACCGACTCCGATAAGTCCTCTTTTACTTTGCAGGCAGCCGAAAATCTCCCTTTTTCTTTCATGACGGGGCGGCTGTATGCTTCTGACGGCATGACCCACAGGATATCGCTTCCGGCAGCGAGCACCTCCACTTCATCCCTGCAGTTTTTCGGAAGTTTTTCATCTACGAAGAAATCCTGGAGTTTTTTTGTTCCTCTGCCTATGTCTATTCTGTCCCCTTCTCTCCGCGTCCTTATCACAAGTTTTTTCATATCCACGCCGCTGAAAGCTCCGTGGAGACGCCCTTCTTTTTTGTATTCTTCATACTCTGCGCGGCTCATCTCTCTGAATCGCCATTTGTTTTTCGCCGTCTTGCCTGCGTTTATTTTTATGAACGTCAGTCTGTCGTACTCCCTTGCGGCCTTGAATTCTGCCGAAAGGTCGACTGAAGCTGACGGGCTTTTCGCATCAAGCAGCTCGTCGACCGCTTCGAGCTTGGAAAATGTAATATTCTCCTCCATTCCTATCCGCTCTAAAGCCATAGTATATATTCGCGTTCTGATGGATTTATGAAGATTTTTAAGTTTTTCTATGTTGAAGCTCTGGCGATTGATATTTTCCTTGCTGCAAAGCTGGCAGCCGAAGCTGGTGCTGCCGGAGTCACCTAGGCCTGAGACATACCTAGCTCCGGGATCCAAGCTGTCTCTGCTTGAGACATACCTAACGCGGTCGCCAGCCACAATACCCGAGCTGTCGCAATCATCATTTTCGAGGCTGGAACCAGTTTGTTCGCCAGCCGCACAACTTGAGCGCGTGCGCTCAGATGTCTCGGCCTGGGCCGCTTCGTATTCTTCAGCCGCTGTCTGCCGGAGAAAATCCCTGTCGCATGAAGCTATTTTGCCCAATCTGTTCACCGTTTCTGTAATATTTTCATTGAAATTTTCTTCCAGAAATGGTATGAGCATATTGCGTATCTTATTTCTTGTATAAGTATTTTCGCTATTTGTATGGTCAATTCTCGGAGACAGGTTTCTTTCTTCGCAGTACTTCTCTATCTCTGCCCGGCTGAAATCCAGGATAGGTCTGACGACGGAAAATCCGTTCTGATCCTGTCTTTTGTGAGCAATGCCTGCCAAACCATCTATTCCGCTGCCTCTCATCAGGCGGAAAAGTATTGTCTCGCACTGGTCGTTGGCATTATGCGCAAGGGCGATGACGATTTTTTCTTTCGGAACAGGCTTTGGGCAGGTCTCACAGTTACCTGCAGACTCGCTGCCCCTCTGTATCTTCAGCGCTTCCTCCGAAAAAGCGTCATATCTGGCTTTGCGGCCTGCTTCCTCCGAAGTCATTCCAAGTTCCGCCGCCAACGCCTTGCAGTCAGTGACTGCTACTCTGCACGGAACTTTACGCGCCGCGCAAAGTTCCTCCACATATCTCTGGTCTTCTTCGGCCGCGCCCTCCCTCAGCTTGTGATTGACATGCACGGCGTAAAGCTTCCAGTTGAGCTGTGGATTTTCTTCCGCTATCCTGAAAAGCACATCAAAAAGGCACACCGAATCAGGACCTCCGGAGAGACCGACTATGATGTGCGAATCACGTTCTATGAGTCCGTATTTTTTAATGATTTGCAGCGTTTTGTTTTTCATGTTTTCTCACCTTTTCCGGATGCTTTCATACGTGCTTGTTACCTTTTCCGGGCGCTTTTATCCGTATTGAATAATAGATACCCATTTTGTTCATTTAAAATCATATCAATCGGCTGAGTATGCCGCTCGGTCCAGCGCCAAGGCGTCAGTTTGACCTGTGCCGGAGCTGCGGTTATAAGGGCTGCGCCGTTGAGCTATATCGTTGAGCCATACTATTGATCTGCGTCATTGAGACGCAACATTGGGGCATACCGTTGAAATGTTGTAAAATTTCTACTTTTATCACGAAATCTGCAACATTTCAAGAGATCTGCCGGCTCAAACGTTGCGTATTTGCGCTGATGTTCCCTTCCTCTTAAGCTCTTCATGAGCTGAAATGTTGTAGATTTTCCTAAATTATATCAAATTCTGCAACATTGGGTTTTGCGGCGTATTTTCCTTTACCTTTTGAAGCAATGGGCGGCTCCTTTGTTTTAAGGTTCACGATGTGAGATAGCAGAATGTTGGCATATATTTTGTTTTTGATGGTTTCTGCCAACATTTTTCATGTTCAGGCGCGTCGAAATTTGTCGAATTAGCTATGAAACGGAGTAAATGTTGCCAGATTTTATAATATCCGAGAATTTGACAACATTTTTAGAAAAAAATGTTGTCAAAATCGCCGTGGGTCTGGAAAATGTACAACATCGACACATTTCGACAAGCCAAAGCCATACAGAAATCAGGATTCAGCCATAAAAATGTTGTCATTTTTCAATATAATTCACAGATTGTACAACAGCCGAGCTGAGCTGTCTGACTGAGTTGTTCGATTCCGGATTTCAGCACTGCGGCAACATCATTTATCCAGTAGTTTCAAAAACCTCTTTTCATTCATCTGTTCATTTGTTATATATTCCCCATCCAAAAACAAAGCGTAAGTCGTGATCGGAGTCGGCGCGGACTGAGCCTCTTCCCTGCCTTGCAGATGGATTGCTTTAAACGGCACATTTCTTTCTTCAGCAGCTTTCGTTATGACAGGGACGTACTTTGCGTTGAAAGGACACTGACTCGTATAGTACAGAACGTATCCCTTTCCGCTTATGCGCGGATGTTTTGCACATTCTTTAAACTGAGGAAGTCTGTTGTCTTCTGCGTGAAGCCCTTTGTCCTCTGTGAAAGGCAGGTGCCAGAGCTGGATTCCGTTGTCTGCCCCGTCGCAGACTGAGAAGCCTTTATGCTTTAGGAACTTGGGATCGGCTAAAAAAGGCTTTTTCTTCGCCGCCGACAAGATGCACAGGCCTTTTTTCCCTTTTTCCATGCTGTCATTTATGCAGGCGTTCAGCAGGTCGCTGGAGTATCCGTGGCCTTTAAATGAGCCTGATACCCACAGGCAGTCGATATACATGTATCCATCTGCATTTATGGGATTCCACGCGTTTTCTGCCGGAATATATTCAATAAAGCATTTTCCTCTCTCTGTGCTTTTTAAGAAAACGAGACCATCGTCGAACATTCTTTCAAGCCATGCTTTTTTTGATGCGACCTGAATATCGTTGTTATTTGAAATCGCACAGCAGATGTGCTCTTCCTGCAGATTCTCTTTCGTCACTCTTATGTATTCCATGCCATGATCTCCTTAATCTTAATGGAGTGAAGCTGCTCGATGACAAGCAGCATGAAGCCGTTCTTTCCGTATCTTTTCTCATAGCCTTGAGCATAGTTTTCCTCGGCGGAAATATACCTAACCCGGCCGATGACCATGGAGGTCATGCCTGCGCCGCTCAGATCCTTTACTTCTTCGAGGGTACATTCCATGTTTATAAACGCCTCTCGGATGGCCGGAGCGTGGATGGTTTTCGCGCTTGAAAGAGCAAACATGCCTGCCGCAAATTCATCGGTTTCCGCGTCGTTATGATTGATCGTAGCTACCAGATTATCATAATAGCTTAGAGGAAGAAAATTGATGCAGAAGCACTTTTCTCTCTTGATATTGGCATATGTATGGGTATGCTGATACAGATTGCCCATCACGGCGAAGAAAGCTGTTTTGTCGCCATGGAAACAGCTCCACGAGTGAAAGCACGCATTGGGTTTTCCGTTTTCTTTCCATGTGGTGACGGCAAACAGAACTGTCGGTATCCCGGCGGTCACTTCAAAATGCGAAAACAGTTCAAATTCCTTCGGATCTGATTCGGCTTTCTGTTTCGGTTTAGAAATCATATACGATGACTACGCCATGTTCCAGAGAAAATTCCGCGGCCTGCCATAGGATAGAAAAGGCGAATTTGGCCAAAGACTCCGTCTCATATTTTTCGTAAGAGGCCTCTTTTACAAAGCCTGTTTCCTTGCTGTAGACTGCCTCGGCAGGGTAGCCCTCCGTCCTGCTCCATGAAATGATCGTTTCTCTGTCTGCATTCCACTCAAAAGCGTTATATCTCTTCAGTTCGGCGAGAAGCAATGCGCTTGTCGTCAAAGGACTTTTTTCTGAGTTTGGCAGAACATAATCAAACATGATGTTTTGCTCGATTGGGAGCCACCAGCCGTTGCCGTCGAACAATGTCAGCTGGAAATCTTTTGCCGCGAGGAACTCCTTTACGATTGGGTGTTCATAAATATCTATATTCTTGTCTATTGTTGCGGGAACTTCTTTGTCGCTGTATTTTGCCGCAATGTACAGCAGTAAGGCGCTCAATGCGTCCCAGTCTGGTTTTTCTGTATAATATGGAGTAGTATCATAATCTTCATTCCATACGGGAGCCGGGTTCAAATTGAGACCTTTTATAATGCTGTCGCGCCATTGCGTCACGATTTCTCTGACTTCATCAGCAGAAAGCTCTTCACCGTCGCTACCGTCCTGAGCAGCTCTTATGGTCTGAAACTCAATTCCATTGGCTTCAGCAAACTTTTGCACTGCCGTTTTCCAGTTGCGGGTATAGTACCGCGTCAATGTTCCTGCATATATGTCCAGACCCATGTTTTCTCTCCTATTTTTTCTATCTTTATAAAAGCTTGACTTGTTTTATAGCTTTCCAATTCGGTGCCGCTATTTTCATGGCTGTTAATTGGGCAACTGCATGTTAAATAAACACCTGAATATCTACTTCAAATCGAAAAGGGAATTTTCATACTCTTTTACATAGTACCGTATATTTTTACGGCCTCTTTGAATAATTGTGTGTCCCTCGGATTCTAATTTTTCTTTCTGCGCTTCGATGCCTCCGGGATATTTACTGTTTAACTCTCCGTTGGCTTTCAGAGTTCTCCAATAAGGCGTTTCGTCTTCCGAGCGCTGATAGCTGGCCCATGCCGCGATAGAGACAAAGATTCCGGCTGTGATAGGCTCTGTAAAATCCGCTCCGCTCAATTCGGCGAAATGTTCTCGTATCTTCCCGACGGTAGTCACTTTGCCGTATGGGATTTTTTTCATCACCTTGTCGTAATCTATCGGCGGCGCAAAATACATTTTATTTCCGCCATATTTCTCAATGCTTTTCTGATCCGTAATGGTCTGAAATTTGGGCATATCCTTATTATCGTGCAGCATAGCGTTGAAATCTTTTTTATCTTCGTTTGCCATTTTTGCCACCTCCTGTTTTAAGGATAATCTGTTTATCTTTAATATGCAATGAGACTGTTTGAAAAATATTGAATAATTTGTATTTTACCGCCTGATAGGCGGGCGTGTAATTCGCTTATTCATAGTTCACATGTAATTTCAATACATCCGGTCTCGCGTAATGACCGACACAGTCCATCTCCATCTTGGCTGCAGGGACTTTTCCCATATCAATATCGCATACAATCAGCTCTTCTCTGTCCCAGACAGGTTTTTTGACGTAATGTCCGTAGGGATCAACCACGCAGGAGCCACCTCTGCAGACTATATCGGGCAGCTCATCAACTGCTGTCTTTTCATTAAGATCATCAGGGTACGATGACTTTGTAAAATACAAATCGGCATTTATAAAATACAGTCTTCCCTCTCTTGCAATGTGTCTGCATGCATCCTGCCATTCCGGATTGTCGTTTGTATTTGCCGATATGTATATTGTGATTCCCTTCTCATAAAGTGCAACACGTGCAAGAGGCATATATGTCTCCCAGCAAATCAGGCATCCAATCGGTCCCCATGGTGAATTAACAATCGGAAGATAGGTGTCTGGATCATGTGAATCTCCCCAGATATTGCGCTCTGATCCAGTCGGCTTCAGTTTTCTTTTGACCGCAACTAAATTTCCCTTATCATCAAATGTAAAATTTGAGTTGTACAAAGTCCCGTTAACAGGGTCGCGTTCCGAAACACCAATGCTGACAAAGGCCCCTGCTGCTTTCGCGGCTTTTCCTATTATCTTAGCCTCAGATCCATCAGCAAGAATCGAAGCATCATAATATCTCTTGTAGTCTTCCCGGCCTCCTTCTGTCCGCGCGCCTACGGAAAAGCCGAAGTTCATGCCAAAAGGATACCCTGGAACAAATAATTCGGGAAATACGATCAAATCAGCCTCTTTCTGCGATGCTTCTTCAATCATTTTAACAGCTTTCTCTATACACGCCTGCTTATCAAACAATACAGGCTCGGCCTGCACGATTGCAATACGGCAATTTGTCTTAAAATCCTTCATTTCAACACCTCTGTCAATTCCGATTTTTTAAAGTTCGATAAGCTGAGATTTATCAAAACGAACATTCATACAAAAACATTTCGGTCTGATTATTTTCCGCAATCACTTTATCATAAGACGAATACACCTTTACTTTAGCAAATCCTATCTCGTATAAATAAGGTTCTAACTCTCCCAATTCATATAGATGCGTTTGAAAATCCATTTCTTCTTTCTGTATCAATTTTGTTTCGTCATACAATTCATAAATACTTGGGGAATACTGTGTATGAGTTTTTTCATCATAGTAATTTTTCATCTTAAGTATCAATTCATATCCTTCTTCTGTCTTGACAGATATTAAAGTCTTGTAATCTAAATCATCCGGACATCTATCTGCGACTGTTTCAACTGCAAAAACAAATTTGCCATCTTTTTTTAACAGGCATTTCATCTTTTGCAAAATTTCTTTGCACATCTTCATATTAGTAAATAAGGATACTGAACCAGAACATATAAAAATATAATCGAATTTTTCTCCTGAATCATATTTTAAAATGTCCGCTTGAATCACCTTTGCAGTGGGTGCTTTTTCTTTTAATTTTGTAAGCATTTCAGCAGACAAATCCATTCCACATATATCAAATCCTCTTTCCAAAAAGGGAACTAAGAATCTTCCACTTCCACATAAAGGCTCTAAAATTTTCATTTCTTTTTCCGCATAAGAAAGATAAAATGATAATTCATCCTGCGGTGCATCTTTGTGTAAAATCTCGTACATTTCTGTGCATAGACTGCCATAATAATTTTTAACTGCTTCCATATCTGTTTCCTCTCAAAATTTTCAATTAAATAAACTGAAATGTTACTTATTATCTCATATCTTCATCTTCTCTAAAAATTCCAATTTTATAGCTCGATAAGCCGGCAGCTGTCATTACAAATATTTTTTACAATCTCTCAATAAAGCACAGCTGAAATTTTTCAAGCAAGTTTGATCTACTTCATTTTCAAATTCAAGTCTCTGTTCATTTCCAGCGCCATCTTCTCTATGCAAAAAGCCTTTAACTGCAATATGCCCCCTGCCATTTCCAATGAACGATATATACATACGAACTCCATATGGTTCTTCAATTCTCGCTTCTCCTGACAGAGTTTCATATATATGATTTAAATCAAGTGCAAATTTTGCAAATTCTTTTATATCTATATCCATAGCTGTATGAGCTGAAAATCCGTTGCTCTGAACAATAACTTCCAAAGCCGTATTGCTGGGCAGACGAATATCTTCCTCAAAAACTTTAGGATTTATAATCAGCAGAAAATTTTCTCCATTCAGTTGGTATTCCATATATCCATATCTCCTAAGAATGAAAGACGATAAATGACCGCTGTAAATTAACCCATTAAATCCATGGGAATGCCGCTTCGATAAAATCACTGGCCATTCTTTATTCATTTATAAATGTATCACGATAAACTTAAGGGATAAATTTATTTTATGAGAGCATTTATATCGACATTGAAAAATTCGGCAAGCGCTTTGAGCTCAAAATCCGGAACGAAACGGTCGCCCTTTTCTATTCTTGTGATTGTTAAAGCGGACATTTCGCATCCCAGCAACTGCAATTTGACTGCAAGCTGCTCTTGAGTCAAGCCTAACGACTTACGAAAACGCTTTATGTTTTTGCCGCAAATATTTTTCGATTCTCCGGTCCAATAAATTTTCATCTTCTATGCTTCCCATGAATAATACAGGCGTTTTCATCTCTTCCCAGTCTTTGTCTTGACACCATTCATAAAATTGCCTTGACTCTTTGTCTTCTTTCGCCGTTTTCCTCTCAGTTAAATGGTTAGCAGAAAAATTTTCATTAAGAGTGCGGCTGTCAAAGCTGTCTGCGCCAATTTGCCTGCGTCATTTGTAATGTTGTATAACTTGCAAATTTTATAAAATTCTACAACATTTCTTGTTTTTGAATCGGTCTACACGGTGCAATGCATTTGTGATGTTGTAAAATTCCATGGTTTTAAAAAATTCTACAACATTTCTTACTAAGATGCCTCTTTTTTTCTCCGGCTTCACCAAAAAACAGAAAATTTATGAGAATGCACCGAGATCCTAATGACCCCGATGCTTCTCTTTCTTCTTATGCTGTTTCAGTTCAAACTTTCGCTTCTCTTCAGCCAGCTTTTGTTCCCGGCTTTTAGCTCTGCGCTCTTGTTTTCCCTGCTCCTGCTGCAGTTTCAATGCTTGCTGTGCTTTCGTTCCAACGCCGTTTCCCAGCATCTGATTCCTTGCCTCGCGCAGCCTTCGCTTTGGATTCCTTTTTTCTTTTCCTGCAGCAGCTGCCACAGACGGGCTGAATTGCAAATCATCGTAGTGTTCCAAGATGAACTCATAAATATCGTAATCCTTTGGCTCCGAGCCAAAAGTCACCTTTGCGGCGGATAGCTTCCCGTCTTCACTTCTCTCGAATATGCCTACCCAGAAAGGTGCTTCAAAGAACACTGTCAGTTTGCCTGTTATTTTGCCCATGACAATCCCTCCTTGATGATTGAAATGAGCAAAGAACGGACAACCCGGAGGGCAGGTTACTTACCCTGACAAGCAGGACGGCCGGGCTACCTACCGGCTCTGGTATATATCGCTATATACGTTGCGTTTTTATCTTTGCTTATATGATCAAGCCATGCGGCCAGATTCCATTATAGACACAATAAAAAATTAAAATTTATCCCCAGCCATAATAATGGGCCGTATAAAAAATCCCATGTTTTGTCACGACCCAGTTGACAAGTTCCGACCGGGTAGGTTTATGAACCGGCGGGTTTTCCAGAGAATACGCAGTCTGATTTTCAGCTGTATAAAATGTATACGACTCGTCCATCAATTCAAATGTAAATGCGCTCAATGGGTATCCCGAAGTTATGATAGCAAGCCTCAACGCACCGATTTTCGTCATCGTAAAATATCCTGTCATCATCAGAGCGCATATAGCAGCGATAATGACACTCTTTTTACGTTTTGTCACGCGGTCTCCCTTCCTTGCGGCTGAAAATTAAAACTGTCTGAGCCGCCTGGCGAGGAAATACTAACCGGCGGCGAGTTTTTTAATTCCCCGCAAAGCAAAGGTGAAACCGCATGACGGCGACATCAAGCCGCAGGGAAAGCAAAGGTTTTTATACAGACCTGACAACAAATTTACTTAACGCCAAGCGTTCTGTATAAAACTTTGCGGCTTTTGCGGTGAGCGCTTCGCCGACCGGCTGGACCTGCGCGGTTTGCGGCCTGGAATTAAAACTGTCTGAGCCGCCTGGCGAGGAAATACTAACCGGCGGCGAGTTTTT
>OLRF01001756.1_pt1 | contig 21299 bp, 19 predicted proteins | sample 1672061 | NCBI WGS metagenome assembly OLRF01 (sample SAMEA3136641, study PRJEB25190) | human gut metagenome | reverse complement strand
GGGGCTGCGCCCGCAGGCGCGTGTCGAAGCGTAACCGCCGTAGGCGGCTCTTGACGCGGAGACTGAAGCTGTCGCCGTAGGCGACTGATGAGGGCTAACCTCGCCATCACCGCCCATGAACGGCTTACAACTCATACTCTCCCCTCATCCGGCCCTCCGGGCACCTTCCCACTCGGGGAAGGCTTTTGTGAAAGGAACTGCCTTGCGTACCAAACGTACCTTACTGAATATGGCCTACGCCCTCGGGTCCAGTCTGCTGCTTCTGCTGCTGGGCCTCGTCACGCGGCGTCTGCTCGTCGATAACTTCGGCCCACAGATCACCACGGCATCGCAGGTCGTCAGCCAGCTTTTCAACTTTTTCTCCATCGCCGAGTTCGGCGTTGGCAGCGTCATAAGTTATCGTCTCTACGAGCAAATCGCCGCCAAAAATGAGGAAAAGATCAGCAAGTACATGTCGATGTACAAGTGGGCCTACCGCGTCGTCGGCCTGGTCATTGCGGGGCTGGCGCTCATCGGCGCGGCGGCCCTGCGGTGGATCATGCCCGACGTGCCCGCCGCCACGGCATACACGGTCTACGGCCTGAACGTCGTTTCAACGCTGTGCAGTTATTTTCTGATAACCCGCCGCCTGATGTACACCTGCACCCAGCAGGGCTACCGCTGCACCCAGATCGACTTCTGCTGCAACGTGCTGACGAGCCTTGCCAAAATTGCCGTGTCACTGTGGTTCCCCAACTACGTGCTCTATTTCAGCGTAACGATCTTCTTCAACGTCACGGCCAACCTGCTGATTGCCCGCCGCTTCAGGAAGGATTTTCCCTACGTACACGACGTTAAGGTCACGGTCAACGATTTTAAAGACCTCGGCATTTTCCATGATCTGCGGTACTTTCTGGTACACCGCCTGTCCAACACCATCTACGGCTCGTCCGACACCATCGTGACCTCCCGCCTGGGCGGCTCGACCCAGACGACGTTTTTAGGCAACTACAACACGATTTCCACCTCCGCCACAGACCTCGGCAATAAGGTCATGGACAGCTTCGCCGCGGCCATCGGCAGCATCGTCTACGACAAGTCCGCCGCCGCCAACGACCACGACAAGCAGGTGTTCTGGGGCATGGACCTGTTCAGCTACCTGTTTGCCAGCTTCGTAGCTACGGCATATTTCTGCCTGTTCCAGCCGTTCATGGCGTCCTGGATGGGCGAAAAATGGCTGCTGCCGCTGGGCTTCGTGCTTGTGTTCTGCTTAAATGAGTACGTCGGCTGGAACCACCGGATGCTCGGCAGTTACCGTGCCGTCCTCGGCCATTTTGAGGACGACCAGTGGTTCATGGTCGCGTCGGCCACGGTCAATCTGGCGCTCAGCTTTATCCTGTTCCCGCTGTTCGACATCACCGGCGCACTGATCGCCACCGTCGTCGCCCACTGCATCATGTGGGCCGGGCGTATCCGGGTCGTGTTCCGCCAGTACATGCGCGGCGGGCTCGGGCATTATCTCGGCGTGCAGGCGCTGCATCTGGTCACGCTGGCCGTCTGCATGGGCGGCAGCTACGCGCTCTGCGCCCGGATGCCCGGCGGCTGGCTCGGCCTTGTGCCGCGGATTTTCGTCGTCCTCGTCGTGCCCAATGCCCTGAACCTCGCCGTCTACGGCTGGGGCAAAGATGCCGCCTACCTGCGCCAGTACGCGGGCAAGGTGGCCAAAAAGCTGCTGAAAAAGTGACTTCCCTTCTTGGCCCCCTTTGGGAGGGGGGCTCCGCCGCAGGCGGTGGGGGAGCCTTCCGCCTGCCGCCCTCCCTCCGGCCCTCCGGGCCACCTCCCTCGCACGCGAGGGAGGCAAATAACGTGGTGATCTTATGAAAACTCTCGCCATCCTGTATATCTGCACCGGCCCCTACGCGGTGTTCTGGCATGATTTTTACCCCAACTTCAAGGCAAATTTCCTGCCTGACTGTGACCGCACCTTCTACGTTTTTACCGATGCAGCGCATATTGACTATGAGGACGCCCCCGACGTGCGCCGCATTTATCAGAAGGCCCTGCCCTGGCCGCAGAGCACGATGCTGCGCTTTGACGCTTTCCTCGGCCAGGCCGACGCGCTGCAAGGCTATGACTACCTGTTCTTTGCCAACGCCAACCTGCACTGCACCCGCGTCATCCGCGCCGACGAGCTGCTGCCCGACCCCGCCGCCGGGCAGAGCCTGACCGCGGTCTGCCACCTGCCCTACTATGGCAAAAATCCGATTTTCCACCCCTATGACCGCAGCGGCAAAAGCCGGGCGTCCATCCCGTACAGCTGCGGGCAGTATTACGTGGCGGGCGGGCTGAACGGCGGCACGGCGGCGGCCTATCTGGCCCTGTGCCGGGAGCTGAAAAAACGCACGGACGAGGATCTGCAAAACAACGTCATTGCGCGCTTTCACGATGAAAGCCAGCTCAACCGCCTGGTCGCCGAGACGCCCGGAAAATTCCGCATCCTGCCGCCCGACTACTGCACGCCGGAGGAAACGCCCACCGGGCATGAGGCCATTCTTGTGCTGCAAAAAAGCCGCTGCATCAACGTGGAAAGCGTCAAGGGCGCTGCCAAGCCGCAGAATTTTGTCCAGCGCAAGTGGGAGGCGTTCCGCCTGAACTGGCTGCCCTATCTCTGGCTGGCGCGCGACACGCTGCTGCGCCGCCGCATTGATTTTAAAAACGATCTATGAGCCATACCAAAAAACCGACAATTGAAAAAATCATCCTTGCCCTGCTGGGCCTGCTGGCGCTGGCCGCGCTCGTCCGCACAATGTTCCTGGGGCTGGAGATCGACGAGGAGTACGCCCTGTCCCTCGGCTTCCGCCTTGTGCGCGGTGACCGGCTCTTTTACTCGATGTGGGAGCCGCACCAGCTGGCCGCCCTGCCGCCCGCTTTGCTCATCGGCCTGTTTACCGCCGTCGCGGGCACGACCACCGGCGTGCTGCTGTTTGTGCGCGGCGCTGTGCTGGCTGTCAAGCTCGCGCTGGCCGTCTGGTTTTACCGCAGCCTGCGCGTAGCCCTCGGGGGGCGCTGCGCCTATCTGCTGGCGCTGGCCGTGCTGGCCTTCACGCCCAAGTGGTTTTTGGGGCCGGACTACGTCAGCCAGCAGTTCCACTTTACGCTGGCGGCGTTCCTGTTTTTGTACGGCTACTACGCGCCCGGCCCGCGGCAGTACCGCGGTCTGTGGCGGGTCGCGGCGGGCGGCGTCTGCGCCTGTCTGAGCTTCCTCGCCTACCCGCAGACCCTCGCTGCCGCGCCGGTGCTGATGCTGGCGCTGCTCCTGCTGGGCCGCGGCAGTGCCGACAAATGCCGCGGTCTCTGGGTATTTGTGCTGACCTGTGCCGTCTGCGGCGGTGCGTTTGTCGTGTATGTTTTGCAGGGCATGGGCTTTGATTTCGCCGCCCTGCTCGCACGCGCCGACCTGATTTTACACGACCCACAGTATGATTTTACCACAGCGGACCGTCTTGCCATGCTCCGCTCCCAGCTTTCCGCCGTCATCGGCAACTGCTGGCTGTCGGCCCTGGCCGGTGTGGCGCTGGCCGCCGCCGGGATGCTCTTTGGCGAGCGCCGCGGCTTTGCCCGCAGCCTTGAAAAGGCGCTTTGGTACACAGCGTTCTTCCTCTCTCTCTGGTGCACGGCCTACTGCCTGCGCGCGCAGGAGCTGGATTTCCGCTACATGTGCCCGGCGTTCGCGCTGGCAGGCGGCTGGACGTTCTGGTGTGACCGGCGCGAGGCCAGCCACCGCCCCCTGCGCCGCCTGCTGTTCTGGCTGGGCTGGCTGCCCGGCATAGCGGCGTACCTGTTTATCCTGCGCTCCACGCTGATCGCGCTGCCAACGACCTTTATGTACCTGTTCTGGCCCGCGGTCTGCGGAACGGCAGCGCTGCTGCTCAAGCCCCGCCCGACCCGGCGGCACCGCGCCGCGGCGGCATTGCTGGCAGCCGGGCTCCTGCTGGCCTGTGCCGTGCCGAGGCTCTGCCTTGTGCTGGAGACCGGCTGGCACTGTGAGCCGATCACGGCCATCCAGCCCGAAAGGATCACCCGCGGCCCCGCCGCCGGGACCTGGGCCGACACCAAGGCCGCCGACATGCAGGAATGCCTGTATGAAGCCCTCGCCCCCTATGCGGGCAAGAGCGTGCTCCAGGCCATCGGTGAGCAGCACGGCCTCGGCTTTCTGATGGCAGACGGCACGCTGACCGTCGCGCAGGCGTCCGTCATCTCGGGCACCGACAGCGACCCGCGTTTTGAACAGTACTATGCGCTTTTGCCGGAGAAGCAGCCCGACGTCATCCTCTACGATGATGCCGAGGTCCGCGACATGGCCGAATTCCACGCCTGGATCGAGCAGCACTTTACCATCACAGACCGCTACACCGTGCAGCACGGCACGGCCAGTCTGCAGGTGCTCGTCGTCGGGTAATTTTGCGGAATTTTACAACCGGGAACGGTTGTCATCCTGCTTTCGGATGTGGTATACTGTTATCAAATCGTCATACTTTGCAAGGAGGCGCCCCCATGGGCCTGATTACCACCATCCAGAACAAAACCGAACAAGCCCGCGCAAAGGAACGCATCCGCCCGCTGCTGGAGAGCCGCATGATGCGCGACATCCTGCTGGAGATCGGCCAGCGCGGCACCGAGAAGCTCGACCCCCAGAGCGTGCCGCTGGATCAGCGCCCACTGGCATCGAAGCGCGCCGCCGAGTGCGGCACCGCGGGATTGCAGCAGAGCGTCATCCGGGAGATTGTCCTGGACGAGGCCGCCATCACGCTGTTTGCCGGCAACGACGAGGTGCCGTTCCTCTACGGCGACTACAATTACGAGACCATCGACGACACCGATTGTCTGCCCGCCGTAGCACAATATCTGGTGCAGCACCTACTGGGGTACTACAACATCACCCGGACATTCTACTCTGTCCCCAAGCACAACGGACGCAGCGTGACCGAAAAGACCCGCCAGGTCTTTATCAAGCGCCACCACGAGGACACCCCCTTCGACCCCCAGCCCACCAAAAAGCAAAAGCTGTTTTAAACCCAAAACACGCTCTGCAGTTCATTTTGAACCGCGGGGCGTGTTTTTGCTAAAGGCTTCCCCCGAGGGGCTGCGCCCGCAGGCGCGTGTCGGAGCGCAACCGCCGTAGGCGGCTCTTAGCGCGGAGACTGAAGCTGTCCGCGCAGCGGACTGATGAGGGCAGACCTCGCGGCCATTGCCCATTTACTGCCAATCTCGCAAACTCTGCCCTCATCCGGCCCTCCGGGCCACCTTCCCCCTCGGGGGAAGGCTTTTTACGCTCTCCCCATCGCCAGCACCGCCACCGTTATGTCATCCTGCTTGGCCCCGGCGCGGCGGGCGGCGGCGTCAGCCACGGTCTCGGCGGCCTGCTTCGGCGTATGGCCCAATTTGGCGCAGAGCTGCAATTGCTGCATCAGCCAGTCGCTCCCGTCGGTCAGCGCACCGTCGCTGACCAGCACGACCCAGTCCCCGGCGTCCAGCGCAAACGTCGTGCTCCGTCCCACCAGACTGTCCAGCACACCCATAGGCAGGCTTGCACCGTCCAGCATCCGCGGCACGCCGCCGCGCACCAGAAAGCTCGGTGCGGCGCCCGCTTTGAACAGCCCGGCCCGCCCGGTGTACAGGTCCACCGTCAGCAGGTCCAGCGTCGCCCCGGCCTCCTGCTCGGCTCCCTTCAGGCCGAGCGCCACGTTCACCAGCCGGGCAGCGCTCTCCGCTGCAAACCCGGCGCGCAGCAGCTGTGCCGTCAGCTTGGCCGCCATCTGACCGTCCACGGCGGCGGCGCGGCCCGTACCCATGCCGTCGCACAAAAGCATCTGCGCCCGCCCGCTCGTGTCGCAAAACTGGTCCAGCGCGTCGCCGCTGACGCTCTGCCCGCCGGCTGCATGCGCAGCCGCGCCAAATTTAACGGTAAACAGCGGTTTTTCTCCAAAGCACAGCATTGTGACCGTGCGGCAGTGGGTGATTTCGGGCGTATCCATGTCGCGGCGGCAGATGCGGGTCATCTCGTCGGTCAGGCCCGCGACCTCGTCGGGAGTGAACCGCGTGCGGCAGATCGTCACATTCGCGGTCAGCCGTCCGGCCAAATCAGCGGTCACACTGCATTCCAGCGCGTCCAGCCCCAGCTCGGCAAACAGCTGCGCCACGCGGGCCTCGCGCCGCGGGTCGGGCAGACCGGCCTGGCCCAGCTTGCCCGCCAGCTGGGCCAGCGCCCCGGCCAGTGCGCTGTACTGCTCGGTCAGGGCGGCGCGCAGCGTCACAGCCCGGGCACGGGTCTGGCGGCGGCTGCGCCACAGCCGGTAGCCGTGGTTGGCCGCTGTACAGAGGTCCGCCGGGTGGATGCACCCCGCCAGCTGCCCCGGCAGATCCTCGACCTCCACGCGGCCCTTGCTCTCGAGCGTCGGCTTCAAATGGTACAGCCCGTCCATGGCCGTGGCGTAGCCGCGCACCCAGCACCGGCTGCGGCGGGTGCAGCTCTGGCAGGTCGTGCGGGCGACCTGCTCCACCACAAAGTCAAAGGTCTCGCCCTTGGGCGGCAGCTGCCGCTGGCAGACCGCGTTGACCGTGTCGGCAATGTCGCTCAGTGTGTCCGCCACGGCGGAGAGCTTGCGCGCCGCCCCGCCCAGGCCCTGCGTCTGCACGGGCGGCGCGGGCGGCGGAAAAATTTTGTGCAGCACGCTCCCCGGCACAGCCAGCGCAGCCACAACGCCCACCCCGGCACTGACCGCCAGCGGCAGCACACTGACAGCGTCGGGCGCGGCCAGTGCCCCCGCGGTGCAGCCCGCCGCAAACACCCCGGCGCAGCGGCCCCGCTCCCCCGGGCAGAGGCAGGACGCCGCCAGACTGCCCAGCGCCACAGCCAGCGCGGCGTAGGCCAGTGTCGGCCCCGACGCCGTGATGGCTGCCGCCAGCGCAATGCTCAGCACGGCGGTCTGCTCCAGCGTGCCGCCGATAGCCGCGCACAGCCCTGCCCCGGCGGCCAACGCCAGGCCCGGAGCCAAGGGCCCGACGGCACAGCGCTGCAGGCATGCCGTAGCCACAGCCAGCCACAGGCAGACGCCGCGCGGCTCCCGCGCCGGAAAATGCGCGAACGCCCAGCCAAAAACCGCAGCCAGCAGCGCCGTACACCCCACCGTGACGGTCTGCCCCGGGTTGAAAAGTCCCCCCGCCAGTACGATTTGCAACACCTGCGCCGCCGTCAGCGTCAGGCAGCCCGCCAGCGCCCCGGCCCCGGGGCGGCCATCGATGAGCCGCCGCACCGCCGCAGCCGCCACGGCAGCCACGGCCAGTTTAAAGCCCAGCAGCATCGGCTGGAACGCCAGCCCCGCCGCCAGCGTGCCCAGCGCCGCGGCCAGGCAGTAGGACGGCGGGCAGCCGATGACCAGCGCCAGCCCAAACGGCGCAGCCCCGCCGTAGACCTGCCCGGCCCCCAGCGCCGCGCCGCCCAGCACTGCCGCGCCCTGCCACAGCAGCGCCGCACTGCGCGCCCCGGGCAGCAGCCTTTCCATTGTGTCGTGCATACGTTCCCCGTTCAGTACAGCCATCGTGCAAGCCCTCCGTAAATGTACAGTATATGTCTCGGACGCTTTGCACTATACCACCCCCGCACGCTGTTTTTTGCCGCAGAGCGTGGAAAACCGAAAAGAGCGTATAAACAAACAAAAAAGAGCACCGCCACCCATAAAAAGGGGCGATGCTCGCAAAAGGCTTCCCCCGAGGGGGGAGCCTTCCTTAGTGTCTCCAGCTCCACCACAAAAACTTGGTGTTCGTCACGAAATAGCGTTTGAAAAGCCGCTTCGGGTCCTGCATCAGGCGGTACAGCCATTCCAGATTGCAGAGCTGCATCCAGGCCGGGGCGCGGCGGATGTTGCCGGCCTCGTAGTCAAAGGCCGCACCCACACCCAGCATCAGCGCCTGCACGCGGTTTTCATGGGCGGCCATCCAGCGTTCCTGCTTCGGCGCGCCCAGGCCCACCCAGACAAAATCCGGCTTTGCCGCGTTGATCTTCTCCACGATCTCCGCATCCTCGTCCGCCGTCAGCGAGCGGAACGGCGGAGAGTACATCCCCGCGATGACCGCGCCGGGGTACTTTTCCGTGATTTTTTCGCGCAGGATGTCCAGTGTCTCCTGCGTGGAGCCGTAGAAATAGTGCCGGTAGTGCTTTGTCCCGCTCTCCTTCAAAAGCTCGCGCATCAGGTCGGGGCCGGTCACGCGGGCGGCGTCGGCAAAGCCCTTCTTGCGGCTGTATCTGGACAGCGGCCCGCCGTCCGGCAGGGCCATGACCGCGCCGTTCTGCACCCGCAGATAGGTCGGGTCGTCGTGGGCCGTCACGGTGGTGTGGACGTTCGCCACGCAGATATATTTCCCGCGCCATGCCTCGCAGTTGTCCTCCACCAGGCGCAGCGTTTTGTCCATGTCGGTGACGGCGATGTTCACGCCCATAATATTGCAGGTCTGCATGCCGCTTCTCCTCACTTTCCTGTTTGGCTTTTATTGTATCACACTGCCGGGCGGCTTTCAACCGGGCGGGGAGAAACGCACATTTTTTGCCGTTTCGTTGGGTCCTTCGCACATTACTTTATAACGCTGGTACAGATTTGTATGGTGCGCGTCAGTTTTTTCCGTTTTGACACTTTTTTCTTTGTTCAATTTTCTAAATCCCGAAAAATTCATATCATTTTACGGATATGTGCTGGAATTTTTCCCGGCATTGTGCTATAATTTGAGAACCATATTAAAAGGGGAAAGTATGAATTTCCTGCAGTATGGTATATGGGCAACACACCCATATATCTTTAGAAGAAAGGAGGATACCACCAATGAACAACTTCAAGAAGTTCGCTGCCGTTCTGCTGGGTGTTGTGATGGCTTGCGTCTTCGCTACCTCCGCTTTTGCTGCTGATTTCAACAAGCCCAATAATGCAAAGCGTGCGAAAGATGAAATCCTGTCTTTCGCTGCCAGCTACGGCGTCACCACCATCGACAACACGGTCAACAAGCTGACCGCTGATCAGCTGAACGTCATCTATGCCAACATGGATTCCCTGAAGGCTGTTGCCGCTAACGCCGCCAACACCATCAAGGGCACCACTGACGCTAACGTCGCCCTCAAGGCTGCCAACGACGCTGTGGCCTCCATGAACAGCATGCTGAGTGCTGTCGGTATCGTCATCTCCAACCCGACGCTCGATACCAGTGACTCTTCCCAGTTCGTTGTCAGTGCTGACGTCACCGTCAACGGTACGACTGACTTTTGTGCTATCGCCCGGCCTCTGTCTACCACCACCACTGACAACAACACCTCTGCCAGCGACGCTGTCAGCAACGCCGCCCAGAACAGTGCCGCCGCTTCCAGCGTCAAGACCGTTTCTTCCGCTGCGAACCCCATCACCGCTTCTTCCGGCGCTGTCATCAAGGCCACCGGCGATAACACCGCCGTTGTCTTTGCTGTCGCTGCTCTGGCTGTTGTCGGCATGCTCGGCATGGCCGTCCGCAAGGAGCGTGCACTGTAATCCAGCTGCATAAGTCCGGTTTTTGACCGGCAGCGGGCAGAACCTCTGGCTCTGCCCGTTTTTCGTTGTTTATACGGATTTGGTCAATTTATTCCTGTTTTAGACCTTCCTTTTATATAGAAAATAGTTTATAATGTAGGATGCCGTAATTATCAATCATATCAGGGGGGGAAGCATATCACCATGCAGGCAAGCAAGAACCACTCTTTTCTGCGCCGCAGTCCACTGGCTTATGTAGTGGTCCCGCTGGCCTTTGTTCTGGTCAGCACCGCGCTGGTCTTTATCGTGGGCCACACCGTACTGGCCCCGTACCAGGCCCTGCTGGGCTGGTTCTTCAGTACAACGGAGGTCGCACAGCCCAGAGATCTGCTGGACAATGCCGCCACCGTCATCAACGGCGGTACGGTGGATGAGCCGGACGCCCAGCCGGACAGGCTGCCGCTGAGCTCCGTCACCTACCCGTCCGAGGGGGACCGCTACGCGACGATCACGATCTCCGGCACCAACGTGGACGCCCCGGTCTACTACGGCGACACGAGCAAAATCTTAAACGCCGGCGTCGGCACCTACAAGGACGACGCCCGCGTCGGCATTCCCGGCGAGGGCAAGACCATCCTGTTGGCCGGGCACAACAACACCTTCTTCAATGACCTGCAGCACGCTGAGGCCGGCGCGACGGTCACGATCACGACCCACTACGGCGTCTACACCTATGCGGTCACCGGCACCGAGATCCTCGACTATCAGGACGAGACCGCTTACGATTTCACCCGCACCGACGAGAATCTGATCCTGTACACCTGCTATCCCTTCGATGCGCTCGGCTTCACGCCGAACCGTTTCTTCGTCTATGCCAAATACGTGTCCGGCCCCGTGCTGGACGCCAACAGCTAAGGGGGTGTATGTATGGCACAAAAACAAGATCCGCACCCCCGCCGCAAGGGCAGCGTTGTGTGGTCCACGATTTTAAGCTGGCTGTCCAGTCTGCTGCTGGCACTGCTGGCGCTCTGCCTTGTGGTGCTGATGACGATCTGCAGCGCTTCCTACATGAAGGAGCAGGTCAACCGCAGTGATTTCAGTGAGGCTGCCTACAGCTATCTGTATGACAACTTCATCAGCTACGGCGCATCGTCCGGCTTCTCCGCCGACGTGATGACCGCCGCCCTCTCCCGCGATCAGATCACGGCAGACATGGCGGATTCCATCACCCGTCTGTACCAGGGCGACACCGCCATTGATACCCGCAACGCGATTCTGAACACGACGTATGACAACCTGATCAACGATTTGAACAGCCGCAGCGTCGAGGTCACATCCGACGTGGAATCTGCCGTCGTCGTCGTCGCCGACGCCTGCCGTCTGGACTACGCCAACTATGTCACGGTACCCCTGGCCAGCCAGCTGTATACTTTTATTGAAAAGTGCAGCCGCGTTGTGCCGGTGGCCGTCGCCATCATGGCGGTGCTCTGCGCAGTCAGCCTCTTTGTGATGCTGCGCTTAGCCGGCAGCTCCCGCTACGGCGTGCGCTGCCTGACGTTCGCTTTCACCGCGGCTGCGGCGCTCTGCGCGCTGGCCGCCACCATTATTTTCCCTGCGATCCACATGGAGGCGCTGAGCATCAATCCCGCTTCGGTCAAGCAGCTGATCGTCACCTATGTGCAGAATCTCTTTGGCCGCTTCGGCCTGTTTGCTATCATCTACGGCGCAGTCGCCGTGATCCTTCTGGCCCTGACCATCACCGCCAGAAGCCGCATGAAACGCCGCCAGAACATTTAACAGGAGGACCCACACATGGAAAACGAAGGTTACGAAACGATTGACCTCTTGGAGGTCCTGAACGCCGTCCGGCAGCACCTGCTGGCCGTCATTCTCGCCACCGTGATCCTGGCCGCTGCCGGGTTCGGTGTCTCCAAGTTCCTTATCACCCCGCAGTACGAGGCTTCCGCCCTGATGATCGTCAACACCCGTCAGGACATCACCTCCAACGTCACCAGCGACCAGATCAACTCCGCCACCAAGCTGGTTTCCACCTACAGCATCATCATCAAGAGCGACACCGTGCTGCAGCAGGTCATTGACAACCTGGGTCTGTCCCTGACCTATCAGCAGCTGGCAAGCCGCGTCACAGTCAGCGCCGTGGATGACACTCAGGTCATGAAGGTCACAGTCAAGAGCGACAACCCCGAGTGGGCGCGTCAGGTCTGCGAGCAGATCACTGTAATCTCCCCCGACGTCATCCTCGAGTCCGTCGAGGCCGGCTCTGTAAAGGTCATTTCTAACGCTGCTATTAACCCGGCCCCTGTCTCCCCCAACGTGGGCCGCAACACCATGCTGGGCGGCGTGCTGGGCCTGGTCATCAGCGTCGGCATCATCCTGCTGACCGTCCTGCTGGACAACAAGATCCATACCGAGGACGACGTGGCCAAGTATCTTGACCTCGCCGTTGTGGGCGTCATTCCGGAATATCAGGGAGGTAAAAAGAAATGAGCAAGGCAAGCAAAAACACCAGCCATCGCAAACTGTATACTGTCGGCAGTGACGCACCGTTCCAGTATGTGGAAGCCTACAAATCCCTGCGTACCAACCTCGAGTTTCTGTCTACCTCCGGCAACTGCAAGACCATCCTGATTACCTCCTCTGTCCCGGAGGAGGGCAAGAGCAACGTAGCCCTCAACCTGGCCATGACACTGACCGCCTCCGGCAATCGTGTTGTTCTGGTGGACTGTGACCTGCGCAAGGCAACGATTTCCCGCTACATGCGCATCCCCCGCAACCATGCCGGTCTGACGAACGTCATCACCTCCAAGGATGAAGGCGCACTGGCCGCGGCGCTTGTCCGCGTCAAGGATTCCGGCATCACGGTCCTGACCGCCGGTACGATCCCGCCGAATCCCACCGAGCTGCTCTCCACCCCTATGACCGAGAAGATTTTCGCTTCCCTGCAGAAGGCATTTGATTATGTCATCATCGACACCCCGCCTGTCAGCGTTGTCACCGACGCTGCGGTCCTCTGCGGCATTGCAGACGGCGTGCTGCTGGTCGTGCGCCCCGGCGTCACCACCATTCAGAGCGCCCAGCTCAGCAAAAAGAACCTGGAGGCCGTCAACGCCCACATCCTGGGTGTTGTCATGAACGGCTACAATGGCACACAGAGCGGCCGCCGCGACGGCTACTCCTACGCTTACTCCTACAGCTATTACGACGAAGATAAAAAAGGAAACGATGCATGAGTAATGCCCTTGTAGAGCTGCACTGCCACATCCTGCCCGGCATTGATGACGGTGCCAAAGATCTGGATATGTCAATGTCGCTCATTCGCAAGGAATTACAGGATGGTGCGGCGGGCATTGTGTTCACGCCGCACTTCTATTATGAGCGCATTTCCGTGGAGCAGTTTACCGCGCGGCGCAAGGCAGCGTTCCTGCAGGTGTCCGCGGCCTGCAAAGCCGAGGGCCTGCGGCTGGCCGGTAAGATGGGCGCCGAGGTGTTTTACTCCACCGCGCTGCCCAGCCTTGACCTGCGCCAGCTGGCCTTTGCGGGGAGCAACTATATTTTGATCGAGTTCCCCACCACGATGCACCCGCCGGGCATTGACGAGACGCTCTACGCCATCCGTGCGCAGGGGTACACGCCGATTTTGGCCCACGTAGAGCGCTATCCCTTTGTGACCGAGGACCCGACGCTGCTCTACAACTGGGTCTGCGACGGGTGTTTGGCGCAGATCAACGCCACCGGCCTGATCCGGGACGGACACACCGCCAAGTGGCTGCACAAGCTGATTGAGTGGAACCTTGTGCACATTCTGTGCAGCGACTGCCACCACCCGGTCAAGCGCCCGCCCAACCTGGCCGAGGGCTTTGCCCATCTGCCAGACAAGGTCGCCCGCCGCATGCAGCGCAACGCCATCGACATCTATCTTGGCGACGACCTGCGTCCCCCCGAGCCGACGAAGCCGGTCTACCGCTTCGGGCATTGGGTGTAAAACAGAATATAGCGTAGGGGAGGGCTAAAGCCCTCCCCTACGCTATTTTTATTGCCTGTTTTCCACCGTCTGCCCGGCCCCTACCGCGTACTATTCGCCGCGTCACGCCTCTGCCACCGCCACCAGATACTTGTAGATCTGCGGCTTGTACTCCTCATACAGGCCCAGATGCTCATACAACTCCTTATAATATGCAAACAGGGTCGCACGGGTCGCCACGATGTTCACCGGGTTCAGCGCCGTGTGCACCGCGCTGCCGGGCGTGTTGAAATAGTTGTAGATCGGCGTCGACAGCGCGTAGAACTTCTCCGCATAGCGGATATAGCTCAAATTGAAATACAGGTCCTCCGACCAGTCCATGTCCTCGGCGCATATAATGTCATCGTGCGCGCGGACAATGTCGGCGCGGTAGAGCTTATTCCACATCACACCGTAGTAAAAGCTGGCCGGCTCCTGCATCAGGCCCGCGGCGAATTCCTCCTTCGTCATCGGGCCCTCCATCAGGAAGCCGTAGGTCTGCACCTTGGTGGGCCGCTCGGGGCGGGGGTCATCCTCGGCACGGGGGCGGGGCGGCGTAATGCGGTTGTAGTGCGCAATGACCAAATCGGCGCCGCTCTCCTCGGCCCGCTGCACCAGCAGCTCCGTGGCGTAGGGCTGGATCGTGTCGTCGGCATCGACGAACTGCAGATACTTGCCCCTGGCCTCCCGCAGGCCCATGTTGCGGGTCGCGGCCACGCCGCTGTTGGCCTTGTCGATGAGCACGATGCGCGGATCGACGTTGGCATACATCTTGCAGACCTCCAGGCTGACGTCCTGGCTGCCGTCGTTCAGCAGCAGAATTTCAAGGTTCCGGTAGGTCTGGCGGCGGATACTCTCCACACAGCGGGCGATATGATCCTGGGCGTTATAAATCGGCACGATAATACTGACAAGCGGCTGCTCCGGCATGGCGGGTGACCTCCTTTTTGTAGTAGTATATCCACAATACCACACTTTTGCCCGGTTGGCAATGGAAAAAGTGCGCGAGGTGTGGTATGATGCTTATAAGGGCTTCCCCATCGGGGGAAGCTGTCCGCAAAGCGGACTGATGAGGGCCAGCCTTCCGCCGCAGCCTGTTCATGGGCTGCCCCCGCAGACCTGCCCCTCATCCGGCCTTCGGCCACCTTCCCCCAAGGGGGAAGGCATCACTATGAAACGAGGTCACCACCATGAAGCCTTCCATCATCCGCCTGCGTGCGCTGGAAAAGCAGCTGTACGCCTACCTGTATGCCATGACCGTCATCGACTTTGACGCCGAGACCGTCGCGCCCGAGGGCAGCGCCGATGGCCGCGCCGAGGCCACCGAGGTTTTGAGCCGCGCCAGCTTTGACCTGCTGGTCAACGACGGCACCGCCGCCCTTTTGAAGGAGGCCGCTGCCGACGCCGAGACCGAGCAGGAGCGCGCCGAGGTCCGCAATTTGCAGCGCCAGTACGACGAGATTGCCCGGATCCCCGCCGACGAGTATGCCGCCTTCACCAAGCTGTGCAGCCAGAGTGTGCCCGCCTGGACAAAGGCCAAGCGCACGAACGATTTCAGCCTGTTCGCGCCGTATCTGGAAAAGATCATCGCCGCCCGCCGCGCCCAGGCCCGGTATTTTGCGCCGGACCGCGACCCCTATGAGGTCCTGCTGGACCGCTACGAGAAGGGCCTGACCATTGCCCAGTGCGATGAATTTTTCGCGACGCTGCGCGAAACCATCGTCCCACTGCTGGCGGACATCCAGACCCGCGGCAAGGCCGTGCGCACCGACTTCCTCGACCAGGAGTGGCCCATCGACGCCCAGCGCCGGGTCAGCAAAAAGATCATGGAGCTGTGGGGCCTTGACCCGGCCCACTGCTATCTGGCCGAGAGCGAGCACCCCTTCACCACCGAGTTCTGGCGCGGCGATGTGCGCATCACGACCCACTACATGCCCCGGGACATCTTCTCGAACCTCTACAGCGTCGCCCACGAGGGCGGCCACGCGCTGTATGAGCTGAACATCAACCCCGACTACGACTACACCGTCGTCACCCACGGCGCGACGATGGGCATTCACGAGAGCCAGTCCCGCCTGTTTGAGAACCTGGTGGGCCGTTCCCGCGCCTTTGTCCACTACCTGTACCCGACGCTGAAGGAGCTGTTCCCCGCGCAGCTGGCCGACGTCTCCGCCGAGGAGATCTGGCGCGCCGTCAACCGCGCCGAACCGGGCCTGATCCGCACCGAGGCCGACGAGCTGACCTACTCCCTGCATATCATGGTGCGCTATGAGCTGGAAAAGGCCCTGATGCAGGGCACACTGGCCGTGGCCGACCTGCCCGCCGCCTGGAACGCCAAGTATAAAGAGTACCTCGGCGTCGATGTGCCCGACGATGCCCACGGCTGTTTGCAGGACATCCACTGGTCCATGGGCGACATCGGCTATTTCCCGAGCTATGCCCTCGGCAGTGCCTACGGCGCACAGGCCCTCGACGACCTGCGCAAAACAAACGACTTTGACGCCCAGTGGGCCAACGGCGACGTGGAGCCGCTGAAGGCCGCCTTAAAGGAGCGCGTCTGGCAGTGGGGCAGCATGAAGGAACCCGCCTGGCTCGTCGAGAGCCTCTGCGGCGGCAAGTTCGACCCGCACCACTTCACCGATTATTTAAAGAAGAAATACACCGAGCTGTACGAGCTGTAAAGCCGTCAGCTTCCCGGGTCAATGCAAGCATCGACCCCTACACCGTAGGGGCGGATTCCATATCCGCCCGTTGCCGTCCGCCCTGCCTCCCCCTTCCGGGCCATGCGTAGGGCGGGGTGCCCCCACCCCGCCTCCGTTCTCCGCTATACCGCACAAAAAATCCCGTCGGATGCCCTTTTCCGGCGGGATTTTTTCAGCATAATACGCTGTCCGGGAAATTCAGGCAGGTGTACAGGTACCGCAGTGCCTCGTCCATCGTGTCAAACTCGCCGCCGTCTACCTCGCTGGGGCTGGCGGCGATGGTCGACTTGTCAAACGGGATGCCGTTCTCCCTACGCCATTCGTCCACCTGCAGCGCTATGTCATTGGCATAGCCCGGGCGGTCCTGCCTGCTGCCGTCGGCGTCAATGTAAACGCAGGCGCCGTACTTTTTCCGGTCCGGCAGGCGCACCAACTCGGCCAGCGTATAGTAGTCGCGGTCAAAGTAAAAGAGCATCTGCCCGCGGTAGGCGGCGATCTCCGCCGCGCTTTCCTCGCGGTTTGTGATCTGGGGCACGGTGTCCACCAGCCGGTGCAGCTCGTCCAGCAGTGCGTCGCCGTCCTCAGGGTAGGCATCCGTGCCCTTGGCAGCAGCGATTTCCCCAAAGCAGTAGGCCTGCCAGTGGGGCGGGCACTTGCCCAGCTTGGCACGCTCAATGTAGTAGAGCAGGTCAGCGCGGTAGGAGGCAGCGAGTGCGTTCAGACTTTGTTTTTTCATAGCTTGTAGGCCTTTCATTTTGTATCATTTATGGTGTCCGTTTCTCGGAACACCCTCATCTTACCATAACCGTTTGTCGAATCCTGCCGCATTATAAGACCGAACGCCGTTTTATTTTAGGGACAGCTGTTTTCCGCTGTCGAAAAAACAGCAGGCACGCAAAAACCGCGTACCTGCTGTCTTTTTTGTTATCATTTTACGGGCTGCCCCTGTGCGCCCAGCACTGCGTCCAGCGCCGTCAGCTTATCCGGCACACCGCCCAGCTCCATACCGGGGAAATCCGTCTCCACGCCCGCGGACGCCAGCTCATCGGCACAGGCCGCGGGGTCGGCACAAATCGCCTGTGCTTCGGCCAGGATGCCCGGCCAGTTCAGCGCCAGCCGCTCCTGCGCGTCGCCGCTCAGCCCGGCCCGCCAGGTATCCGCTGTACCATCCTCAAACTCCGACGCGCTCAGGTACTCCACCAGCACCGCCGCGGCCCGGGCCGTTTTCAGGCTGCAGCCTGCCGTGTCCGCGCCGAAATCCACCAGCCCATCCAGCACGGCAAGCTGCTCGGTCCGGCTGCCTGCGTACCCGGTGCCCGCTTCGGACGATACCGCCTGCACCGCGGACGCCGCCTCCGGCACCGCCGAGGCCGCGCACCCGGCCAGCAGGGCGGCCCCCGCTAAGAGAATCGCTAACCTACGCATACCAACGCCCCCAATCCTACCTTATACTATTCACAGCAGGTGTGGCGTGTTTCCTGCTTGCAGCAGTCGCCGCAGCTCTGGCGGCGGATATAGTTTTGAATGTCGTCAAAAATCGGCATCAGCGCCTCGCCGTTTTCGGTCAGGCGGTACTCGACCCGGGGCGGGACCTCGTTGTAGTCGATGCGCTGCACCAGCCCGTCTGCGGCCAGCTCCTTCAACTGGTTCGACAGCATCTTGTGGGTCACGCCGTCCAGCAGCTTGCGCAGCTCACCGTAGCGCAGCGTACCGTGTGCGCCCACCATGAATAAAATGCGCATCTTCCACTTGCCGCTGATCTGATCCATGACCTGCTCCATCCTGTCACAGCCCACATCCGCATAGCGGCAGTTACAGTGTTCGTTCGGGTGCATTGCTCACACTCTCCTTTTGGGTAGCGGTTTCTAAAAAGTGCGTACTTGTCAAAAGTGCCTATTTGAATATACTAAGTATAGGGTATTTTCCCCGCGTTTGCAACTTGTTTCTTGGGAATGTTTGCGGTAATATAGTTGTGTATGATTATAAGGTAGGGCAGCCTGACCTCACCCCGCCCTACAATATTCACCGCCAAATGTGCGGAAAATCACCCAAGAGGAGAAAACAACCTATGTACGATGATTTAGTAGAGTTTCTGCAGGAGTCCGTCACCCCGTTCCACGCCGCTGCCACCGCCGAAAGCTGGCTGTGCGCCGCCGGCTTCACCCGGCTGGAGGAGGCCGACTACTGGAACCTTGAGCCGGGCAAGGGCTACTACACGACCCGCAACGGCTCGTCCGTTGTGGCGTGGCGCGTGCCACAGCACGCCATCGGCGGCTGGCGCATCGTGGCCAGCCACAGCGACTCCCCGTCGTGGAAAATCAAGGCCGACACCGTTGAAAACGACGGCTGCCGCCGCCTGAGCGTCGAGGGCTACGGCGGGATGATCATGTCCACCTGGCTGGACCGCCCGCTGACCGTCGGCGGGCGCGCCCTCGTCAAGACCGAGGACGGCATCGAGAGCCGCCTTGTGTACCTTGACCGCGACCTGCTCGTCATCCCGTCGCTGGCCATCCACTTTCAGCGGGACATCAACAAAGGCCACACCTTCAACCCGCAGGTCGATATGCAGCCGCTGTGGGGCCCCGCGGGCAGCCGCACCCTGACCGACCTGGTCGCCGAGTCCCTCGGCGTGGAGGCCGCCGACATTCTGGACAGCGATCTGCAGCTCGTCACCCGCCAGGCCCCGACCCAGATCGGCCCCGACGGTGAATTTTTTATGGCCCCGCGCATTGACGATCTGGAATGCGCCGCCACAACGCTGCTGGGCTTTCTGGATGCGTCCGGGGAGACCGACAGCGCCTGCGCCCCGGTCTGGGCGATGTTCGACAACGAGGAGGTCGGTTCCTCGAGCCGGATGGGTGCCGCGAGCAGCTACCTGCGCGACGTGCTGGACCGCATCCTTGAGGCCGTGCCCCACAGCGCACAGGCCAGCCACCGCGCCATGGCCAACAGCTTTATGCTGAGCGCCGACAACGCCCACGCGACCCACCCGAACTTTCCGCAGAAGTCCGACCCCTGCGCGCCCGTGCGGCTGGGCGGCGGCGTGGTGCTCAAGTACAACGCCAGCCAGAAGTACACGACGAACGCCGTCAGCGGCGCGATCTTCCGCGCCATCTGCCGGAAGGCCGGCGTGCCGGTGCAGGTGTTCACGAACCGCGCCGACGAGGCCGGCGGCAGCACGCTGGGCAATTTGCAGAGCCACACGCTGCCCATCCCGATGGCAGACATCGGCTGCGCCCAGTTCGCGATGCACAGTGCCGTCGAGACGGCCAGCGTCGCCGACGCCGAGGCCATGACAAAGGCCGTGGCCGCCTTCTACCGTGTCCATCTGCGTGCCCTTGGCGACGGCACCTACACGCTGGAATGAGCACGGGACGCTACGCGCCCAGCCCCAGCGGGCGGATGCACCTGGGCAACCTGATGTGCTGCCTGCTGGCCTGGCTGAGCGCCAAAAGCAAGGGCGGGCAGGTGCTGCTGCGCATTGAGGATCTGGACACCCAGCGCTGCCCCCGCAGCTATGCGGACGCCATTGTGGACGATTTGGCGTGGCTCGGCCTTGCCGCCGACGGCCCGACGCCGCCGGTCTACCAGAGTGACCGCAGCGAAATTTATCAGCGGTACTTCGACGAATTGTCCCGCCGTGGGCTGGTCTACCCCTGCTTTTGCAGCCGCAGTCAGCTGCACGCGGCCAGCGCGCCCCACCGCAGCGACGGGCAGGTCATCTACGCCGGGACCTGCCGCGGCCTGACGCCCGCTGAAATTGCCGAGCGCTCCAAGACCCGCGCCCCCGCCTGGCGCGTGCAGGTGCCCGACGAGGTCATCGCCTTTGAGGACGGCCACATGGGGCACTATGAAGAAAACCTCGCCCGCGACTGCGGGGATTTTTTCCTGCGACGGGCCGACGGTGTGTTTGCCTACCAGCTGGCCGTCGTTGTGGACGACGCGCTGATGGGCGTCGATGAGGTCGTGCGCGGCAGCGACCTCTTGTCCAGCACACCGCGCCAGCTCTGGCTTTACCGGGAGCTGGGCCTGACCCCGCCGAAATTTTACCATCTTCCGCTGCTTTTGGCGTCCGATGGCCGCCGCCTCTCAAAGCGCGACGGCGACCAGAGTCTCGAGAACCTGCGGGAGAAATACACCCCCGAGGAGATCATCGGCAAGCTGGCCTTTGCCTGCGGCCTGCAAGCCTCCCCCGCCCCTACAACGCCCCAGGCCCTGGCCCGCACCTTCGATTGGTCCCAGGTCCCGAAAAGCGACATCGTTCTGCCGGAAAATCTGTTTTAATAAGATAAAAGGCTTCCCCCTCGGGGCTGCGCCCGCAGGCGCGTGTCGAAGCGCAACCGCCGGAGGCGGCTCTTAGCGCGGAGACTGAAGCTGTCACCGAAGGTGACTGATGAGGGCAGACCCCGCCAACGCCACCCGCTCACGGGCAGTATCCGTCAGCTCTCCCCTCATCCGGCGCTCCGCGCCACCTTCCCCCTCGGGGGAAGGCTTTCTCTGCACTACCAAAAAAGGAGTATCCCCATGCAACGCTACGAAATCACCGGCATGAGCTGCGCGGCCTGCGCAAGCCATGTGGAAAAAGCCGTTGCGGCGGTGCCGGGTGTGGCATCCGTCGCCGTAAGCCTGCTGACCAACTCGATGCAGGTAGACTACGCCCCCGACGCCGACCCCGATGCCACGGCACGGCGCATCCTCCGCGCCGTGGACGCCGCCGGGTACGGCGCGTCCCTCGCCACCACCGAGAGCGAAAGCGCCGAGCTCGAGGACACCGAGACTCCCAAGCTCAAAAAGCGTCTGATTGCCAGCCTCTGCTTCCTTGTGCCGCTTATGTACGTCTCGATGGGCCACATGATCGGCCTGCCGCTGGGCAGTGTGTTCCACGGCGGCGGCTGGCACGCCATCCTGTACGCGGGCACCCAACTGGTGCTGACCCTGCCCGTCTGCTGGATCAACCGCGCGTTCTTCCTCTCGGGCTGGAAGGGCATCAAGACCCGCGCGCCCGGCATGGATACCCTCGTCGCCCTCGGCGCCGGCGCGTCGCTGGCCTAC
>OLRF01001754.1_pt1 | contig 21342 bp, 14 predicted proteins | sample 1672061 | NCBI WGS metagenome assembly OLRF01 (sample SAMEA3136641, study PRJEB25190) | human gut metagenome | reverse complement strand
GCCGCCGATGAGCTGCGGTTCAAGTCGCGTGGTTCAGCTCTCAGGCCGGTCGTCAGTTGCCCGGCGGCTTCGGCGTTGTCCCGGATATTTAAACCGGCTGCCGCTCTCAAATCGGCACCCGGCTGCCGTTTGGCACTGCCCGGAGGATTCAAACCGGCTGCCGTTCGGAGCATTACGAACTTAAAAAGGGGAACAAATATGCTGAAACTAAAAAACGTATCGAAGTTTTATTACAGCAAGGGCGTGATCGCCAGCGGCTTCTCCAAAGTGAATCTGGAACTTTCCATGGGAGAGTTCGTGGTCATAACGGGAGAATCGGGAAGCGGCAAATCAACTTTGCTCAATGTGCTTTCGGGACTGGACACCTACGAAGAGGGCGAGATGTACATCAACGGCGAAGAGACCAGCCACTACAACGAGTCCGACTTTGAGGAATACCGCCGTAAGTACGTGGGAAACATCTTTCAGAACTTCAACCTTGTAAACAGCTACACGGTGTATCAGAACGTGGAGCTGGCTCTGCTGCTCAACGGTGAGAACAAGCGAGATGTGAAAGACAGGGTGATGGACATAATAACAAAAGTCGGCCTGTCTGACTTTGCAGACACTAAGTGCTCCAAGCTTTCAGGGGGACAGAAACAGAGGGTGGCCATAGCCAGAGCTCTGGCAAAAGAAACTCCCATTATCGTGGCTGACGAGCCGACGGGAAACCTAGACAGCAAGTCAGCGGAGGAAGTCGTGCAGCTCTTAAGCGAAATTTCAAAGGATAAACTTGTCATCATCGTCACGCACAATCTAGAGCAGGTGGAAAAATACGCCACCAGGCTGATCAAGATGCACGACGGAAAGATTCTCGAAGATAAAACTCTCAAAGTTCCGGAGAGAGAGGATAAGGAGGAGGGCAGGGAATTTACGGATATCACCGTTTCCAACAGGTTCAGGCTGGGAGCGAGGAATTCTTTCAATATTCCCGCCAAGTTTGTGCTGATATTTGCAGTATTCATCTTCATTTCCTTTGCCGTGGCAGGGACGTATTCTTCCTTCGAGAAGATGGCTTATGAGGAAAGTACTTATGGATTCAACCAGTTTTTCTCAGACTCGTCTGACAAGCGTATAGTCATAAACAAGCCTGATAAGGGGGCCATAACGGAAGAGGAGTTCAGCAGGATAGAAGCTCTCGGCAATGTGGAGAGAGTCGCCAAGGACGACACACTTGTGGATTATTCCATGAGTATAGCTGATAAAGATTACTTTTACTATTTCTACGGACAATTCATGGATATAAAAGATTTTGACGGGCAGCTTACGGCAGGCCGCATGCCTGAAAATCCGGGAGAAATAATCATCGAGGGATCAGAAAACGATTATTACCTCAGAGACGACAGTATAGAAGAACTGCTGGGTAAGGAATTCTATACGGAGGAATATGACGAAAGCGGAGAGCGCAGGACGGAAAATCCTCTTAAGATAGTGGGGGTTGCTGTTAAGAGCTATAGGGATTACAGCGGCAGCGATAAATTTTATGTCGGAGATGAAATCCTGGAAAAGCTCAGGCTTGACATCGCTTTAGACAGCAGCAACGTAAAGACTCTCTTCGAGGGACAGTATTATGAATCATATTCGTCAAGCCCTGATTTCCGCGTTGCGCCAAATGAGAACGTGCCGTCTGGCGAAGCCTATGTCAGCAGCATGCTCAACGATTATACGTCAAGCGGAAGCGCTGTAGGCAAGGAAATGGTAATAAGTGCTGACAGCATATACAACAAGGACTCCATGACTGTGAAGATAAGCAGGACTTATACAAAAGCAAATCTTAAATCGCTCACAGGAGTTGAGTTCAAGGAAGAAAGCGACGGCATCATATATGTAAATGAAGAGGACTACAACAATCTGATAAACAAGGGAATTTTCCAGAGCTCCGTATACGTCGAAGACGTGAAGAAGCTGGACGATACCGTTGCTGGACTTGAAGATATGGGCTTTAAAACTCTGCCGATGAGGGATTCGTTATATAAAGACGGCGGAGAAATACTTCAGATGATAAACATGATGAAAACTTTTATGCTGGCGGTGCTGATAGTCGCCCTGTTCTTCATATCATATTTCATAATCAAGATCGTTTTAAAATCCAGGAACGCTTATTATACTACGCTGAGAACGCTGGGCGCTTCGAGGAAGATCTCAAAACAGCTTCTCGATATAGAGCTGTTCCTGACGGCGACCATCGCATATGCGGTTTTCATGGCCGTCATGGTGCTGGTATATATGGGAGTCATCAACGCCTCTATGGTAGTAAGCCTGGCAGATTATATGACGCCTGCAAGCTATGTACTGATATACGTGATAATCATCGCTATGTCCTACATGATTTCCCACAGGTTCGCAAGGAAACTGTTTAAAGATTCCGTGATGAACACTTACAGAGAGGAGGTGTAGCAGATGATCAGGTTAAAAGGAGTAAATAAATATTTCAATAAAGGCAAGAAAAACCAGATACACGTTATCAACGACACCACTTTGGAACTGGGCGGAAAAGGCCTTGTGGCCCTTCTCGGACCATCGGGTTCAGGAAAGACTACAATGCTCAACGCCATCGGCGGTCTGGACAGCGTCAACAGCGGAGACATCTTCGTGGACGGAGCCAAGATAACAGGCAGGAGAGCTTCCAGAGTAGACGAGATAAGAAACTTGAATATAGGCTACATTTTCCAGGACTATAAGCTGGTGGACAGCATGACCGTATACGAGAACGTAGCCATGGCACTGAGAATGATAGGCATCAAGGACGAGGCGGAAATCAAAAAGAGAATAGATTACGTTCTCGAAACGCTGGGAATCTATCGCTACAGAAACAGGATGGCCGACATGCTTTCCGGCGGTGAACGCCAGAGAGTAGGCATCGCCAGGGCCATAGCCAAGAATCCGAAGATAATCATCGCCGATGAGCCGACGGGAAATCTGGACAGCGCCAACACCATCGAGATCATGAATATAATCAAGGCCATTTCCAGAGACAGGCTCGTTGTCCTCGTGACCCATGAAGTGGAGTTGGCCAAATTCTACGCCTCCAGGATCATAGAACTCAAGGACGGCAGGATAACCGCCGATTACGAAAATCAGACCGACGACAACCTTGATTACAGGATAGACAACAAATTCTATCTCAAGGATTTTGAAAAGCATGAGACCGTTTCTAAAGATTCAGTGAGCCTAGATTTCTACGGCGCTGAAAATGATGACATTGCGCTGGATATAGTCGTAAAGAACGGCAACATATATATAAAATCCAAGGCTGAAACGAGGATAGAAGTAGTCGATCAAAACTCAGCCATAGAGTTCGTCGACGACCATTACAAGGAAATCGACAAGAGCCTGTATGAAGAATACGACTTTGATTTTGACAAGGTGGTGGATCACGCCATCGACGAGAAATACAGCTCTATAATAGGCTTCTTCCCGTCGCTAATGAGAGGATTCAGGAAAATAATGGCCTATCCTCTGATAAAGAAGCTGCTCTTCATCGGGTTTTTCTTGGCCGGAATCTTCATAACCTATTCGCTGAGCAGCATATACGCAAGCCTTGATATCAAGGATAAGGACTTTATCCAGGGCAGCAAGGAATACCTTGAAGTAGAGATACCTAAAGTCGACGCTGATAAATATCTGGAATATGAAAAGCTGGAGTCCGTCAAATATCTCTTCCCCGGTTCCGCCCATGTGGATATGATGTTCAAGATGAACTTTTACTATCAGACCAATATGGCTTACGGCGTGATTTCAGGAGACCTGACCGATATAGCGGAAATAACGGAAGAGGACCTTATATATGGCCGCATGCCTGAAAATCCGCAGGAAATCGTCATAGATAAGATAAGCATAGAAAGAATGTTCCGCGACGGAAAAGCATCCCAGGTAGGCATAAACGACGCCGAACAGATGCTGGGACAGAGTCTGACGCTGGATTCGATGGAAGATTTTAAAATAGTAGGAATAACTGACAGGACAGAACCTCTGATATATGCCGACCCATCCCTCTTCACAGATATGCTCTACAACAGCTCCGGCGGCGGTGAAGAAATGACCTACGAAGAGACTGGAGAAATGCCGGAACAGAAGAACATCTTCAACTATCAGACTTACGCAGGCGAATATACTCTGAAAGAGGGCAGAATGCCGGAAAACGACTATGAGATGATAGTTCCCCTCGACAGAAAGCAGGAAATGCCTCTGGGAAAAGAGACAGACGTCAAGGCAGGCGGCCATAAGCTGAAAGTAGTTGGATATTACGAAAGCCCCGATCATGCGCAAGTTTTCCTTGTAAATCAGAACACTATAAAGTATTCTATAATTGAGGGAGCAAAGGGATTTTCGATAGCGCCTCAAGACAAAGAAGAGGCCATGGCCGATATGCAGGCCCTGAATCTGAATGTGAAATCCGCCTACGAGAGCGACAGAGAGGAATACGCCAAGGACAGGAGAGAGTCCACAGGAGGCGCCATAGCCATGGGTCTCATAATGCTGGCGATTTCCCTCATAGAGATACTGCTGATGACCAGATCTTCTTTCCTCTCAAGAATCAAGGAAATAGGGATTTACAGGGCGATCGGCGTAAAGAAGACGGACATCTACAAGATGTTCCTGGGAGAAATCTTTGCCGTGACCACCATCGGCAGCCTTACAGGCATAGGCGTAATGACGTATATCCTCTATCACCTGCTCAAGATAGAGATGCTTTCCTCCATGTTTGCCCTGAACATCGTCGTAGTGGGAGGCGCGATAGCCATAGTGTACGTCTTCAACGCCATAGTGGGACTGATCCCTGTATTCAGCACGATGAGAAAGAGTCCTGCCGCCATTCTGGCAAGACACGATGTGGATTGATTATGACGAATTTAAAAGATTTACAGCTAAATGAACTGGAAGAACTTCTCACCGGAATGGGAGAACCTAAATTCAGAGCCAAGCAGATATTTGCTTGGCTCTATAAGGGTATTTCGGATTTCGATGAGATGAATAACTTGCCCTTAAGCCTGAGAAAAAAGCTGTGGGAAGAGGGTCTTTCGCCGGGAACGATGGAGCCGGAGCAGGTTCAGGTTTCAAAACTCGACGGGACGAGGAAATATCTTTTCCGCCTCGGTGACGGCAACGCGGTGGAAAGCGTTTTCATGAGATACAAATACGGCAATACGGTGTGCGTGTCGTCGCAGGCAGGCTGCCGCATGAGCTGCCGTTTCTGCGCTTCCGGCATAGACGGACTGTGCCGTAATCTGACAGCCGGGGAGATAGCTGAACAGATCATTGCAGCCGAGAGAGATACGGGAGAAAGGGTGAATCACGTGGTGGTCATGGGTACGGGAGAGCCCTTCGACAACTACGAGAACCTTTCACGGTTCATAAAGATCATCAACGACAAGGCCGGCAAGAATCTGGGCATGAGAAACATAACGGTCTCCACCTGCGGCCTCGTTCCGATGATAGGACAATTTGCGAAAGATTTTCCGCAGGTAAACCTGGCCATTTCCCTGCACGCGCCGAACGATGAGATACGAAGCGGCATGATGCCTGTAAACGGCAAATATCCGCTGAAAGAACTGATAGGAGCATGCAGGAGATATACTGAGACGACTTCCAGACGCATCACCTTTGAATATACTCTCGTAAGAGGCGTCAACGATTTGCCGGAACATGCCATGCAGCTGGCTGAACTTCTGAAAGGCATGCTCTGCCACGTCAATCTGATACCGCTGAATAAGGTCAAAGAAACGGGCTTTGATACTACTCCCAAAGAGGAAGCGGAGAAGTTTCAGGCTCTGCTTGAAGCACGCAATATCCCATCTACCATAAGGCGCGAGCTGGGTGACGACATAGACGGCGCATGCGGTCAGCTGCGGCTGAAAGGAAAAAAATAAATTTTCATTGAAAAGACAGCTTGGTTATTGTATAATGAAAGAACTAAATCAAAGGATTGAAGAGTTTAAGCAAAATTTATTTAGGAGGCGATAACCATGGTTAAATTATTAGTGGGACATAAAGGCAGCGGCAAAACCAAGCAGATGATCGACTTGGCCAACGAATGTGTTGAAAACAGCAAAGGAAGCATTATCTTTATCAACAAGAATCACAGATTGATGTATGATTTGAAATATAGAATAAGAGTTATATGTATGGAAGATTTCGAGCACATCACCAACAGCGATGAATATATCGGATTCCTCTATGGAATCATAAGTTCAGATCACGATATCGAGACCATATACATAGACAGCATCTTAAAACACGCTGATTTTTCTCTCGGAGACCTGCCTGAGTTCGTGGAAAGACTCAAGAGCATATCCAAGGATTACGGCATGGACTTCGTCGTAAGTCTCAGCGCTGAAAAGGAAGAGATGATCGGCGTCAACTTTGACGACTGTGAGATTCTCAACTGATAAAACTGATAAATTTGCTTTAAATAATATGCGGGCGGTGGGGAACCACCGCCTTATGTTTTACTCGCGGCGCGATTTTGCCTGCGCTTTTGCCGCTTGCGGCATGATTTTGCTTGCGCTTTGATTCCACTCGCGGAATGATTTTGCTTGCGACTGCCGCTGGCGATGGCAGAGCGCGCCGTCAGAAGCCGCCGGCAGAGCTGACCGATAGAACTGGCCGGCAGAAACGGATATCGGCCGCGCGGATAATATATCAGGGAGCGGATAATGTGTCAGAGAGCGGATAATATTTCGGGGAGCGGAGATAAATGTCAGACATTATAAAAATAGAGGAAAAACTGAAAACGAGGGAAACAGGACCAATCGGCAGGCATAATTTTTTCAGCGTTGTAATACCTATATGCGTCGGAGCAGGCGACAGCCAGGAAAAGGCTTGCGACGGCGATAGCCAGGAAAAGGCTTGCGGCAGAGACAGCGCGGAGGGGAAATGCCCCGAGGATAATGCAGATAGCAGCGGCCTGAGCCTCTTGTTTGAAGTCAGGTCGAACCGGCTCAAGAATCAACCAGGCGATATTTGCTTTCCCGGAGGAAAGATAGAAAAAGGCGAGACTCCCCTGGCGGCCGGGCTGCGCGAATTTGAAGAGGAGACGGGCATACCGGCCTCAGAGGTGAATGTCATCGCCCGGTTCGACACGCTTTACGGCTTTGCTGACTACACAGTGCACACCTTTGTCGCCGAGATCCAGGAGACGTCTCTGGCAAAGCTAAAAATAAACAAAGAGGAAGTGGAGGAATTTTTCACAGTGCCGCTCCAGTTCTTCAAAGACAATCCGCCCAAAGTATATGAGGCTGATATCATCTCCGATGTGGCAGATTTTCCCTACGAAGAGGCGGGAATTTCTTCCAGCTATAACTGGCGCAAAAGCAAGAATATCATTCCTGTGTATCGCTGGCAAAACCGCGTGATTTGGGGGATGACGGCCAGAATTGTAAAATGGTTCACAGAGAAAATATTATGATGGCAGCCGACGCTGCCATTTTTTGTTGGGTTCACAAGCTCCGTTTCAGTTAATATAGTTTTGCTTGTAAGTGAAAACTATTTTAAATGCTGAAAGCAAGAAAGGAGCAATGAGATGAAAAGAAAACTTACGATTGCAGTCATAGCTTTAGCTGTGGCGGTAGGTTCGACAGGAGTATCGCTTGCGGAAACCAAAGGGAGTGTTTCTCTCAAATCGTGCTTCGCGGACATATATAAGATATTCAGCTTCATCATCGGAGGCAGCGGCTGGAATGACGATGATTCTTCAGAAGAGACAGGACCGGGAAACGGAGCGGCAGATTCGGATCAGGACAATGGAACAGAAAATGAGACGCCTGGGCTCCCGGACTTCGGCGGCGGTGAAAACTTCGGCGGCGGTGAAAACGGCGGCACAGAAAACGGCGGCACCGGCGGAACAGAAAACGACGGCACGCAGGACGGCGGCTGGTCCCAGGGCAGCGGCGAAAGCTATGTTCAGGCAAACAAAGTCCTAAACCTTGTAAATCAGGAAAGAACAAAAGCCGGACTTTCGCGGCTGACTTTAAACAGCAAACTCTCCAGCGTGGCACAGATGAAAGCAGAAGACATGGCAAAGAACAGATATTTTTCCCATAACTCGCCTACTTACGGCTCGGCATTTGACATGATGAAAGATTACGGAATAAGCTACATGACCGCGGGCGAAAACATCGCCAAAGGCCAAAAGAGCGCTGAAGCCGTCATGAACGCCTGGATGAACTCGCAGGGACACAGAGCTAATATTCTCAGGGACAGATACACGGAGCTGGGAGTAGGATACGCGGTGGATGAAAACGGAACAACCTATTGGGTGCAGATGTTCATAGGCTGATGAGCACGACTTCCCGGGGAGCAGCGGAAGGAAGAGCCGCCTCGAGCTCCCCGGAAATTTGATTTTAGGAGTACGGATATTGTATGGCAGATGATGCAGAAATAATATTCAGGCGCGAAAAGGGGAATATTTGAAAAATACAGATACATGACCTCGACGAAAATTACAACTTCTTCTAACAAAAATTTGACAAAAAATACATAAGAACGCAAAAAATACTTTTACTTTTGGAATCTTTATTATATAATTGACTTATAAAATTTATTGCCAAATTACTTAGGAGGGAAAAGATGAAAAAGTTTCTTTCATTATTGCTCATCATTGTAATGGTATTCGCTCTCGGCGCTTGCGGCGGAAACGGTGATTCCGGCAACGACGGCGGCGATGCTGACAATGATGGAGCTGTTAACTATGATTCGATTCCGGATACTATGGAATCTGAAGACGGAACTTATGAATTGGCGTTCATAACAGACGTCGGCCAGCTGAAAGACGGTTCCTTCAACCAGTTCACTTGGAACGGAGTTAAGGGCTATGCTTCAGAAAACGATCTGTCATACAAGTATTATCAGCCGGCCAACGGCGATCAGGCTACCGATACTGACAGATACGACGCTATGAAGGCAGCTGTAGACGCCGGCGCCAAGATCGTTGTAGCCGCAGGTTATCTGCAGGCTCCGTCGCTTACACAGGCCGCCAAGGATTTCCCAGAGGTTCAGTTCATATTTATCGACGGATCAATTGAAGGCGTTGATAATATCGCTTCCGTAAGCTACAAGGAAGAACAGGCGGGTTATCTGGCAGGATATGCCGCAGCTATGGAAGGCTACACTAAGATCGGATTCTCCGGCGGCGGCGGCGGAAGCAACCCTGCCTGCATCAAATACGGATACGGATTCGTTCAGGGCGTAGAAGCAGGAGCTGCAGAAAAAGGTTCTAAAGTAGAGATGAGATACAGCTGGGAATACGGTTCATCCTTCTCCGCTTCTCAGGACTTACAGGCTATGCTGGGCGGCTGGTTTGAAACCGGTACAGAAGTCATCTTCATGTGCGGCGGAAGCATGTTCCAGTCAGGTACTGCTGCTGCAGGAGCCAACGACGGCGACATCATCGGCGTTGACGTTGACCAGTCAGGTCAGTCCGATACAGTAGTTACTTCAGCCATGAAAGACCTGGCAGGATCCACTATGAACGTTATCGGAGCTTACTATGATGACAAGTGGGCTGATTTCGGCGGAAAGATCACTGTTTTCGGAGCTGAGTCAGACGCAGTAGGTATCCCTACAGACACTTGGTCGCTTAAAAACTGGACAGTTGAAGAGTACAACGCTCTCTATGAAAAGGTTAAGAGCGGAGAAATCGAAATCTCCAGCGAACAGGTTTCAGACCCAAGCACAGTTGAATGGGAAAACATCACATTTGTTAAATAATCCGTACAGGCGGATAAATTAAACAAGTTATCAGACTTGCATAAAAGGGGGGATTTTTATGTTCCCCCTTTTTGTAGGTTATAGAATGTTTGCAAAGGATAAAGCGATGTCAGAATACGTAATTGAGATGAACCACATACGGAAAGAGTTTCCGGGAATTGTGGCCAACGACGATATAACGCTACAACTGAAAAAGGGAGAGATACACGCGCTCCTGGGCGAAAACGGAGCGGGGAAATCCACTCTCATGAGTGTTTTATTCGGACTTTATCAGCCTGAGAAGGGCACGATCTTAAAAGACGGAAAAGAAGTAAAGATCAACAATCCTAACGATGCCACGGCTCTTGGCATAGGAATGGTGCATCAGCATTTTAAGCTGATCGACGTTTTCACCGTTCTGGACAATATAATTTTAGGAGCCGAGACGACTAAAATGGGCTTTCTGCAGAAGAAAGAAGCCAAAAAGAAAGTTATTGAGCTGTCGGAGAAGTATGGCCTTAAGGTAGACGTAAACGCCAAGGTTGAAGATATCACCGTAGGCATGCAGCAGCGCGTAGAAATTTTGAAGATGCTCTACAGAGAAAATGAAATCTTGATTTTCGACGAGCCTACAGCAGTTCTGACGCCTCAAGAGATAGACGAACTTATGGAAATTATGAGAGGGTTTGCGCAAGAGGGCAAATCTATCTTGTTTATCACGCATAAATTGAATGAAATCATGGCTGTATCAGACAGGGTCACCGTGCTGCACAAGGGAAAGTACATCGGAACTGTCAACACCAAAGACGTGACCAAGCAGCAGCTTTCCACCATGATGGTAGGAAGACCGGTACAGCTGGAGATAGATAAGACAGAGGCTAAGCCGAAAGACGTGGTGCTGTCTGTGGAAAACCTCAGCGTTCCGTCAAAGCTCCATAAAAACGACGCCGTCAGGGGAGTTTCTTTTGACGTGCGGCAGGGCGAGATCGTATGTATAGCCGGTATCGACGGAAACGGCCAGACTGAGCTGATACACGGTATCACCGGGCTTGACAAGACCAGCGGAGGGAAGATAACTCTCTGCGGCAAAGATATTTCACATGCCAGCATAAGAGAACGCAGCCTTGCCGGAATGAGCCACATTCCGGAGGACCGTCATAAACACGGCTTGATTCTTTCATACACGCTGGAGCAGAATCTTGTTCTGCAGAAATTCAGAGAAAAGCAGTTCCAGAACCATGGATTTATTAAATTCAGCGAAGTAAGAAAATACGCTGATAAGCTCATTGAAGAATACGACATCCGCTCAGGCCAGGGTCCTGTGACTGTGGCACGGAGCATGTCGGGAGGAAATCAGCAGAAAGCCATAATCGCCAGGGAGCTGGACAGAGACGAACCGCTGATAATCGCCGTACAGCCGACGAGAGGCCTTGACGTCGGAGCCATAGAAAACATCCACGGACAGCTGGTTTCAGAGAGAGACAAGGATAAGGCCATCCTGCTGGTTTCCCTCGAGCTGGACGAGGTCATGAGCCTTTCGGACAGGATACTTGTAATGTATGAGGGCGAGATAGTAGGAGAACTTGACCCTAAGAAGACCGACGCTCAGGAGCTGGGACTTTACATGTCCGGAGCAAAGCGTCAGGACAAGGAGGTGGGGGCAGATGTATAAGCTGAATCCTGATACCGGAAAACAGAAATATTATTCCACAGATGCTTTCAAGAGTATACTTTCAGCGATTATTTCCATCCTCATCGGCATGGTGGTCGGAACTCTTATCGTAATCATAGTAGGACTTACAAAAGAAGGCATAACCACCAACGGAATATTTGAGGGCGTTAAGCTGGTATTCCTCGGACTTTTCAGCACGGGACGAGAAGCGGGAGCACTTACTTTTGGCTTCAACCCTGTCAACATGGGCAACATGCTCTTCAGAGGAACTCCGCTGATAATGACGGGACTTTCCGTTGCCGTAGCTTTTAGAACAGGTCTGTTCAACATCGGCGCGCCGGGACAGTATCTGATGGGAACGACTGCTACGCTGTATATAGCGCTGACAATGCCGACCGAGACGATTCCGGCCTGGATAGTCTGGATACTGGCCTTCCTCGGCGGAATGGTAGCCGGAGCCATATGGGGCTGCATCCCTGGCCTTTTGAAAGCGTTCCTCAATATCAACGAAGTAATCACCTGTATAATGACCAACTGGATAGCCGCCAATCTGGTGACATGGTTCTTTGAAGTGCGGGACGAGCTTAAAAATGCAGAAGAGGGAGGAAAGGTAGGTTACATCAAGCCTACGTCTTCCAACGGAGTGGAGACATTTGACTTCGGACTGGACAAGCTGTTCCCGGGCTCGCAGGTGACGGGCGGAATAGTGATCGCAATTCTGATCGCTATAGTAATATATATAATCATGACAAAGACCACTTTCGGCTATCAGCTCAAGGCCTGCGGAAGCAACCGCCATGCAGCCAGATATGCCGGAATCAACGATAAAAGGAGCATCGTACTTTCGATGGCAATAGCCGGAGCTCTTTCGGCGGCCGGAGCGTCGTTGTATTACCTGTCGGGACATACTGAGTTCTTCTGGTCCACCTACCAGATGCTCCCTGACGAAGGATTCAACGGCATACCGGTAGCGCTGCTGGCTTCCAACCATCCGATAGGAGTAATCTTTACAGGCTGCTTCATGTCGATGCTTAACATAGCCGGTATGCAGCTCAAGACTCTCACTGCTTACAACGAGTATGTTACCGATATAATCATAGCTTCTATAGTTTACCTCAGCGCTTTCGCAATGCTGATAAAGATGCTGCTCAACAAGAGAGGCAAAAAGAAAGAAGAGGCTGTATCTGAAAGCAGTGCAGCTGCCGAAGATAAGGAAGGAGGAAACGAGTAATGGTATTTTTGATTCAACAGACTATGCTGTATGCTGTTCCTCTGATGATCGTCGCGCTGGCAGGAATCTTTGCCGAGCGAAGCGGCGTTATTAACCTGGCTCTTGAAGGTATCATGATCTTCGGAGCGTTCATAGGAGTTCTGTTCGTAAGAATAATGCAGGAAAATCAGGTGTTTACCCAGGAACAGGGGCAGCTGCTGATGCTGCTGGCTTTGATTGCGGCGTCCATTTTCGGCGCCATATTCTCACTGCTGCTGTCCTTTTCCGCTATCAATCTGAAAGCGGACCAGACCATAGGCGGTACTGCTCTGAACATGCTGGCTCCTGCACTGGTTCTGTTCCTCATCAACCTGATCTCACAGCAGAACGCCATGAGAATGTTCACAGGAGACGCAGCCGGCTGGTTTATGATAAAGCCTAGCACCTTCGGACTTCCGAGAGACCATGATTTCGGCTTCATAGGAAATCTTCTGCTCAACAAGGTGTATCTGACGACTTATATATGCCTGGCGGTCTTTGTGATATTGTCTATCATACTTTATAAGACAAAGTTCGGACTGAGACTGAGGTCCTGCGGAGAAAACCCTCATGCGGCAGATTCCCTGGGAATCAACGTATATAAGATGAGGTACGCTGGCGTAACCATTTCGGGAGCCCTGGCAGGCATGGGCGGATTCACCTATGCGCTTACCACTGCCAACTGCGCTTCTACAGGCGAAGTGGCCGGATACGGCTTCCTTGCCCTGGCAGTTATGATATTCGGTAACTGGAAACCGCTTACCGTCGCTCTCGGAGGAATCCTCTTCGGATTGTTCAAGTGCATATCTGCGACTTACACAAGTCTGGACATCAACGGAGACGGTGTGTACATGCTGGCAGAGATCGGCGTCAGCCCTTACGTATACAGACTGCTTCCTTATCTTATAACACTCATCGTTCTGGCGTTTACGTCCAAGAACTCGAGAGTGCCTAAGGCTGAGGGAATTCCTTATGACAAAGGACAGAGATAGGAAAGAAATAAAGCAGAGATAGGGAAAAGATAAAAGCGCGGAAGAGATAAACGCGGATAAAAATGAAAATATAAAAGGGGTACGGGACTTCTCGTACCCTTTTTAGCGGAGACAGGAGAAAATTTATTAAGCCGGACAAAATTTAGGAAGAGGGATTTTATGTTTTTACCTGTGACAAGAGAAGAGATGAATGACAGGGGATGGCAGCAGGCAGACTTCGTTCTCGTAACGGGAGATGCTTATGTGGACCACCATTCTTTCGGCACGGCCATAATAGCCCGCGTCCTTGAAAGCCGCGGCTATAAGGTGGTCATACTTGCCAGACCTGACTATAAGTCAGCCGACGATTTCAAACGCTTCGGCAGGCCGAGGCTGGGCTTTCTCATAAACAGCGGCGTAGTCGATTCCATGGTCAACAATTATTCAGTGTTCAAGAATAAGAGGAAAAAAGACGAATATGCGCCGGGAGGCAAAGCCGGAGGACGGCCGGACAGAGCTCTTACGGTATATGCCAACAGAGCCAGAGAAGCTTATAAGGGAGTTCCCGTAATAATTGGAGGCATAGAAGCCAGCCTCAGGAGGCTGGGCCATTACGACTATTGGAGCGATAAGATCAGACGGTCTGTACTGCTCGATTCCAAAGCCGACCTGCTCATCTACGGCATGGGCGAAAGGGCTGTAGTCGAAATCGCCGACGCTCTTGATTCCGGGATAGATATCAAGGATATCACCTGGATTAGAGGAACCTGCTGGAAAGGAAGGAAAGCTCCGTCAGGCGATGACTGGATAATATTGCCGGAATTTGCGCAGATTAACAGTGACAAGCGAAAATACGCCGAAAGCTTTCGCAGCCAATACGAGAATAACGACTCTGTAACGGCGAAAGGGCTGGCGGAAAAATATTCGGACACAGTGTGGCTGATGCAGAACCCTCCGCAGCCGCCGCTTTCACAGGAGGAACTGGACGACGTTTATCGGCTTCCATTTGAGAATGAGCCTCACCCAAGCTATATGGAGGCAGGCGGCATCCCTGCCTTTGAAGAAGTAAAGTTCAGCATAGTCAGCTCCAGAGGCTGCTTCGGCGGATGCAGCTTCTGCGCCATAACTTATCATCAGGGCAGGCAGGTGCGAGGCAGGAGCAAAGAAGCCATAGTGGCGGAAGCCGAGAAGCTGACGAAGAGAAAGGACTTTAAAGGATATATCCATGATGTGGGAGGACCTACAGCAAACTTCAGAGGCCCTGCCTGCGCCAAGCAGCTCAAATCAGGAGTCTGCAGCCATAAGGACTGCCTTTACCCTAAAGTATGCTCAGCCATCAGACCAGATCACGGCGAATATTTCGATATCCTGCGGTCGGTCAGACAGCTGCCCGGCGTCAAGAAGGTATTCATAAGGTCGGGAATAAGATACGATTATCTGCTGGCCGACGAGAAGTGCGATCAATATATAGAAGAATTGTGCAAAAATCACGTGAGCGGAACCCTCAAGGTCGCTCCCGAACACATATCTGACGCGGTGCTGGCCTGTATGCACAAACCATCAAAGGATAGTTTCATAAGATTTGTGCAAAAATACAAGAAGGCCAATGAGAAGCTGGGACTGAAGCAGTATCTGATACCTTACCTCATATCCAGCCACCCGGGCAGCAGGCTGGAGGACGGCGCGGAGCTGGCGCTGTTCTTAAAGGATTACGGCTTCGTGCCCGATCAGGTGCAGGACTTTTATCCCACCCCGGGAACTCTGGCAACATGCATGTATTATACGGGTATTGACCCGCTGACCATGAAAAAAGTCTATGTGGCCAGGACTATGGAGGAGAAGAAAATGCAGAGAGCGCTGCTGCATTTCCACAAGAGGGAAAACAGGGAAACGGTCAAAAAAGCTCTTGAAAAAATTGGAAGAAGTGACTTGTTTTATCTGCTTACTTCACAAAAACATCACAAAAATAAGCGAATGTAGTATATAATAACGAATGACATAGTAAAAATTACTAGATGGCTTACTAAGTAAAAACGAGGAGACAGATATATGAAAAAGGTTCAATCATTTCTAAACAACGGGGAGACCATAAAGGATTTGATGTACAAAGCCAAGGAGGCCTATCCTACCAACGCCGCCTTCAAGGTAAAGGTTGACGGAGAAATCAAGACTATAACCTTTATTCAGATGATGAAACATGTGGAATCTTTGGGAACAGAACTCTCAGCCAGAAACTTCGACGGCAAGAGAATGGGAATAATAGGGGAAAATTCCTACGAATGGTTCAACTGCTTCCTTTCCATCGTTTGCGGAGGAAATATCGCCGTGCCTTTCGACAAGGGGCTGACTGCCGAAGAGCTGGCTCAGTGCGTGGAAAGAAGCGATATAAAGGCTTTATTCTATGATGATAAACACAGAGAACTGGTAGCTAAGATAAAACAGCAGTGCTCCCAGGAACTGGAGCTCTTCAGAATAACGGGCGAGGAAAACGACCTGGACGAGATGAGGACTGCCGGAAATATCAAGATGACGGCAGGCGACAGGAGCTATCTCGACAGGCCTGTAAACAGAAGCGACCTGGCGGTTTTCCTCTTTACCTCAGGAACCACCAGCACTTCCAAGGTAGTAATGCTGAGCCACGACAACATTGCCTCCAACATTACTGATATGCTGCAGATGAAGATATTCTATCCTAACGACGTTAACATGGCTTTCCTGCCTTTCCATCACAGCTTCGGCCTGGTAGGCTGCCTGGTGTTCCTTTCATCAGCCGCCGCCAACGTATTCTGCGACGGACTGAAATATGTGGCCAAGAATCTGGAAGAGTACGGAGTGACCGTATTCGTGGGAGTTCCGCTCATAGTAGAAAATCTATATAATAAGATCATGAAGCAGGTGGAAAAGCAAGGCATGATGGGCAAGGTCAACACCGGGCTCAAGCTGGCTTCCATGCTGGATAAGATAGGAATTCACCAGAGAAGAAGGATTTTCGCAGAAATAATCAACAAACTGGGCGGACATCTGAGACTGATAATATGCGGAGCCGCCTCCCTTTCAAAGGAAGTGGCGGAGGGCCTTAACAACTTCGGCATTTCTACCATACAGGGCTACGGCCTGACGGAAACGTCTCCGGTGCTCACTGCCGAAAGACCTTGGAACTTGTGTGCCGGATCTGTCGGAACACCGATGAAGAGCGTCAGGATATATATAGACAACCCGGACAGCAACGGTATCGGAGAGATCGTAGCCTGGGGTCCTAATGTGATGCAAGGATACCTCCATCAGCAGAAGGAAACCGACGAAGTCCTCAAGGACGGCTGGTTCTTTACCGGCGACCTGGGCCGCATAGACGCCAAGGGAAACTTGTGGATATGCGGAAGAAAGAAGAACGTTATCGTGATGAAAAACGGTAAAAATATCTTCCCGGAAGAAATAGAGAGTCTGATAGAAAAGCTTCCTTACGTGACGGAGAGCATGATATTCACCAGAGAAAAGCACAACGAGCTGGTGCTCTGGTGCAAGATAGTCTACAGCCCTGAATATCTGGAGGAGCACGGAATAACGGAGGAACAGCTGGCGCAGCAGGTTTCCACAGACCTGAGAGATATAAACAATACTCTTCCGGTGTATAAATATATAAACCACTTTATTTTAAGCGACACGCCTATGGTAAAGACCACTACGCAGAAAATCAAGCGTAATCTGGCGATGAAAGAAATAAACGACAGCTGGGATGATATAAAGACTTACAATACCGAGAGATAATGCTAAGAGATACTGCCGGGGGATAATGCGACGCGGCGCGTGTCAACGGGGCACGGTACATGGCAGAGAAAAGAGGTGCCGGATGAGTCTCATAGACAGATTTTCACAGATACTTGAAGACAGCAAAAGAGAATACGAAGAGGCAAAAGCCGGCTGCTTCATCGTCACCGAGGAAGCAGGAGGCGAAAAAAAGGAAGGCGCAGAGGCAAAAATGAAAGGCGCAGAGGCGCCGTGGACAAACCTGCTCGCCTTGGGGGATAACTGCAGCTTTATGAAATATCTGCTTGACGAAAAGAACATGACAGGCAAGATAAAGCTTATCTACATTGATCCGCCCTTCTTCAGCAAAGCCAGTTATGACGCTGTGATCAGCCTCTATGACTCAGACGGCAAAAAGCTTTCCGCCATTAAGCATCCGGCATATGATGACGTGTGGCATAAAGACATGGCAGGCTATCTGACCATGCTCTGCAAGAGACTGCTGATGATGAGAGACCTGATGGCTGAGGACGGTACGCTGTGGGTCCATCTCGACTGGCATGTGGTCCATTATGTCAAAGTGCTTTTAGATGAAATCTTCGGCGAAGAAAATTTCATCAACGAAATAGTATGGCAGTACAAGTCGGGCGGCTCGAGCAAGCGCCATTTCGCCAGAAAGCACGATACTATTCTTGTCTACGGTAAAACTAAGAAATATTATTTCGCGCCGCCGAAAGAAAAATCATACAACAGAGAGTTCAAGCCGTACCGTTTCAAGGGCGTAAAGGAATACCGGGACGAGACGGGCTGGTATACCATGGTGACGATGAAAGACGTCTGGCAGGTGGATATGGTCGGCAGGACTTCTTCGGAGCGTACAGGCTATGCTACGCAGAAGCCGGAAGCTTTGCTGCAGCGCGTAATAGAGAGCGCGACGCAGGAGGGAGATCTGTGCGCGGATTTTTTCTGCGGCAGCGGTACTCTGGGAGCTGTGGCTGAAAAGTCAGGCAGACGGTGGATTTGCTGCGACGGAAGTCAGCTGGCCGTATCCGCGGCTTTAAAGCGATTATATAATCTGGATTCGTCTTTGGCTGTGGCGCAGGAAAAGGCACTTTCATGGGATACAATTGAAAAGACTGCCGGGAAATCACAAGGTTTTCGCGCGGAATTTAAAATCACCAGCGACGGGACTGCAGCTTCTGACAGGGATCTTTTGAAAATAGCTTTGAAAGATTATAGAATATATAAGCTTCCGGAAGAGCTGAGCGAAAAAGACAGAGCTGCGATAGAAAAACTGCTTGATGAGAGCCCTCTTTCGCTGATCGAATACTGGAGCATAGACTTTGACTTTGACGGCAAGGTGTTCAGACCTGAGATGTCTTTTTCCAGAGATAGGGGACGGCTGATACTGGAGTGCGAAAAACTGCGGCCTAAAAACAGCGGCGAACGCATATTGGTAAAGACCGTGGACGCTCTGGGAAACTGCGTTTTCACGCCGGTTCAAAGGTAAATATTTTACATAGATTTAACTTTTACATTCTCCTTACATACATTATAATATTTTTGTAAAAACGATATTAAAAATGTATAAAAAAGGAGAATTTTTTATGGACTTTTTTGGCGTCCTGCAGCTCATAGGCGGCCTGTGTCTCTTCCTTTTCGGTATGGACACCATGGGAAGCGGCCTTACGAGAGCTTCGGGCAGCAAATTGGAACAGATACTGGAAAACCTTACTTCCAGCGTGGCTAAAGGCGTCCTGTTGGGCTGCGCCGTAACGGCCGTCATCCAGAGCTCATCGGCCACCACCGTAATGCTGGTCGGTTTCGTAAATTCAGGAATAATGAAACTGCGCCAGGTAATACCTGTGATAATGGGAGCCAATATAGGTACCACCGTTACGGCCTGGCTGCTCAGCCTGACCGGTCTTGAGGGCGACAGCTTCTTCATCCAGATGCTAAAGCCGATGTCCTTTTCACCTATACTCGCAGCATTGGCGATCGTATTTATAATGTTCTGCAAGAGTGAGAAGAAAAAGGATATAGGCTTCGTGCTCATCGGATTCGCGGTGCTGATGTACGGTATGGATATAATGAGCTCCGCAGTGGAACCGCTCAGAGATGTGCCTGAATTTGTAAGCATACTTACCATGTTCTCCAACCCTGTTCTGGGAGTTGCAGCGGGAACTATCTTTACAGCGGCCATACAGAGTTCGTCTGCTTCCGTGGGAATACTGCAGGCGCTGTGCCTGACAGGCTCGCTCAGCTACGCGACTGTAATTCCTATAATCATGGGACAGAATATCGGAACATGTATCACCGCGATAATTTCTGCCATAGGCGCCAACAGAAACGCCAAGAGGGTGGCGGCAGTCCATCTGTCCTTTAACATAATCGGAACTGTATTATTCCTCGCTGTTTTCTATACCGCCAACGCGCTGGTAAGCTTCGATTTCATGAATACGACAGTAGGACCTGAAAACGTGGCGATGGTTCACAGTATATTCAATATAGCCTCTACGGCCGTTCTGCTGCCGTTTTACAAACAGCTGGAGAAGCTGGCGACTATCTTGGTCAAGGATTCCGCTGAAAAGAAAAAAGTTCAGGACGAGACTCTCACGCTGCTGGACGAGCGGTTTATGGAGACTCCTTCCGTGGCTGTGATGCAGTGCAAGACCGTTTCCCATAAGATGGCCGAGCTTTCGAGAGACAGCATAATAGCGGCCATGGATTTGTTCAACGTATACGAGGAAGACAAGTTCAATTACGTGGACAAGCTGGAGTCCAAGATAGACAGATACGAGGACGCTCTCGGAGCATATATAGTTAAGCTTTCAGGACTGGATGTTTCCAACGCGGAAAGCAAGGAAATATCCATGATACTCCACAACATAGGCGATCTGGAGCGCATATCTGACCACGCGATGAATGTGGCAGAAACGGCTCAGGAGCTGCATAACAAGAAGCTCAGTTTCTCAGATGACGCTAAGGCAGAGCTGAATGTTTTCATGACAGCAGTGAAAGATATAGTCAGCATGTCTATAGAATCGTTCAAAGAGACCGATGTAGAAGCGGCCGCCAGAGTAGAGCCGCTCGAAGAAGTGATAGACGCCATACATTCCGAGGTCAAGAGCAGACATGTCAGAAGGCTGCAGAAAGGAAAATGCACTATCGAGCTCGGTTTTATCCTGCAGGATCTGATAACCAATCTGGAAAGGGTGGCTGACCACTGCTCCAATCTGGCCGTGTGCACCATAGAAACTAAACACGATCAGTTCGATATTCACCACTATATCAACAATATCAAAAAATACGACACCGACCATTTCACTGACCGGGTGAAAGAATACGAAGACAAATATGCTCTTCCTGTTGGCGTTTGATGAAACGATAATTTAAGTATAAGTATATTAAAAAAGAGAACGTATGATGATATGTTCTCTTTTTTGCGTAAATCAAGTGGATTTGAATATTATCATGTCTTCGCCTATGACAAGTATCGAGCTCCATGGCAGCTGCAGCTCTCCCTTGAAACGGCTGGAGCCCATACCATGAAAGTCCGGGACCAGCAGAGATTTTATCGTACCTGTTTCTTCGTCGAAGATCATTTCTGCGTCCCAAAGCTTTCCGTGCATGCTGCCGCTGGTAATATCCACGATCTCTTTATCTCCGATTTCACTTAAAAGCATAAACACCAGCTCCTTTGCAAATAATAGGGATATTAGATTTTATTGGGAAAGGAACAGAATTATGAGTAAAGAAAAGGAAAAAACTCAGTGCGGGGATCGCGACTCCAGAGAAAAAATAGAAAAAACTTCTGCCAAAAATCCCGAAAAAAATCCTGGAGAAAATCCTGGAAAAAATCCGGGAGATAAATCAGGAGATAATTCCGGAGATAACTCAGGCGCAGCAGAGATCATCAAAGAACTGGGCCTTATAAGCAGCGGAAATAACTTTAAAAGCGAACTGCAATATAATAATAT
>OLRF01001730.1_pt1 | contig 21537 bp, 21 predicted proteins | sample 1672061 | NCBI WGS metagenome assembly OLRF01 (sample SAMEA3136641, study PRJEB25190) | human gut metagenome | reverse complement strand
GCCCAGATTGGGCCGAGCCTCAGAACACAATACAAAGATTAGGGCGCTGGGAAGGAAATGGTTCAAACAGTACATCTATCTGCCGCCCAATCTTTCCTCCGGTCTGCTGTCCATCATTACTGCGGGGAAGCGTGTACCTTTTATTGGGTGCGTTTGCAAAAGGTGCACGCCTTGCCCGCATCATTGACAGAGTAGCCGACCATGGTAACCAGCTGTGATCCGCATCAAAAAAATTCAGTATTTATTACAAATGGACCACTAATATTTTGTAATAACACGCACTTAAAAAACTTGGACCATGTAAATTTATTACAAAGCGAGGAGCAGGAAAATGCAACATGACATACAGGTTTTAGACCGAGTGAAAAGCGCTTATGCTACCCTGCGCCCCTCGGAGCAGCGGGTGGCAGACCAGGTGCTGGCTGATCCGGAGAAGTGCACCCGGTGCACCATCGCAGAACTGGCAGATCAAGTACAGGTCAGCCAGCCAACGGTGGTCCGGTTTGTGCAGGCGCTTGGCTTTGACGGCTACCGGAGCTTCAAATACTGCCTGCTGCGGGACCGGAGTGGAAAATCTCCAAAGAGCCCCTACTTTGACCACCTGGGTGACTTTGACCTCAAGCCCTGGGACCGCCTGGAGGACCTTCCTCTCAAGGAGACGCGTATTGCGGGGAGACTGTTGGAGGACGCGCTGAAATTCCTCTCCGCCGATGCCCTGAGCCGAGCAGTTCGGATGCTGGCTACAGCCCGGACCATTGACATCTATGGGGTGGAAAACTCCGTCACACCCGCCAGCGATCTGCTCACAAAACTTACCTATCTGGGCCTTAACTGCCGGATGCACACCGACACCTATCTCCAGCAGATCTCTGCCGCCCATCTGGGAGTAGCAGATGTGGCGGTTGCAGTGTCCCATTCCGGGTGCTCCATTGATACTGTTAAGGCGCTTAAGCAGGCACGAAAGGCCGGGGCAGGCACCATTGCCATCACCAGTCCCAAAGAGCCCCTGCTGGGGAAATACGCCGATGTGTGCCTGAGCACCGGAGGGCGCGCCCTGTCCATCTATGGCAGTGCCATCTTTTCACGTATCCCGGATCTGGCGGTGGTAGATCTTCTGTACATGGGGATCATCCAAAGCGACTATGAGCGATTTTCCCGCAGTCTTGACAAAAGCGGTGCGGTGATTGCCGACCGGGGATACGGAGACGAATAACAAATCGTTCTCCCTTCCGTGTAAGTTCCTTACACAGAAGGGAGGTTTTTTTGAGCGTTTTTTACTTTTTTATTACAAAAACTTAAATTTGAAGTGCTTGTTTGTTCCGCAATAAAACTGGTAGTATGATGCCGCCGCCGGAAGGATACGGCGGCACGGAACAACAGAATACTTTTCCGAGAGAGGAGCAATATTTTATGCTGGAACTGGAACACATCCAGAAATCCTTTGACGGTGTGCCGGTGCTGAAGGATATCTCCCTGCAGGTGGCAGACGGAGAGATCGTTTCCATTCTGGGCCCCTCCGGCTGCGGCAAGACCACGCTGCTGAATTTGATCCTTGGCATTGTGGATGCTGACAGCGGCCGGATTTGTTACGACGGGCAGGACCTGACCCGTACCCCCATGGAGAAGCGGGGCTTCAACATTGTCTTTCAGGACTATGCTCTGTTTCCCAATCTGAACGTCCTCCAGAACATCACTTACGGTCTGCGCAACAAGCCGGGGATCTCTACCAAAGAAGAGGTGGAGGAGCTCATCGACCTGCTGGGCCTGCGGGAGCACTTGAGCAAGCGCATTGACCAGCTCTCAGGCGGTCAGAAGCAACGGGTGGCTCTGGCCCGGACCATGGTCATGAAGCCTAAAATCCTGCTTCTGGATGAGCCTTTGTCCGCTCTGGATGGAGTGATCAAGGAGTCCATCAAGGACCGGATCAAGACCATCGCCCGGGAGTATCACCTGACCACCATCATCGTCACCCACGACCCGGAGGAGGCCCTGACCCTCTCTGATCGGGTACTGATCATCGAGCAGGGCACCATCTCCCAATACGCCAAGCCGGAGGAAATTGTTCACCAGCCTAAAAACGACTTCGTGCGTAAGTTCATCCTCAACCAGTTGGAGATCAAGCGCAACAACATCTATGCCCTGTTTGGCGACTGTCCCACATGGGCCGTCCAGGCAGGATAAGGGGAAGCCATGACACGGACCAATCGTGAACTGAAACTGATTTTCGCGGTCATTGTTGTCCTGTTTGCTGTGTTCCTGGCCGGCCCAATTCTGATCTTGTTGGGAAAGTCCCTGTGGGACGGGGGACTGACCGGAGAATTTTATGCCTCGGTACTGTCGCAGAAGGGATTTCTCCCGGCCCTGGGCAACAGCTTCGCGGTGGCCGGGGCCTCGGCGGCAGCGGCCACGCTGCTGGCCTTTCTGCTGGCCTATGGGGTGCACTACACCGGCCTGCCCAAGTGGAGCAAGCGGCTTATCACCTCTGTGGCCACCCTGCCCATGTTTTTGCCCACCATTACCTATGGCTTTGCCATCATCTATTCCTTTGGCAAGCAGGGCCTCATCACCCGCCTTCTGGGGCGGCAGCTGTTTGATATTTACGGCTTTTTCGGCCTGATGGTGGGCTATGTGATCTACACCATTCCCGTAGCCTTTTTGCTCATCCACAATACCATGGGATTTGTGGACAAAAAGACCCTTACCGTCTCCAAGGTAATGGGTGACAAGGCTCTGTCCACTTTCTGGATCGCGGTGCTGCGCCCCCTTCTGGGGACCTTTGCCGGAGCCTTTATCCAGGCCTTCTTCCTGTGCTTTACCGACTTTGGTATTCCTGCCTCGGTGGGCGGAGGCTATGAGGTCATTGCCACCCTGCTCTATAACCAGATGCTGGGCGGGATCCCCGACTTCAACCGGGGCGCTGTCATCGCCATGGTAATGCTGATCCCCTCCATCGGCAGCATCTGCATTCTGCAGATCCTGGAGCGGTTCAACATCCGGTATAGCCGGATTTCCAACGCGGATCTGCGGAAAAATTCTCTGCGGGATGTAGGATGGGGCCTGTCCGGTACCGTAATTTCCGCGGGAATTCTGGCCATTTTTGCCGTAATCTTTGTGGTTCCCACGGTGGAGGAGTGGCCCTACCAGACCGAATTCTCCTTGGAGCACTTCCAGACGGTCCTCTCAGACAGCAGCCTGCTGGCCGCCTATGGGCATTCCCTGCTCATGGCACTGCTGACCGCTGCCGCCGGTACGCTGATTGCCTACGGAGCGGCCCTCATCACCGCCCGAAGCAACCTGGGTCGGGGATATAAGCGGACCATTGAGAGCATTGCTCTGGTGACCAACGCCATCCCTGGTATGGTGCTGGGTGTGGCCTACCTGTTCCTCTTCTCCGGAACCAGTTTGCAGAACACCCTGCTGTTGATGGTTTTGTGCAACATTGTGCACTACTTCTCCACCCCCTACCTGATGATGAAGAACGCCCTGTCCAAAATGAACGCCGGGTGGGAGACCACCGCCATGCTCATGGGGGACAGCTGGCTGAAGACCATTTTGCGGGTGGTCACGCCAAACGCCCTGTCCAGTCTCATCGAGGTGTTCAGCTACTACTTCATCAACTCCATGGTCACCATCAGCGCCCTCATCTTCATAGCCGGGGCCAGGACCATGGTCCTCACCACCATGATCAAACAGCTGCAGTATGTCAACCGCTTCAACGAGGTGTTTGTACTGTCCCTGTTGATTTTAGCCACCAACCTGGCAGCCAAGGCGCTGTTCTCCTGGCTGGCCGGGTACCGATCCAAACACAGTCCTAAAATAACAAAAAAGGAAGGAATCAAGTGATGAATTACAAAAAAATGATGTCCATTGGTCTGTCTGCCGCCCTGAGCCTCTCCCTGCTGACCGCCTGCGGAGGAAACAACAGCGCCGGAAACAGCGGAGAAAAGCAGGTGGTGATCTACTCCAATGCCGATGAGGAGGCGGTCACCGCCATGAAGAACGCCTTGGACGGCAACGGTTATGAGGGCAAGTACATTTTCCAGACCTACGGCACCTCCGAGCTGGGGGGCAAGCTGCTGGCGGAAGGGACAAATCTGGAGGCCGACCTGGTGACCATGAGCACCTTCTACCTCCAGAGCGCCCAGGAGCAGAACAGCATGTTCCTGCCTCTGGACTTTGAAGTGAATACCCTCACTGAGGTTCCCGACTACACCGCCCCCATCACCTCTCAGGAGGGCGCCATCATCCTCAACACTGAGCTGATGGCCTCCGAGGGCCTGCCCACTCCCACCAGCCTGAAGGACCTGGCTGACCCGATCTACGCGGGTCAGGTGGCGGTCACGGACATCCAGTCCTCTTCCACCGCATGGCTGCTCATCCAGGCCCTGGTGGATGCCTACGGGGACGACGGAGCTCAGGCGGTTCTGTCCGGAATTTATGACAACTGCGGAGCTCACATCGAAACCTCCGGTTCCGGTCCCCTGAAGCTGTGCCGGGCTGGTGAGGTAGCCATTGGCTTCGGCCTGCGCCACCAGGCGGTGGCCGACAAGGCGGAGGGCCTGCCCATCGACTATGTGGACCCTGCCGAGGGCAACTTCTCCCTCACCGAGTCCGTGGCCGTGTTGGACAAGGGGGAGAGCACCAATCCCCTGGCCATGGAGATGGCCCAGTGTATCATTGAGAATGGCCGGGAGGAGCTCCTCCAGACCTACCCTAACCCCCTCTATGAGGGTGAGACCGCCGATCCTGCCAACCAGTCCGCCAACCCTTCCGTCTTTGACGAGCCTCTGACCTTTGAACTGTTCCAGGCCCACCAGCAGCTGTCCGAGTCTGCTAAGGGCTGATCGAAAGGAGCTTTCATACCATGAATACCTATAAACTGCTGACCCCCGGCCCTCTGACCACCACGGATACCGTAAAGCAGGAGATGTTGGTGGACCGCTGCACCTGGGATGACGACTACAAGGCCGTCACCCAGAAGATCCGCCGCCAGCTGCTGGAGCTGGCCCATGTCTCCGAGGATGACTACACTGCCGTGCTGATGCAGGGCAGCGGCACCTTCGGCGTGGAGAGCGTGCTCACCAGCGTGGTGGGCGACCAAGACAAGGTGCTCATCTGTTCCAACGGCGCTTACGGAAAGCGTATGACCGACATCTGCACCCACAGCCGCATCCCCTTTGTCCACTATGCTCAGGACTACGACAAGGTGCCTGACGCCGCCCATATGGCCCAATTGCTGGCCCAGGACTCCTCTATCACCCATGTGGCCATGGTCCACAGCGAGACCACCAGCGGGATCCTTAACGATATCCAGTCGGTGGGCAAAGTGGTCCGGGACGCGGGCAGGACATTCATTGTGGACGCCATGTCCTCCTTCGGCGGGGTGGATATCCCTGTGGCCGACTGGGGCATTGACTTCCTGGTGTCCAGCGCCAACAAGTGCATCCAGGGCGTGCCCGGCTTCTCTTTCATTCTGTGCCGCCGGGACAAACTGCTGGCAAGCGAGGGCAAGGCCCGCTCCCTGTCTCTGGACCTGCTGGACCAGTGGAAGGGGATGGAAAAGGATGGCAAGTGGCGCTTTACCTCTCCCACCCATGTGGTGCTGGCCTTTTCCAAGGCTCTGGATGAGCTGGCCCAGGAGGGCGGCATCCCCGCCCGGAGCCGCCGCTACACGGAAAACAACCGCCTGCTCATTGAGAAGATGCGGGCCATGGGCTTTGCTACCTACATTGACGGAAGCCACCAGGGCCCCATTATCACCACTTTCTTCTATCCTGCCGGGGTATCCTTCCGGTTTGAAGAGTTTTACCGTTACATCAAGGAGCGGGGATACGCCATCTACCCGGGTAAGCTCACCGAGATGGATACCTTCCGCATCGGCAACATCGGGGAAATTTACCCCGAGGATATTGACAAGCTGACCAGCGTCATTGCAGCCTTCCTGAAGGAGAGAAAGGAGCAGATCGCATGATTGAAGCGGTGATTTTTGACTGGGCAGGTACTACGGTGGATTACGGCTGCTTTGCTCCGGTGAAGGCCTTCATGGAGGCTTTTGCCCACCACGGAGTGCCCGTTACCATGGAGGAGACCCGCAAGCCCATGGGAATGCTGAAGCGGGACCACATCCGAACCATGCTGAATATGGAGCGCATCGCTGCGGAATGGAAACGGGTTCATGGCCACGAAGCCACCGAGGAGGATGTGGACGCTGTGTACGCCCAGTTTGAGCCCAAGCTGTTCTCCATTCTGGACCAGTACGCCGCCCCCAAGCCCTTTGCTGTGGAGACGGCAGCCAAGCTGCGGGAGATGGGGCTGAAGATCGGCTCCACCACCGGCTACACCGATGCCATGATGAATATTGTGGCGCCCAAGGCGGCCCAGCAGGGCTATGCCCCCGACTTCTGGATCAGCCCTGACGGAGTGGGGGGCAGGGGCCGCCCCTACCCCTACATGATCTTTGCCAACATGCAGGCCCTGGGACTTACTGCGGTAGGAAATGTGGTCAAGGTGGGGGATACCATCTCGGACATCAAGGAGGGCGTCAATGCCGGTGTGTGGACGGCAGGCGTTATCGAGGGCAGCTCCGAGCTAGGGCTGAGCCAGCAGGAGTACGAGGCCATGTCTCCCCAGGAGCGGGAGACGGCCTGCCAGAAGGTGGAGGAGCGATTCCGGAGGGCTGGTGCCCATTTTGTTGTCCGGGATCTGTCCCAGTTACCAGATCTGGTTCATGCTTGCGGCTTTAAGAACATGAGGAGATAACGCCTTTATCAAACAGTTCTCCACTTATAGACTACAGTGATTCATGCCGTACCGTTTGGGGCAAGTCACGTATTTATCAATTGTTAACAATGGAAGAGAGAACAGGCGGCCTACAGGCGACACCAGCTCTTGGACAGCCGCGTTTGTCCTGAAGTAAAGAGAGTATTTTAAATCTCTCCATGGAAAATTTCGACCTGCCCCGTTTGGTCAATGCTTTAGATGAAGCGATTCTGGAGGATAGTTGCCAGTTATAATCTTCAACTGCCTGCCCAGCAGCAAAAAAGCCACCGAAAAATGATTCTCAGTTGCAACCATCTACCTTAGAGGGGTCATATCACATTGCGCTGTTTTACAAAGTGTTCGGACGAAGTCACGCCAAGTCGCAGTATAGGAATGTCAAGATCCATGGGTGCAGGTGTTGTCAGCAGAAAAATGGCGGCCGTAGTTCCGGCGGTGATCCCCTCCACTGCCCATTTCACCACATCGGCGGAGCGGGCAGCGGACAAAGGGATATCCGGAAGTTGGAGGCGGCGGGCTGATCGATACTCTCATGCTGGCAGGGGACAGCCCCCTCGCCAGTCTGGTCAGCAAAGCCCTGAACCGGCGTTCACCACCGCCGCGGGCTCCTTCCGGAAAGTATGGAAACTGACCGAGCAGATCAGCTAACGCGGCCTGTCAACGAGTCAGTTGACAGGTCTTGATGATTTCAATATACTGATAGGCAGAAGGAGGGTTCGGTATGGACTTTCAAAGCTATTTCCCGGTTTGGAACAAGCTGACACCGGCTCAGCAGGAACGCATCCTTGGCAGCCTGATGGAGCGCAGGGTAAGCAAAGGGACCGTGATCCACAATGGAAGCATGGACTGCACCGGCCTTCTGTTGGTGAAGTCCGGCCAGCTTCGGGCCTATATTCTCTCCGACGAGGGGCGCGAGATCACCATCTACCGTCTGTTTGACCGGGATATGTGCCTGTTTTCCGCCTCCTGTATCATGCGTTCCATTCAGTTCGAAGTGACCGTTGAGGCGGAAAAGGACACTGACCTTTGGGTAATACCTTCCGAAATTTATCAGAGCATCATGGAAGGATCTGCGCCTGTTTCCAACTATACCAACGAACTGATGGCCTCTCGCTTCTCCGATGTCATGTGGCTCATGGAGCAGGTCATGTGGAAGAGTCTCGACAAGCGTGTAGCCGCATTCTTGTTGGAGGAAGTGTCTATCGAAGGGACCAGTCATCTGAAAATCACCCATGAGACCATTGCCAATCACCTGGGTTCCCATCGGGAAGTGATCACCAGAATGCTTCGATATTTTCAGAATGAGGGGATGGTCAAGCTGTCCCGCAGCAGCATCGAGATCACCAATGCCAAAAAGCTGGAAGAATTGAACGGTCAATAATAAAATGTCCGCCGAGTTGAACACAAGGCGGACATTTTCAGCTTTCTATCTGATTTTCAGCAGCTAACGCCCAGCTTTTTCCACAGCGGCTTTGAAGGCGTCGTCTGTTGCAGGTCGATCCAGCCTGACAGATGCTGTTTTGTCCTCCAGACTGACGGACTCTTCCGCAATACCGGGCAGTTCTGCCGCACACCGCTCCACTCTGGTGGACCAGTGCATACCGGTAATATCAAATTGTTCTCTTTGCATAGCAACCCCTTTTTCTGTCTGTATCCCTTTGCAGGATCATATATGAGTTTGATTTACTGATCCATATTGCAATCTGCTTCTGAGGCTGCCACTTACCACAGCCTTACGACTCGTCAGGTCCTTGCCATGCCGTCCACGCTCAGCACAACGCCGGTGATGTAGGACGCCTCATCGGAGGCCAGGAACGCAAATGCGTTGGCAATATCCTCCGGCTGGCCCAGGCGGCGCAGCGGGATCCTGGCGATCATAGGCTCGATGACCTCCTTGGGCACCGCTTTCATCATATCAGTCTCCGTAATCCCAGGAGCAACCGCGTTCACACGGATGCCCTTGGGTCCCAATTCGCGGGCCAGCGATACGGTCAGTCCATTCACCGCAAATTTGGATGCGGGATAGGCAAAACCGCTGGGCTGACCGGAGATGCTGACCATTGAGGACGTGGAAAGGATCACGCCTGTCCCCCGTGCCACCATACACTCTGCTGCGGCGCGGGTGGTATTGAATACGCCCTTTACGTTGAGATCCATGACCTTATCAAAGGTCTCCTCTGTGTATTCCATAAATGGGGTGCTTTCGGAAACGCCTGCGTTATTGACCAGGATATCCATACATCCATACTTCTCAGTGGCAGACCTGAACGCTTCCCGCACAGACTCCAGACTGGCCAGATCAGGGCTGATGCCGGCGATGATCGCATCAGGATATTTTTCTTTCAGCCGTTCAACCGCCTTTTCGGCAGAGGCTTGTGAACTTGCGGTCAGGATGACCCTAGCACCTTCTCCCAGGAACTTATCCGCCGTAGCATAACCAATGCCGCGGCTGCCTCCGGTGATGATCGCCACTTTATCTTTCAGCCTCATGGGAAGTGCTCCTTTCTGTTTTGATTTTCCCCTCAGTGTACAGAGGGTATGCTCATATTTTACCTAAAGAATACCGGCCGTTCCGTGATGACATCACACTTTGCTGTTCCGCGCCTTGCAGACCAGCTGGGTCATGGTCCCCATAGGGCAGTACACACACCAGCTGCGGGGTTTGAACAGCACCATGGTGATCAGGCCAAGAACAGTGGAGGTCAGCATCACGCTGTAAAATCCAAAGGCGAACTGCGCCACGCCGGGATGGAGGAATGTTCCGTGATAGCCCCACTGCCAGGGCAGCTTGAACGTCCACAGCAGCGTCACCACCTGCTTTAAGTCCTGTGCTTCCGCAAACACCAGATAGGTGTTCCAGAGCATCACAAAGAACATGGCAAAAAAGAATACCAGAAATCCATATCGGAATCCTTTGCTTTTCATCCACTTTGGAATGTCCTTTCTGCGGGAGAGACCGAAGCGGCCCCCCAGCAGGCCAAACAGCTGCCCTCTGCCGCAGTAGCGGTTGCAGTAGCCTTTTGTTCCTTTCACAGCGGAGATGATCAGCGGGATAAAGAAGCAGAAGAGCCCCAACCATGCAAACAGGATATTGAAAAAGCCCAAGATCAGATAGGTCAGAGAAACGACCCAGAGATGATCATACCAATGTCTTTTCATCTTTCCACCTCCCGGATCTCGACGACGCTGGCGGGACACTCTTTCGCGCATTTCCCGCATCCCACGCAGTTGTCCATATTCACCTGCGCCATTATGCCCTTCATAATCTGAATCGCTCCCAAAGGACAGACTTTCACGCAACAGCCACAGGCAACACAGTCCTCCTGCACAACAAAGGCTTTTCGTTTCTTTCTGATAGCAGACATAAGCACCCTCCCGTCATTGATCGGCATCATTATACCGGAGAGATCCACTTTCTTCCGTGATGATATCACCTTTTGAATATAGAAAAAGCCACGCTCTCCTGATGGAAAGCGCGGCTTTGGCAGTTTGCAGTTATTTGTCCATTCCACAGCTCATGGCTCTTTCAACCAATGCCCGGTCGTTTGTTACCGCATCATAGAAGCGGAACCCTCCGGCGAAGTTATAGGCTTCGTGGCCGTTGGCTTCCAGAATGCGGCAGGCAATATAGCTGCGCAAGCCGCTCTGGCAGGTCACATATACAGGCTTACCCGGCTCTATCTCATCCAGCCGGTCCCGCAAGTCATCCAGCGGAATATTACCGAATCCTTCCATATGGCCCCCAGCGTATTCGTCCGGGGTCCTGACATCCAGCAGGATCGCACTTCCATCCCTTGGAAGATGGTCAACGCCCTCCAGATACCACTGCTTCATGGTACCGTTTACAATATTGTCGATCATGAATCCCGCTATGTTCACAGGGTCCTTGGCGGAAGAGTAAGGAGGTGCATAGGCCAGATCCAGGTTTTTGAGCTGAGTTGCTCTCATGCCTGCATGGATGGCGGCAGCCAGCACATCAATCCGCTTGTCCACACCCTCGTAACCTACGATCTGAGCGCCCAGCAGGCGGCAGGTCCCCTTCTCAAAGACCACCTTCATGGTCATCAGCTTTCCGCCGGGGTAATAACCCGCGTGGCTCATGGGGGACAGGATCACTTTGTCCACATCCAGCCCCGCCTTTTTTGCATTGGTCTCGTTGATGCCGGTAGTGGCGGCAGTTATATCAAATACCTTGATGACGCTGCTTCCCTGAGAACCCAAATAGCGGCTGTCGCCGCCGCAGATATTGTCCGCAATGATGCGCCCCTGCTTGTTGGCGGGACCGGCCAGGGAGATCAGGGCATCCTCGCCGGTGACATAGTGCTTCACCTGTACCGCATCGCCCGCGGCATAGATGTCCGGCACAGATGTCTCCATCCGGTCGTTGACCACGATACTGCCCTTGATCCCCAGTTCCAGACCAGCTTCTTTCGCAAGAGCGGTGTCCGGCGTGATGCCGATGGCCAGCACCACCATATCCGCATGAAGGGGAGCGCTGTCCTTCAGCAGCACATCCACACCGCCGTCCTTTTCCTCAAAGCCTTCCACGGTATATCCCAGGGCCAGCTTCACACCGTGCTTGCGTGCCTCTGCGTGGATAAAGGATGCCATATCCGCATCGAAGGGATTCATCAGCTGCTTGGGGCGCTGGACGATAGTGACATCCATGCTGAGCTCCCGCAGATTTTCCGCCAGTTCCAGACCAATAAAACCGCCGCCCGCCAGAACGACAGACTTGGGGTTATGCCTATTGATGTGATCTTTGATCCGGAAGGTATCCTCCACGGTGCGCAGAGTGAACAGATTCTCCAATCCGACGCCGGGGAGGCGGGGTTGAGCGGGCTTCGCACCAGGGGACAGGATCAGCTTGTCATAGCTCTCTTCGAATTCTTCTCCGGTCTCCAGATTTTTTACCGATACCGTTTTCCTGTCCGGGTGGATAGCCTTCACCTCGTGGCGGACCTTCATGTTCACACGGAACCGGGCGAAAAAGCTCTCCGGTGTCTGAAGGGTCAGTTCTTCAGGGGCAGTGATCACATCTCCGATGTAGTAAGGCAGACCGCAGTTAGCGTAGGAAACAAAGCCTGAACGCTCGAACACCACGATCTCAGCCTGCTCGTCCAGTCTGCGGAGCCTTGCCGCGGCTGTGGCTCCGCCTGCCACACCGCCTACGATCACGACTTTCATATTATCGTTCCACCTTTCCCGCATAAGCTGCAATGCCGCCGATGTTGTTTACATTGCGATATCCCATACGCCGCAGCAAGCCGGCAGCCTGACGGCTCCGGGCGCCAGAGTGGCAGTAGACATACAGTGCCATATTTTTATTTTCTGCGACAGAGGCCACCTTGTCAAGAGCCTGAAGCGGAACATTTTTGCTGCCGGGGATATGGCCGTCTCTGTATTCTTCAGAGGTACGGACATCCAGCAGGACAGCACCGGGCGTGGCCAAATATTCCTTTACGCCCTGATCGATATCGGCTTGCTGGAAGAGATCGAAGAATCCCATCGTCATCCCTCCCTACAGCATCCCAAGAATTGCATTCTTGGGTCTTGCACCTATAGCCTGATCGACGATCTTTCCGTTCTTCATGACGACCAAGGTAGGAATGCTCACCACGCCAAACCGGCTCGCCAGCTCCGGCTGCTCGTCCACGTTCACCTTGCCGACCTTGATATCGTTGCGCTCCCGGGCGATCTCCTCCACGATGGGGACGACCATGCGGCAGGGACCGCACCAGGGAGCCCAGAAGTCCAGCAGAACGGGCTTGTCGGAATTCATCACTTCACTCTGGATGTTGTTCTGATCGATATTGATAGCGGACATATTCAGATCCTCCTTCTTGTTTCTTTATGGCTCTATCATAGCCAGATCCCGGCTGCATTTCCGTGATGACATCACTTAACGCGGGATTCCGCTCTCCAACTGCCAGCATCTTCTGAGTCGCTTCCGCCATGGCACTGTGCTCATGCTGCCGGGTGGAACGGACTCTCTGCCGGCCTTCTCTGACATTCAAAAAACTTCGTGACCAGAAAAGGGCACCACGCCTGTGGGAGAAATACAGGAGAGAATAAAAGCCGCAGGGAAACGTCGTGACGACTTGCCCTGCGGCTGTCCTTGATCCAGCATCGAAACAGAAGGAGGGCGGGGCGGCTGTGCCGTCCCGCCCTCCTATTCATGCAGGGGCGATTTACTTTACTTGGTCAGGCTCTCCACAAAGCGCATGAGGATGGTGGCCACCTGCGCCCGGGTTGCGCTGCCCTGAGGGGCCAGCAGGCCGGCATCTGTACCGGAGATCAGGCCCTCGCCCGCGGCCCAGCGCACAGCCTCCAGGGCGTAGGCGCTGACGCTGGCGCTGTCCCCGAAGGAGGACAGGGAGCCGCCCCCAGCGGGACTGCCCGCATAGCGCCACAGCATGGTGGCAAGCTGCTCCCGGGTGATGGAACCGTCTGGATCAGAGCCGTCAGAGATGCCGTTCTCCCTGGCCCATTCCATGGCCTTTTCATACCACACAGCCCCGCCGGTGGTGTCCTGTCCGTCAAAGCGGGCCAGAACAGTCATCAGCATGGCACGGGTCATGGGGCTGTCGGGGGTGAAGGCGGTGTCACTGGTACCAGAGAACAGCTCATGGGCAGTGGCGAAGTTGATGGCGTCCTTCGCCCAGTGGTTCCGAGTGTCATCAAAATTCCTGCTGCGGTCCACCAGCACCAGTTCAGCGGAGCCGGCCAGCTTGACGGTCATCCCCTCCTTAGTGGGGACGGACAGCTTCACCACCTCGCCGGTGTCCGTGTCCACGGCCACAGTGCCGCAGTCCACGTCGGCAGGGATGATCACAACGGCCTCGCCCACGGACTTTGGGACGGTGATCTCAGCAGTCACATCCCCGCCCGGCTCATCCACGGTCTTGATCTTGACACCGTTTTTGGTTGTCTCGGTGGTGGTCACAGTGCCGTCCTTCTGGGTCTCCACCACCAGGATGGAGCCGTCCTGGAACTTGGTGGTCTCAGTGACGGTGCCGGTTTTCTTGTCTGTGACAGTGGTGGTTTTGGAGCCGTCCCTGTTGGTGGTGGTCTCCGCGGTAGTGCTGCTGGAGCCGCCGCCACCGCCGGAGGAGCGGCGGGAGACGGTCACGGTGCATTCGCTGCTCCCTGCGGTGTAATTGTTCGTTTCAGCACAGGATGCGGTAAAGGTGTACCTGGCATCCCTGTTGTCCAGCTTGACAGATACGGTCCCATCCGTCAGAGTCAAAATCTTGGCCTCGCTGCCTTGGTCATCAGTCTGGGTGACGGTCACAGTGCTGTCCGCGGGGGCGGCCTTGACTGTCAGTTCCACAGTACCGCCGCCGCGAAGCTCGGCTTTGTCGGAAGAAATGGTGATGGCGGGGACAGCCTTGGCGATCTTCACAGTCACATTGCCGGTCACATCGTTGTGGTTGGCCTTGGCAGCCCTGTAATAGACGGTATATTCTCCTGCGTCGGTAAAGGTGGGATTCGTCTCGCTGTACGTGCCGTTCTCCGTGGTGGAGTAAGTCACAGCCGCGCCCTCTGCCGTTACAGTGATGGAGTGCGGCTGGCCGTCATAAGTGCCGTCGTAGCCCTGAGCGGTGACAGAGAAGTCGGCGTTGCGGATGGTGATCTTTGCAGATGCGCTTGCACTGCCATAGTTGTCCGTTTCGGCCAGAGTCGCCTTGGCATAGTAGATGCCCGCGGCAGTGGGAGCGGTTTCAGACTCATCCTTGGAACAATCTTCATCGGTATAATATCGGATGGTGATGGTACCATCTGTAATCGCATTGCCCGCGCTGGTCTTGGCCGCAGCAGTTATCGCATATGCAGTGCCATAGGTCACAGATACGTCGGACATTGCAACAGTGGGGGCGTTGTCCCTGGTGATCTGGAATGTGACCTCGGCGGAATCGTTTCCGATCGTAACGCTGACCTTTGCCTCACCGACATTGATGTTACTGGAATAGGAAACTCTATACTGGCTGTCCGCGATCACATCTCCGGTAGTGCTGTTTCTGACAACAACAGCGGGCTCGATGGCCGTACCAGTGTAGGTTTGATCTTGGATCACATCAACAGAATAACTGCTGTCCTCACCGATCTCCTTTGTCCAGAGGGCATACAGCATAATGTCGCTGGTATAGTCTTCTGCGCCCAAAGATGTAATTTTTGGCCCGGTGAAGCTGCTGTCCGCAAACCAGCCGCCGAAAACACAGCCTTCGCGGGTAGGAGCAACAAGATCCGTCACGGTACCATAGGTGTGTTTATCAGGTGCATTCACACCAGCAACGCCACCGTTCAGTTCATAGATAATTTTGTACTCGTTTGGTGCCCAGATAGCATTGGGACCGCCCCTAGCCGCATCGCTGCTAAAGGAGTCGGAGAATGTATAGGGGTTTTCCCATAGATAGCCTTCTTGCCCAACATAGTTCGTTGCCCAGCGGTCAATGTGATAGCCTGTCAGTTCAAAACCGCAGACTTCTGTAAAATCAACAGTTTCTCCGACAAGTCCAAGAACCGTATAGCGTATGTCGTTGATAGGCTGGTTTGTATCTGGAGAAATAGACCTCAGGGTTAGGCTCAGAGCTTTATGTAAAACCGCAGTGTTTCCTGCCCTTCGCAACACATAATCCGCATTTTCAGCAGGTTCGTATTTAATGCATGAGTAATTATCTTCGGTTACACCAGAAGCAACCACAGTACCATTGTTCACATCCACGTCATTTACATTCCAGGTCAAACCGATTTGCGATGATTGGGACAAATTACTCAAATCCGTCGTTGATGTGACAGTCGCAACATACATATTGGCCCCAGCCAAAGAAGATTGATTATCCTGAATGGTAGTTGTCCCTGAAATCGTTGCAGTTCCACCCGCATTTTTATTGGGACCGCTTATATGTACTCCTCCACCATGACCGGTTATCGATTTATTGTCAGTAATAACGCAGTCCAACAGGTTCAGAACAACACCCGGATTTGCTTGAATACCGCCGCCGTTTGCAACGGTACCGCTTCCTTGGGCCCCACAGGAATTTCCTTGAATGGTACAGTTGGCAATAGACACGGTAAGACCTGTTGTGATCTGGATGCCGCCGCCAGAGTCCTTTGAGCCGTTGTTCTTGATCTCTCCGCCGGTGATGCTAAGCTGATTGTTCGAACCGTTACTAAAGTAAATGCCACCGCCAAGGAGGTTTTTTTCACCAATGACAGCTTTATTATAGGACACAGAACCACCACTCATTGTAAAGTGGCTGGCTGAGCCAACCTGAATTCCACCGCCGCTGACTGCGGTGTTGGACGAAATATCAGCCCCATCTTCGATCTTCAAGTCACCAGAGCCCACTTGAATACCACCGCCACCTGCAGATGAGGTATTTTCACAGACAGCAGATGCAACGGTCATATCGAGATGAGTATGTCTTTGGGATTCATCGTCTCCCTGATCAACCCCGCCATAAATGCCACCTCCGCCATTTGCTGCTCCGTTATCGCAGATGGTGCCGCCATACATGTAAAATCCAATATAATAATCATCCGGAGTATCAGATACCTGGGCATTTGCACCGCGAGTCATCAGACCTACACCGCCGCCAAAGGCGCGGCCTTCACCGCCACTCACAGCGGCAACATTTTGAGAAATCTCTCCTCCGTTCATAATGAATGTGCCATTTTCATAAACAGCAACACCGCCCCCCAAGGAATCGCTGTTGCCCGTGCGATTTGTTCCGCTTGTGACTTTGGAGTAATTTGTATTTGTTACAGCATTATTTTTTACAGAGGAACCCTCGTTCATTGTCAGTGTGCCGCCATAGACGGCGATACCTCCACCCATGTTATAGTATCGAGGAAGGTCATAGGTTTGTCCACTCTCTTCATAGGTCGTATGATCGTAAGCATTGTCCTGAGTGCTGGTATGGTTGTTGTTTTGGACTACTGCACCATTATCCAGCGTTACCTGACCGCCCTCAATCCGAATTGCAGCCTCATCCGCGGCCAGCCCACCAGCAACTTCACCAGTCCACGTTGCGCCACCGTCAATAGTAATATCCTTTAAGGTCAGTTCTGCTCCAGCCGGCACAGAAATTAGTTCTCCCTGATAGCTTTGATCGCGCTTGATGGTGCCGCCGCCAGAGATGGTTACATTACCAGAGATGGTCACTTTTGCACCGATAGTCAAGGTCTCACCTTGGTTAACAACGAGATTTTCAGACAGTGTTGTCTCATCGTCCCATATTCCGTTATTCGCTATATTATCCGCAGGATAGAGAAGCCCGATCACGGCATTGATGGTTTCATCGTTTTCCACATCAAGGCCGTGTTCCTCGGCATAGGCGTAGATCTCGGAGATTTGGTCGCTGATCCTCTCCACCTGCTCCTCGTCCTCCGGATCAATATCAGCTGGGTCAGGCAGAGCCGCGATCAGCGCCGTAAGCTGTTCCTCCGCCGTGGGGCCGACAGGTTCTCCCTGTTCACCTGCCGGCTCCTGCTGGTCATCAGCAGGAGCCTCATAGGTACAGGCGGTATAGTCCGCCGTGCAGATGGGGCAGTCCGTGTTCACGGTCTCCCCGGTACAAAGGGACTCGCAGATGCAGGCCGGCTCTTCCGGCCCGGCCGCCTCCTCCACCGGAGGCTCACCGTGGACCTCTCCAGGCTCCTCTGTGACCACGGCAGGAGCCACATTCTGCGGTCCCTCCACCGCCAGCGCGCTCACAGGCATCAGCGATAATACCAGTACCAGCGATAAGAAACTTGATAATATCCGTTTTTTCATTTCTCGTTCCTCCTGTTACGATTTTCCAGATCGGGAATTCGAGCTGACCGGCCCCATTTTATTCCCATTCTTCCAGCGCCCACCGACAGCGTTCCAGCCGTTTGGGGCTGACTTTCCCGGCGCAGACGGGAACAGCCGCACTTCTGCGGCCCCGCCCTGGAATAAATGGCGGCTTTCCAGATATGACCGTTGGGACACTCCCGCCAAGCCATCCGGCGGCTTCCCGCTGTCACGTGCTCCAGGGTTAGGTCGGGGGACGCACCACTGGGCGGCCACCTCTCGGGCCAGTAAGTACGCCAGTTCTTCTGTCTCCTGCCATAGGACCCCTCTCTTGGCGTCAGCGTCCTGTTTTTGACCGGTGCCCACTGGGTCAGCAGGACCAGCTCATCCCGCTCCGCGCAGTAGTCGTAGAGAGTCATTCGCAATATTTATCGCCTCCAATTTTTTCAGAATTCTCATTCTGTCCCATCATTTGCTGTATAGGCCATACAAAGAGAGATAGAGCGAATGAAAAGCGTCTTTTGTTGTTCTAAAAACAGGTAAAAAGCCGTAGCAAGGAAAGCCGCAAAAATATTCCATTTTGCGGCTCATATTTTTGTGCTCAAAAGCAGGTCCCGCTCTTGCTCTTTTGAAAAGAAAGTGGTAATATTTACATGGAATATGTAATTCTGGCAGTTTTATATTTACAGCAAATGAGACAGAATGAGAATTTCGACTTTACGATACAAGTCCCAGTCGGTCCAGCTGCCGCTGGTGTTCCGCCCCGGAGGTCAGGAGGTAGATGCGGGTGGTCTCGAGGCTGGAATGGCCCAGCACATCCGCCAGCTTCACGATGTCACGGCTGGCCCGGTAAAAGGCCGCGGCGAACAGATGGCGAAGGTTGTGGGGAAAGACCTTGCTGGCCGCGACCCCCGCCGTCTTGCACAGCCCCTTCATCTCCGCCCAGATCTGACGGCGGCTGAGGGGCGTCCCGTTTCTGGTGAGAAAGATCTCGCCGGAAGCGGTTTTTTGCTGTTTGGCGTATTTCAGCAGCTTGCGGCACAGCTTGCTGGGGATGAGGATGGTGCGGATCTTGCCTTTCAGGGCGACCTCCGCCCGGCCCGCTCTGGCCGCCTCCACGGTAATATACTGCACCTCGCTGACCCGGATGCCGGTGGCGCAGATGGCCTCCATCAGCAGAGCCAGCCGCGTTTTGTTCTGCGCCTTTGCCGCAGCGGTGAGGGCGTTGTAGTCGGACCGGGTCAGGTCCCGGCTGTCATTCCGGAACATCCGCCGCTGGACCTTGAGAAACTTCACCCGGCAGTCCCCGAAGCCTAGAAAGTCCAGCAGACTGTTCAGGGCGGAGAGCATGGCATTGACGCTGGCGGGGGCGTAGCCCCGCTCCACCAAATGGGTCTTCCACGCCGCCGTCCGCTCCTTGGTGATCTCCCGCCCCTCCAGCCAGCGGGCGAAGGCCCGGACGTCCCGCAGATATTTCTCTACGGTGGCGGCGCTTTTTTCTTCCAGCCGAAGATGGTCCGCATACGCCTGGATGTGTTCCAATGCTGGTCTGTGTTCGCTCATGGTACTCCTCCTTGATGGTTCTATATGGCTATTTTACGGGTAAAGCAACGCCCACAGCGGCAAATACCTCTGTGGGCGTTCCGATACTGTCCCGCTTGCCGTGCTGACAGCTTGCCACTGACAGAGGGAACCTATGCGCTCGGCTGACGGTTTGACTTTGGGCGGTCACCGACACTTCGCCGCTCATGAGGCACATGCAGGCTTTTTCCATCTGCTTGGTCACACAAAAGCCCTCCATCCAGGTGGAAGCCGGTACACTGCGCAGCGCTTTATATTCCCGTTCGCTCATGTCAAAACCTCCGCAGGCCGCATTTGAGCGGCCGGTTTTTGATTTTTTTCTTCACTCCCCGTTTACTTTCATAGATTAGCCTGTTAAAATATAAAAGAGCGCGGCGGGACCTTGTTGGGCCGCCGGGAGGCAAGATTTTCTCTGGAGAAGGAGCACCCAATATGTCTAAATTTTTAGAGAAGGAATCCAGCGACACTCTGTACCGAGCCATCGTGTCTTTACAGGACGTGGATGAGTGCCGCCGCTTTTTTCAGGATCTGTGCACCGTGTCCGAGCTGAAAGCCATGGAGCAGCGGATGGAGGTAGCCATGCTGCTGGACCAGGGGCTGATATACAGTGACATCCTGGAGCGCACCGGCGCCTCCAGCGCCACCATCAGCCGCGTCAACCGCTGTCTTCACTACGGCGCCGATGGCTATCAGGCCGTCATCCCCCGTCTGAAGGAGCGTCAGGAATGAACAGCTATGGATTTCTGGCCGGCTGCTACGATGAGTTCACCACCGATGTGGACTACGCCGCCTGGGCCGAATACATCCAGCGCCACTTTGAACGGGCGGGCCTGCCCGGCTCCACTGTGCTGGATCTGGCCTGCGGCACCGGCTCCCTCACCCGCGAGCTGTCCCTGCGGGGATATGAGATGATCGGGGTGGACCTCTCCCCCGACATGCTGGCCCAGGCCGCAGAAAAGAACCGGGATGCGGAGGGGATCGCCCCCATTTTTCTGTGCCAGAGCATGGATCAGCTGGACCTGTATGGCACCATCGACGCCTGCGTGTGCTGTCTGGACAGCATCAACTATGTCACCGACCCAAAAAAGCTGCGGAGGGCCTTTCAGCGGGTCCACCTGTTCCTCATGCCCGGCGGGCTGTTCCTCTTTGACGTCAACACCCCCGCCAAGCTGGAGGGCCTGGATGGCCAGGTCTTTCTGGACGAGACAGAGGACGCCTACTGCGTCTGGCGGGCAGAGTATTCCCGCCGCCGCCGGGTCTGCTCCTACTTCATGGATATCTTCCGCCTGGAGGAGGAGAGCGGCCTGTGGGAGCGGGGAGAGGAGCTCCACGAGGAGCGGGCCTACACGCCGGAGGAGCTGACCAGCTATCTCCGCGACGCCGGGTTCACCCAGATCAAGCAATATGGAAATCTGAAGCACCGTCCCCCCAAGCCTGGGGAGGACCGCATCTTCTTCACCGCACGAAAGGAAGTCTGATCATGTCCGACCATATCATCCGCGCCATCACCGCCGACGGCTCGGTCAAAGCTGTCGCCATCACCGGCCGGGACCTGGTGGAGCGTGCCCGCACCATCCACACCCTGCTCCCCGTGGCCACCGCCGCCCTGGGCCGCACCCTGCTGGCCGCCTCCATGATGGGGGATATGCTGAAAGAGGACAACGGCGCCCTCACCCTCCAGATCAAGGGCGGCGGGCCCCTGGGCACCATTCTGGCTGTCTCCGACTGCGGCGGGAACGTGCGTGGCTATGTGCAGGATCCCCATGTAGAGCTGATGGAGAAGGTCCCCGGTAAGCTGGATGTGGGGGCCGCCGTGGGCACCGACGGCAGTCTCACCGTCATCAAGGACCTGGGACTGAAGGAACCCTATATCGGCTCTATCGGCCTGTTCTCCGGGGAGATCGCCGACGACATCGCCATGTACTTTGTGGAAAGCGAGCAGATCCCCACCGCCTGCGCCCTGGGAGTTCTGGTGGACCGGGACCAGAGCGTCCTGGCCGCCGGCGGCTATCTGATCCAGCTGCTGCCCGGCGCAGAGGAGGGCCTGATCGACAAGATCGAGGCCGGCGTTCGCCGGGTGGGCTCTGTGAGCCACGCCCTCTCCCGCGGGCTGGACGCCCAGGGCCTGCTTTCAGCTGGAGGTCCTGGAGACCCACCCGGTGGAGTACCGGTGCAGCTGCAGCCGGGAGCGGGTGTCCCGAGCGCTGATCAGCATGGGACGTGAGGAGCTCTCCTCCCTCATCGCGGAGCAGGGACAGGCCGACTTGTCCTGTCAGTTCTGCGACAAGGTCTACCACTTCTCAAAGGAGGAGCTGGAGGGGCTGCTGTCCTCTATGTGACACCCCCTCCTATTGGGAAAGGATAAGGGCAGGAGCCCCCACGGAAAACCGTGGGGGCTC
>OLRF01001725.1_pt1 | contig 21584 bp, 17 predicted proteins | sample 1672061 | NCBI WGS metagenome assembly OLRF01 (sample SAMEA3136641, study PRJEB25190) | human gut metagenome | reverse complement strand
TCCGTCCGCTGCGCGGACAGCTTCCCCCGCGGGGGAAGCCTTTTGGGTTGCGGCCTTATGGTAATACGCCCACCGCGGCGAGCCATCCTCAGTGTAGATCCTCCCGCACCTCACAAACCCGCTCTTTTCCAGCGCGCGCTGCATGTAGACGTTATCGGCGTGGGTGTCGGCACGCACAGGCAGGCCCTGCCGCAGGCACCAGTCAATACAGAACTGCCCGATGCCGCGCACCTGCCCTGCCGACGCCATCCGGTGGATCGTTGCGTAGGGCAGGTCCTCTGGCCAGGTACCGTCCTCTATGATGCGATAGGTCGGCTCGTCGCCGGGGATCAGGCAGAACACGGCCTGTATGGCCCCCTCCCCCATCACCACATAGCAGACGCCGCGCTCGATCTCAGCGGCCAGGCGCGCCGCGCCGGGGTAGCTGTCCGGCCACTGGTGCGGGTTGCCATGGGTGCGCATGAAAGCCCGTGCGTTGTCAAAAATCTGCAAAAGCGTCGGCAGGTCCGCCGCCGCGGCCCTGCGTACAGTCAGCTTCATAACCATCCTCTCCTTTTAGCAAAAAAGTATACCACAACCGCCGCGGGCGGGCAATACGCCCTTGCATCTCCACCGATGTTGTGGTACACTATAGCTGCAAAAAGTTAGACAAGTCAAACTTTCAAAGTGAAAGAGGATTGTAGATATGACACTGGCGGATTTGAAAATCGGGCAGGATGCTGTACTGCGTACCATCGGCGGCCAGGGCGAGCTGCGCCACCACCTGCTGGACATGGGCCTGACCCCCGGCACCGAAGTCACCCTGCGCAAGGTCGCGCCGATGGGCGACCCCATCGAGGTCGAGCTGCGCGGCTATGAGCTGACGCTGCGGCTGGACGACGCGGCGAAAATCGAAGTGGAGAACGTCCACGAGACGGACCGCGCCGCCCGCAGTGAGGAGCGCCACACCGCGGTGCCCCACCCCGGCGTGGGCGAACTGCGCAAGGCCCCCAGCTACCATGACCGCAAGAGCGGGGCCGAAATTCCCAAAGGCCAGCCGCTCCGGTTCGCGCTGGCCGGCAACCAGAACTGCGGCAAGACGACGCTTTTTAACCAGCTGACCGGCTCCAACCAGCACGTCGGCAACTTCCCGGGTGTGACGGTGGACCGCAAGGACGGCGTCATCCGCGGCCATGCCGAGGCTACCGTCACCGACCTGCCGGGCATCTACAGCCTGTCCCCCTATTCCAGTGAGGAGATCGTCACCCGCGATTTTCTGCTCAATACGCACCCGGACGGCATCATCAACATTGTGGATGCGTCCAACATCGAGCGCAATCTGTACTTAACGATGCAGCTCATGGAGCTGAACATTCCGCTGGTTCTGGCGCTGAACATGATGGATGAGGTCCGCGCCAACGGCGGCACCATCATGGTCAACGAGCTGGAGGAGCTGCTCGGCGTGCCGGTTGTGCCAATTTCCGCCGCCAAGAATGAGGGCATCGACGAGCTGGTCGAGCACGCCCTGCACGTGGCCCGCCACCGCGAGACACCGGGCCGCATTGACTTCTGCGACGCCGGGGACGGCGCGGGCGGTGCGGTGCACCGCTGTGTACACGCCGTAAGCCATCTGATCGAGGATCACGCTGCCCGCACCGGACTGCCGCTGCGTTTTGCCGCAACAAAGCTGGTCGAGGGCGATACGCTGATCGAATCCGCGCTGGACCTCGATGCGAACGAGACCGAGCTGCTCGGTCACACGATTGCCGAGCTGGAAGGTGAGACGGGTCTGGACCGCGAGGCAGCGCTGGCGGATATGCGGTTCAACTTTATTGAACGCCTCTGCGACAAAACCGTTGTGCGGCCCGGCGAAAGCCGCGAGCACAAGCGCAGTGTGGCCATTGACCGCATCCTGACCGGCAAATACACCGCCCTGCCCTGCTTTATCGGCATTATGGCGCTGGTATTCTGGCTGACGTTCGGTGTCATCGGCGCGGGCCTGTCCGACCTGCTGACACTGGGCATCGACGCGCTCACCAACCTGACCGACCACGCACTGACGGTCTACGGCATCAACCCCGTTGTGCACAGCCTTGTTATTGACGGCATCTTTGCGGGCGTGGGCAGCGTGCTGAGCTTCCTGCCGACCATCGTCACGCTGTTCTTCTTCCTGTCGATTCTGGAGGACACCGGCTATATGGCGCGTGTGGCCTTCGTCATGGATCAGCTGCTGCGCCGCATCGGACTTTCGGGCCGCAGCTTTGTGCCCATGCTCATCGGCTTCGGCTGCTCGGTGCCCGCCATCATGGCCACCCGCACGTTGTCCAGTGACCGTGACCGCAAAATGACGATCCTGCTCACCCCGTTCATGAGCTGCTCGGCCAAGCTGCCGATCTACGCCCTGTTCACGACGGCGTTCTTCCCCCGGCAGTGGCGTGCCGTCGTGATGATCGGGTTGTACATCACGGGCATCCTGTGCGGCATCCTGTACGCGATCCTGCTGAAATTCACCAAGTACAAGGGCGAGCCTGTCCCCTTCGTCATGGAGCTGCCCAACTACCGTTTTCCCTCGGCGCGCAGTGTCTGCCAGCTGATTTGGGAGAAAGCCCGCGACTTTTTGCAGAAGGCCTTCACCATTATCTTTGTGGCAACGGTGCTGATCTGGTTCCTGCAGACCTTTGACATGCGCCTGAACGTGGCCGCTTCGGCGGACAAGAGCCTGCTGGCAGCCATCGGCAGTTTTATTGCTCCCCTGTTCAGGCCGCTGGGCTTTGGCGACTGGCGCGTTTCCACCGCGCTGATCACCGGCTTTACGGCCAAGGAGAGCGTTGTATCTACGCTGACGGTCCTTCTGGGCGGGGACACCGCCGCACTGACCACGCTGTTTACCCCGTTCACGGCCATCGTGTTTCTGGTGTTTACCCTGCTGTACACGCCCTGCGTGGCCGCGATTGCTGCCGTCAAGCGTGAGTTGGGCGGTGCCCGCGCCGCAGCAGGCGTCGTTTTGATGCAATGCGGTATTGCATGGATCGTGGCATTTGTGGTACACTGTGTAGGAACGGTGTTCGGCCTGGTGTGAACCGCGCCGGAAAGCACCCCTACAGATACGTATGAGGTAATATACGATATGGCAAGTGTTATCATTGTTGTGATTATTTTTGTGCTGCTGGCGCTGGCGATCCTGTTCATCTGCCAGAACGGCGGCTGGCAGGGCGGCTGCGGCGGCAACTGTGCCAGCTGCCACAGCAAATGCGCCGAAGCGGAAAAGAAGCCGAAGAAATAACTCCTGCCTCCCTCTGCGAGGGAGGGGGCCAGGAATTTCGCTCCCCTTTTGCAAGGGGAGCTTTTTTCTTGCCCTGCTGTTGCACAAATGCACAAAAACGGGTATACTTATAAATAAGTATAATTTCAGGGAGGCATTGCCCATGAAAGCTGATAAATACCGCTTCGACGGCGCCCGCACCTGTGACCTGCGGGCGCTCTCCTGCGACGACAAAGAGGATGCAACGGACAAAGACAAAATTCTGGCCAAAACTGCCGAGAAGCTGCAAAAGATGGCCGCATTGGAGGCTGAACGCTGATGCCGCCCATCCGTGTTTTACAGGTCATGCCCGCCATGGACGCCGGCGGCATGGAGACCTTTGTCATGAACGTCTACCGCACGATCGACCGGGAGAAGGTCCAGTTCGATTTTCTCTATCATTACGATAAGCCGTGCTTTTTTGACAATGAAATCCGTGCGCTGGGCGGGCGCATCTTCAAGCTGACCGTCCGGCAGGACAACAACCTGCCCCGCTACCTGCGTGAATTGCGGGCGCTGTTTGCCGCCCACCCCGAGTGGCGCATCATCCACGGCCATTACAGCGGGTTTGGCATGTTCTACAACCCCGCGGCGCGGCGCGCGGGTATCCCCGTGCGGTGCGGCCACAGCCACAATACCGCGTATGAACGCAATTTCGTAGGGCGGCTCGATCATTTTATGAGCAGCTTTTTCAACATCGGCCTGACGGACCGCTTTGCGTGCAGTGAGAAGGCCGGGCAGATGCTTTTTGGCAAGCATCCGTTCACCGTCGTGCCCAACGGCATCGACACGGCGCGGTTTGCCGCCCGCGACCCGCAGCGCCGTGCGCTTTTGCGCGGTGAGCTGGATGTGACCGATCAGGAAATCCTGTTCGGCCATGTGGGGCGGTTCTCCGACCAGAAGAACCACCCGGGACTGCTCAAAATTTTTGCCGCCGTGCGCACCCGCCTGCCCAAGGCACGGCTGGTGCTGCTGGGCGGCGGCGACCCCGCCTACGTGGAGAAAATGCAGGCGCTGGCCGCCGAGCTCGGCCTTGGCGACAGCGTGATCTTTGCGGGCGTGCGCAGCAACATCCAGAGCTTTTACGACGCGATGGACGCCTTTTTGCTGCCCAGCCTTTTCGAGGGTCTGCCCGTCGTGCTGGTGGAGGCGCAGACTGCGGGTCTGCCCTGCTTTGTGGCCGACACGGTGGACCGCGGCGCGGCGTTCACCGACAGGGTAAAATTCCTGCCGCTGAACGACACCGCCGCGTGGGCAAACACAATTGCGGCGGCCTCCTTCCGCCGCGACCCGCAGGCGCGGGAGAAGGCCATTAAGGCCGGATATGACATCCACACGAGCGCCGAGGTCCTGCAAGCCTTTTACCTGCGCCGTTATGCCGAGGTGACGCCATGAAGCCCTGTGAGATCGCAGTCATCGTACCTGTACATAATGCGGCGGCGTTCCTGACCGCCTGCACCGACGCGATTGCTGCCCAGAAATTTGACGGCTTCCGGTGCATTCTGGTGGAAGACGGCTCCACCGACGACTCCCCCGCGCTCTGCGATGCCATCGCGGCGGGCGACCAGCGCTTTGTGGCGCTGCACCAGACCAACAGCGGTGTCTGCGCGGCCCGCACGGCGGGTGTGCGCGAGGGGCGGGCGCTGGGGGCCAAATGGTTTGCGTTCTGCGACGCGGACGATTTGTACCACCCTGAGTTTCTGGACACGCTGTATGCGGCGGTGACGAACAGCGGTCTGCCGCTGGCCTGCTGCCGATACGATACCTTTACCGACACTGTGCCCGCCGACGCGCCCGCGCCCTGCAACAGCAAGATCCTGCGAAGCCCCGCCCATCTGGACGCGCTGCTGCATGACCACGCCGTGGATTATGGCCTGTGGAACAAGCTGTTCTCCGCCGACCTGCTGACTGAGGAGATGCTCGACAACGGGCTGGCCTATAACGAGGATCTATTGGCGAACTGGCGTGCATTTTTAGCCGCTCCGGGGTGTGCGTTCTGCGATTTTGCAGGCTATCACTACCGCCAGCACGCGGCCAGCGCCAGCCACCGCGCCCTGCCGCCGCAGAGCATCGACGACCAGCGCCGCGCCGCTGCGGAGATCCGCGCCACGGCCCCCGCCGAAATGCAGCAGAGCGTGAACGCCTTTTACTATGAAAAGCTCGTCTATCTGGCCAGCATGATCCTGCGCCGCGCCAACGCCGCGGACTATCGCGTCCCGCTGAACGAGCTGAAGATCGGCATTGCCGCGGGGGCCGACGACCCGCAGCTGGGGCGCAATCCGCTGCTGCCCCGGAGCATCCGTTTTTCGGCCTGGCTGACGCTGCACATGCCGCGGCTCTGGCAGTGGACGTGCCGAAATTTCTTGAAGGACCGACAATAATGCGCATTTTGCTTGTACTGGACCGGGTGGAGAACCCCGCCAGCGCCAACGCCCTGATGGGCTTTCGGCTGGCGGAACAGCTGCTCCGCCGCGACCATACCGTACATATTTTGACCCTCTGGGACGGCCTGCACACCCCGCCCGCCCCGCCGGAGGGGGCCATGCAGCACCTGCTGGCCTTTGCCGACGAGCGCCAGATGAACGAGGCGCTGGAAAACGGCCAAAAGGGCGGCACGCCGGTGCCGCTGCGGCTGGCCCGGCTGGCTGCACACCCCGCGGCAGCGGCGGCGGCGTTCCGCCAGCTGGTGCTGAAGCAGCCCCGCCGCACCGTGGACAGTCGGCGGGAAATCGAGCGGCTGGACGCGGAATTTCACTTTGACGCAGTCTGTGCCGTCTGCGCGCCCTACCGCACGGCGTTTGCGCTGGAATCTGCCGCCATCCGCGGGAAGAAATTTTTGTGGCAGCTGGACCCCTATGCCTCCAACCGGGACTACACAGCCCCGGGCGGCTTTGCGCGGGAGGGGCAGCTGCTGGACGCGCTGGACGGGACCTTCGTCACGCCGCAGGCCCTGCCCGACTACGCCGACGGCGCACCGCTGGCCCCGTGGCGGGAAAAGGTACACGTTCTGGGCTTTCCAACGCTGCTGCCGCGGGTCATAGAGCCGGTGGAACACGACGATATACAGTGTATTTTCTGCGGCAGCCTGCATCCTGGTATGCGGGAGCCCGGCTTTGCACTGGCGCTGTTCCGCGCACTGCACGACGACACTGTAACATTAACGATGGCGGGCGGCGGCTGGGAGCGCTTTGAAGCCGATGCCGACGAGACAGCCCGTGTTCTTGGCGCAAAATTTGTGCGCCCCGGCCTTCTGCCGCCCGACGAGGCCGCCGCGCTGGAAAACCGCGCCGACGTGCTTGTCAGCTTGGGCAACACCTATGACAATCAGATGCCCAGCAAGCTGTTTGGCTATTTTGCTACCGGTAAGCCGGTACTGCATCTGGCTGTGAGCGAGAACGACCCCACTCTGCCCTATCTGGCGCGCTACCCGCTGGCGCTGGTTCTGCATCGGAAGGACGGCGTCACGCCGGGCACCGTGGCAAAGCTGCACAGCTGGCTGCACAATGTACAGGGTCATGCCCTGCCCTTTGCCCAGACAGCAAGGCTCTACCCCGAGTTCACCCCGGAGAAGGTCGCGGAGGAGTTTTTAAAGTGGTTGTGAGCGGTCAGCTGCGTGACAGCCACAGACCATCAAAAAATTGCTCTGTAGGGGCGAACAGTGTTCGCCCGTGCCCGTTTGCCGCGTGAGAAACCATCCCGAAAGAGCGCTGCTGCGTCAGGTTGGCGGGCGAACAATGTTCGCCCCTACAAGCTCGATCCGGCAAAGTCAGCGTTGCAACCGGAAGTAAAGGAGTCCCTATGCACATTCTTTGGCTTGTCAGAACCACCCTGCCGCAGGCGGCGGCTGCCTGCGGGCTGGCCGGAGCCAGCGATGTCAGCGGCAGCTGGCTGACCGGGCAGCTGGCCGCGCTGCGCGCCTGCCCCGATCTGCACCTGACCGTGCTCAGCGTGGGCAAAGAGGATGCCGACGGCACCGCGGACGGCGTGCATTACCGCGTTGTGCGCGACACCGCCGCCTTTGCGCCGCTTTTGCAGGCCGAGCGCCCCGACCTTGTGCATATATGGGGCACCGAGTTTGACCCCGCCGCCGTCATGGCCGACGCTGCCCGCGCATCAGGCTTGCCCGTGCTGTTCAGCGTACAGGGCGTTATGCGGGACTGCGCCGCACACCTCTGCGACGGCGTGCCCGAAAAATACCGCCGTTCCGGTGCGCTGTGGCACGCCATTGATAAAATCATTCCCGGCGAGCTGCTCGACAATATGCAGGCGAGCTTTGACGCACTGGCCGCAAAGGAGGCCGCAGCACTGGCCGACGCCCGCTATGTGACGGGCCGCACGGCGTTTGACCGCGCCGCCTGCGCCGCGCTGGCCCCCCACGCCCGCTACTACCCCTGCAACGAGACACTGCGTCCGCTGTTTTATACGGGTACGCTGTGGCATGCGCGGGACTTTGCCGCCGCGCCGGTGCTGCTGCTGCCCCAGGGCAACTACCCGCTGAAAAACCTGCACACCGTCATCAAAGCGCTGCCTGCCGTGCTGGCCGAGTACGGTGACGCCGAGCTGCGCATTGCGGGCTGGCCGCCGCTGGACAAGGGCCCGCTGCTGCGCCCGGTCATTGACCGAATGTTCCCCTACAAGCTCTACTGCAAGCGGCTGGCCGCACAGCTGGGCGTGACGGAGCACATCCGCTACACCGGGCCGCTGGATGCCGCGGCCATGCGGCAGGCGTATCTGGAGGCAGACGCCTTTTTGCTGCCGTCCGGCTGCGAGAACAGCCCCAACAGCTTAGGCGAGGCCATGCTGCTGGGCCTACCCTGCGTCGCCAGCGCCGTGGGCGGTATTCCTTCGATGCTGGCGAACGGCACCGAGGGTCTTTTGTACGGCGATGCGCTGGACGCCGACGCGCTGGCCCGCGCCGTTTTGCAGGTGCTGCACAGCCCCGACGGCGGTACGGCCATGGGCCGGGCGGCCCGTGCCCGCGCACTGCAGACCCATGATGCGGCCCGCAACGCCGCTGATTTGCTGCACATCTACGAAAGCATTTTGCAGGAGGAGCACCCGTGAGCATTTCCGTCATCATCCCCTGCTACAGGGCCGCGGTCACGCTGCGCCGCGCGGTGGACAGCGCCCTGACCGGTGCGCCCGCCGATTTGGAGGTCCTGCTCGTCGACGACGGCAGCCCCGACGACACAGGCGCCCTCTGTGACGAATTGGCAGCCGCTGACCCGCGCGTCAGGGCGCTGCATCGTGCAAATGGCGGCGCGGGTGCGGCCCGCAATACCGGGCTGGACGCCGCGCACGGGGACTGGGTGCTGTTTTTGGATGCCGACGATGCGCTTTTACCCGGTCTGTGGGCCGCGCTGGATGCCCTGACCACCGACGCCGACATGATTTTGTTCGGCCTTACGCGGGAAAGCAGCGGTGCGGTCAAGCCCACCGACTACCTGCCCGCGGGGTTCTGCCCGGACTTGCAGGCTCTCGGCAGTGCGCTCTCCCCCCTGCTGTTTGACACGGGGCTGCTGGCCGCGCCCTACCCCAAGCTGTTCCGCCGCGCGGCCATCGGGGCGGTGCGGTTTGATGCGCGCCTTGCCATCAACGAGGACGTGCTGTTTAACATACAATTTTTACAGAATACCTCTGCCATTTATTGTCTGGATGGTGTATACTATAAGCAGTATGATACCGAGGTCGGCAGTCTGTCCCGCCGCCTGCGGGGGGACTTGCTGGACGCCGAGCGCGTGACCCGCCCGGCGCTGGCCGATTTGCTGCGGCAGAACGGCATCGACCCGGCCCCCTATGAGGCCGCGAGCCGTCTGCGGGCCTGCCTGAACCAGTACGGTCTGCTGACCGGCTGTAAGGGCACGCTGTCCTATGCAGAGCGCCGCGCGCTGTTTGCTGAAATTTTAGCCGACCCCGCCGCCCGCAAAGCCCTGCGGGAACGCCTGCGGAATGACCCGAACAGGCTTCTGGCCGTGCCGTACCGCATTGGCGTGGCGTGCAATTGGCCGGGGCTGCTGGCGGGGTATACGATGGCGAAGCAACGGCTGCTGTAATGCGGGCGGATATGGAATCCGCCCCTACGGATGCCTCCGCGTAGGGGCCGGACATGTCCGGCCCTCCACCTCGCCAAAACGACCATCTTCCGCTGTGCTGCGGGCCGGGCATGCCCGGCCCCTACAAAGTTGCTTTAGAAGGAAAAGCCTATGTCCGACCATCCCAAAATCAGCATAATCTCCACAGTCTACAACACGGGGCCGTACCTGCGCCCGGCTGTGGAGAGCATTCTGGCCCAGACGTTCACCGACTTTGAGCTGCTGCTTGTCGATGACGGCAGCCACGACGGATCCGCCGCAGTCTGCGACGCACTGGCACAGGAGGATGCCCGCATCCGGGTGTTCCACCAGCCGAACGGCGGCCCGGCCCACGCCCGCAACACCGGGCTGGACAACGCCCGCGGCGACTACATCGGCATGGTCGATTCCGATGATTTGATAGAACCGACCATGTTTGCAACGCTGTACAGCGCCGTGCAGGTCGATGGCGTGCGGCTGGCCGCCTGCGCGGGCGACTGCATCGACGCCGACGGCAAAAAAATCGAAGGCCGCATGGTCACGATCCGTCAGGGCGGCGTGCGCGATGCGCAGGAGCTTTTGCTCGAGGCGTTCCAGACCGGCAGCTTTTACGGACCTTTGAGCTGGAACAAGCTGTTCGACGCGCGGTTGTTTAAGGAAAAGGGCATTCATTACGATGAGACGATGCTTTTCGGTGACGATGCCAGTGTGCTGCACCGTGTATTTGAGGGTGAGCGCTGCAACTGCCTGACCGATGTGCTTTACCATTACCGCACCCGCGCCGGGCAGATCACAACGGCGGGCTTTCCGCCGCGCAAGACCGACGACCTGCGGATGTACTGGGAGTGGCTGCAATACTTCTCGGCCCGTCCCGGGCGCGAGGAGTACTACGACTGGGCCGTTGTGCGGTACTGGAAGATCTTTTACCAGTTCTGGTGCCAGTCCGATGCGGCGGGCAACCTGCCCGAGGTCAGGCCAAAGTTTATGGCGCACAAAAAGCATTTGGATGCCATTTTGCCCGACATACTGGCAAGCAAATACCTGCCGCTGGGTGAGAAGCTGCGGGCTGCCGCATTCTGCGCCAGCCCCACGCTGACCTACGGCGCGGCGGCTGCCTGGGGACGTCTGCATACGAGGAAGGGGAAATAAATTATGGAACATATCGCGATCAGTGTAATCGTGCCGATCTACAACACGAAGCCCTACCTGGCCGAGTGCATCGAGAGCATTCTGGACCAGAAGATCAATGTGCCCATCGAGGTGCTTCTCATCGACGACGGCTCCACCGACGGCTGCGGAGAGGTCTGCGACAAGTACGCCGCCCGTGATGAGCGCGTGCGGGTCATCCATCAGGAGAACCAGGGCCTGTCCGCCGCGCGCAACGCCGGCATCGACGCCGCCAAGGGCCGCTATTATTCCTTTATCGACTCCGATGATGTCGTTTTACCGCGCTTTTTGCAGACGCTGTACGACGCCTGCGAGGAGCACGACGCCTATATGTCCCTCTGCTCTGTCGAGGACGTGCAGGAGGACGGCAAGAGCTGCGACCCGGCCTACTTCACACGCCCCACGCAGGAGGGTGTTTTCTGCGGCAAGGACCTGCTGAACGAGTTTTACACCCCCTACGGCACGGTCTACACCGTCGCGTGGAACAAGATGTACCGCGCCGAGGTCTGGAAACTGCTGCATTACCCCGAAGGCCGCCTGCATGAGGATGATTTCGTCGCACACCGCCTGTTCTGGCGCTGCGACAAGGTCGTCTGCATCGACAAGCCGCTCTATCACTACCGCCTGCGCAACGGCAGCATCTGCCGCACGAACATACGCCCGGAGGCGTTCGACGCCGTGGACGGTCTGGCCGACCGCTATCGCTTTTATGTTGAGAACCACGCGGACCGCGCGGTCATCGACGCGGCCTATGCAGCCTGCTGGCGGCGGTATCTGTTCCTCTGCGCGAAGGTGCGCCAGTACCCGACGCCCGAGCTGGTCAAGGCCATCAGCAAGGAGCAGTTTTTGATGCAGGGGCTCATCAGCTACCTGCCCAACTGCCGCAACATGAAGATGACCGAGAAGCTGAGCGCCGCCCGCTGGTCGATGATGAGCGCACAGAGTTTGTGCCCGATCAAATAAGTCCATTGCTCTGTAGGGGCCGGACATGTCCGGCCCGCAGCCTGCCCAAAAGCGCCCTCTGACGTGAAGCCGCGGGCCGGGCATGCCCGGCCCCTACGTGCGCGGCGGTATTTTTGTTCAAAATCCACATTCTAAGGAGCCTACATTGGCGTTATTGAAGCTAGACAAGGAAAGACGTCCCCGCGTGCTGCTGGTGCCGCCGCCGGATCTGCCGGTCCCCGCGGTGCAGGGCGGCGCGGTGGAGACGCTGCTGACCCACCTGATCCGCGAGAACGAGAAGCAGGGGCAGCTTGATTTGCTGTGCGCCAGTGTCACCGACGATGCCGCCCGCTGCGCCGCCGAGGGCTGGCAGCATACGAAGATGCTCTACATCAACCGCCCGGGCGGCCACCGCCGCTACTGGCCGATGGTCTTTCTGGAGCGGTGCGCCGGGATCGCCGCGCCCTATGACCCGTGGTACCAGAAGGTCCAGCTCTCGCTGGCATTGGAGCTGCCGCCGCCCGACCTGATCGTGGCCGAGGGCGGAAATCTGACCCAGTGCAGCGCCATCAGCCGCATGTTTGGCCGCAAACGCTGTCTGGCGCACCTGCACGGCCAAACGACCTGCACCCCCGTGATGGACGACATCTACGGCGGCGTGCTGGCGCTGAGCGATTTCATCCGCGAGGATTACCTGCAATCCAGCACCCTTGACCCACAGCGGGCCTACATTCTGCACAACTGCATTGACACGGCCCGTTTCTGCCCTGGCCCGGCATCCAAAACGCTGCGCGCGCAGCTCGGCTTTACCGACGAGGATTTCGTCGTGCTCTACTGCGGGCGGCTCGACCCGGACAAGGGCATCCATAAGCTGATGGAGGCCATTGCCGCGCTGCATGAGCCGCACATCAAGCTGCTGATCGTGGGCAGCCCCTTCTTCGCCCGCACCCAGCAAAGCGCGTTCCAGCGCAAATTGGAGCAGCAGGCCAAGAGTCTGGGCAACCGCGTACAGTTCACGGGCTACATCCCCAATGAGGACCTGCCCGACTACTACCGCTTGGCTGACCTGTGCTGCGTGCCCACGCTGGTGGAGGAGGCCGCGGGCCTTGTGGCCGTGGAGGCGATGGCCTGCGGACGCCCCGTGCTGGCGACCCGCAGCGGCGGTATGCCGGAGTATCTGGCCGGCAGCCAGGCCGTGCTGGTGGAGCGCGGCGACACTGTGACTGACCAGCTTGCGTGGAGCATCCGTATGCTGTACGAACACCCGGCCCTCTGCACCGAGATGGGCGCGGCGGGCGCGGCGCGCGGCAGGGAGTTTTCCACCGCGCATTACTATGAGGAATTTGTGCGCATCGTGCGCGATGTGACGGAAAACGGAGGTGCCCAGTGAGCAAGCCGACCCTCTGCGTGATCGTGCCGATCTACAAGGCCGCTGCGACACTGGACCGCTGTGTGGCCAGCGTTCTGGCCCAGCAGGTCGCAGGCGGGCTGCACTGTATTCTCGTGGACGACGGCAGCCCCGACGAAAGCGGCGGTCTGTGCGACGCCTGGGCCGCCAGAGACCCCCGCGTGACGGTTTTGCATCAGGAGAACCGCGGCGTGTCCGCCGCGCGCAACGCCGGACTGACTGCAGCGGACAGCGAGTACCTTGTCTTTCTCGACGCAGATGACGCGCTGCGCCCCGGCGCTTTGCAGGCGGCGCTTGACGCCCAGAACACTGCGCCGCAGAGCTTTGTGCTCTGGCACTACACCACTGACGAGCAGGACGCTGCAGCGGTAACTTCGGATACTGCCACCCGCCCGCAGAATATGCTGGCGCGGCTTTGGCTTGACTGTCTGCTGGCTATGCCGTGGAATAAGCTCTACCGCACCGCGCCTGCACAGCAGCTGGCATTTGACAGGCAGTATACTTTAGGTGAAGATTTACAATTTGTATTGGATTATATCGACCTGCTGGGCAGGACTGCCCCCGATTTTGCCTACACTATCCTGACCGCACCGCTGACGTTTTACGATTGCAGCCGCGAGGGAACACTCTCGACGAAATACCACGCCGACTACTGCAAGATCTGGCCCGAGCATTTTGCCCGGCTGAACAAGGCGTGCTACGCGGCGCACTGCCCACAGGAGGATATGCGCCCCCTGCACCGCGCCGAGCTGACCGTTTACGCCGAGGGCGTGGCGGACATCCTGCGCCGCGACCCCGCCAAGCGCAGGGCCGTGCGCCGGGACAAGGCTTATGCCGCCCTGCGCAGCCCGTGGCTGCACGCCCTTTTGGAGCGGATGCGCATTGAGGGCTGCTACAGTGCCTACTACCTGCCCTGCCGCTGGCGCAGCATCCGCCTTGTCTGGGTCATGGCCGAGGCCAGGCGGACCGGCTCTCCCCTGTTCGGCAAGCTGGACTGGGCCGGATATTATCTGCTGGGCAGGAGGCTGCGCAGGGATTGATGTGCCGTACCTATCGGAAACAGCTTGCAGGGGCGACGCAATCACTGCCCCATGCCGCGGGCGAACATGGTTCGCCCCTGCAAGCTCTACACCTCATAACTTCAAGCACGGCCTTTTCAATGGGCCGCGCTTTTTCTTTGCGCACCAATCGTGCAGACTGTGCACAAATGTCCATGCGTTTTGCTCTGCTTTCCACTGTAAACCGCGCACTTCTTCGTACAGAACGGGTATTCTGTCCTTCTTGCGGATTGGTTCGTTGACTATGTTAAATTATTGTCGTATAATACAATTATACGCAAAGCGTGTAATGCTTAACATAGAGAAGGGTTCCTCATGGAAAAAAAACTTATCCTTGTCACCTCCCCGCCCGCCTGCGGCAAGACCTACGTGGCAAAGGCGCTGGCTAAAAATTTAAAGCACGTTGTCTACCTCGACAAGGACACGCTCATCGTCCTCTCCAAGCAGATCTTCAAGGTTGCCGGGCAGCCGTATGACCGCAGCAGCGCGTTTTTCCAGCAGAACATCCGCGATTATGAGTATGACTGCGTTCTGGCCCTGGCCATGGAGGCACTGGACTACGACGATATTGTCCTGATCAATGCGCCGTTCACCCAGGAAGTGCGCGACAACGCCTTTATCGCAGACCTGAAGGCCAAGCTGGCCGCCAAGGGCGCGACGCTGGCCGTCATCTGGGTCGAAACCTCGCCCGAGGTCGTCCACCAGCGAATGATCGAGCGCAACTCGGACCGCGACACCTGGAAGCTGGCTCACTGGGATGAGTATCTGCGCCGGTGCAACTTTGCCATCCCGGAGAACCTCGCCGACCCGCAGCACAAGGACAATCTGATTTTGTTCCAGAATAATAACGACGACGAATTTGACGCTTCGATGAAGCGCTGTGTTGCCATCTTGGAGGAATCCCTCGAGGATTGACTTCCCTGCCCGGCTCCCGCCTGCTGCGGATGCCGGGTCTTTTTTGTGCCGTCCTCTGCCAGCGCACACAGAATTTCCCTGTTTTATAAATCAATGGTAAAGCACACCGTCGACCTCTAACTCATGCAGCAGCGGCGCGTAGGCTGTGCGCTCAACCTTGCCGCCCGGGTAGAAGATCAGACCGGCACGGGCAGGTGTGATCTGCGGGGCAAAAAGTCAGCCGCCGGCATAGCCCTAACGATGGGCATAGGCTTCAGAGCGAAGCGCTGATATTTCAAAATGGTATGTCCTCGGCAGATTAGAATATGACACGATATTTTTCAAGAAAACATTTGCATTTTGCTCCCGGATTTGGTATACTATAAAGGCATTCGGGGCCTTGGCTCTGTTTGACAGTAATTCATAAATCTGCATCCGTAGCTCAGCTGGATAGAGCACTGGCCTCCGACAACTGCGACATGGCAGGTTTTAGGCTCGTTTTTGCTCGATACAGCGCAATTTGCACTCGCAAAAACGCGGTGGTCAACGGTAGTCAGACCACGAATTGACCACTATTGAGAATTGACTACTTTACAAGATTGAAATACGCTGTAACGGCGTTTTTCATATATAAGCGATCGTAGCTCAGCTGGATAGAGCGTTCGGCTCCGACCCGGAAGGCCAGAGGTTCGAATCCTCCCGGTCGCACCAGAAAACCTCATTGCGATGTATTTTTTGCAATGAGGTTTTTTGTTTTTGTTAGTGTTTGATTTTCAGAATAATTTTAGCAGCATATCGTCTGCCGCATCGGTGTACTGCCCTTTTCCTAGACGCTCGTTCCTCAGCCTGTTTATAGTGATTCGCATGAGGCGGATTTCTTCTGTAGAAAAAGTAGTTTTTTTATCGGCTGGGAGAGAATCAATTTTCAGTATCAGTCGCCCCGGGTTTTCCGTGTTATGGCCAAGTGCCTTTTCTTGATAGTAATAGGGTGCCAGTGCTTTCAGTAAGATACTTTTGTTTGCGCGTGTCAGCTTGATTTTTCTCGTCATAATCCAATCGCCTTTCCAAGTTTTTCTTGCGCTTTGCGCTTGTTCTTGTCGAATGCATGGGCGTAAATATCCAGCGTTGTACTTGCCTGTGCATGACCCAATAGACTAGCCACCGTGCGCACGTCCACGCCCTGCGAAATCAGCAGGCTGGCATTGGTGTGGCGCAAGCTATGCACATTCAAATCCAGCGGCAGATTATTTGCTTTCAGAATCAGTTTAAATCTATATGTGAATGTACTGGGACACATAGGCTTTCCATTAGGTTGACGGAATAAGTAGTCATCCTCGTCCACAGTTTCGTTCGCCGTCTGCTGCCTATCCCATTCGCATTCCTTGCGCCACGCCTTGAGCAGTTGGCACATCTCTTTGCTCAGATATACCATTCTGTCGCCGCTAGAAGTTTTAGGGTCTTTTGTAATAGATTCTTGATGGCTCAACTTCACGACTCCGCGTTGTACATGAATCGTCCGTTTGCGCCAGTTGATGTCACTCCATTTTAATCCACAGGCTTCCCCACGCCGAAGCCCGGTTGCCAGCACCAGCTTGAAATAGGTTTCGTATTTCATGCTCTGACCCTCGAAAGCTGTAATCAACTTTTTTACGGTTTCCTCATCGGCTACGGGGCGTTCTTTCTTTTTTCCTTTTGGCTTATAGCACCGCCATGCGGGATTGTGGGTCAAATAACCCTCGTCCACAGCCGCCGACAGGATGCCGCATAGCGTGTTGTGCAAGCCCTCGACCGACTTCTCGGATAGATTTCCTCTGCCGTCCAAACGCGGGCTGTGCCGCATTTCTTCGTAAAAATCTCGGATGACCTCCTTGCGTAAGTCCGTCAGCTTGTAGTTTCCCAGAGCAGGCAGGATTCTGCGAATATCCTGTTCGTTGCGTCGAAATGTGGAGTCCGCCAGCTTCTTCGGTCCTACATCAGCTACCCAATGCTCAATGTACTTTGCCAGCGTTATACTTCGATTGATGGGTTCCGGCGTATGTTGTACCTCGCGCTCAAATAGAATTGCCTGTTCTTTTACCCATTTTTCAGCTTGCTTTGGCGTATATTCCTTGGGTGGCTTGACCGTTTTCTGTACGGATTTCAGCCGGTTCCCCTCGTAGTCATACCCACGGGATACCACAATCAAATAGCTGTTACTGCCGCGTTTTCTGATAGATGCCATTGTTTTCAACGCTCCTTTGTATGTTTTATTGACCTGCGGTACTACAAAGCATACCGACAACTGCGACAGAAAGCTATCACCACACCCAACAATCTTTATGCTAAAAATTCACCTATTACTGACAAAAACGGCACTGCCATCTCTGACGGTGCCGCCGTTTATTTAACCTGCCTTCTTGGCTTTTCTATTCTTATTTTTCATAAATGCAACATAGCACGGATTTTGGTTGTTCAGCAGATCTTGCATCAGGTTTGCCGCCTGACGCTTCGCCACGTCCTGCGGGTGGCAGTAGGTGCGTTCCAAGAACGCCGTATCCGCATGACCCAGCAGGGATGCCGCCACCTGTTTGCTGGTGCCTTCCTGCAGCAGATAGGTTGCGTAGAAATGCCGCAGGGTATGCAGGTGATAATCTTCCGATAGCCCACACTTTTTATATAGCTTGCGCAGATGCCGTGTAAAAGTATCCGGGTGCGGCACATGACCGTCAGGGTCAGTAAAAATTGGCTGCTCTCTGTCCGGAACACCGCTATGCAGCACCTGTTGCTGTCGCAGCGCCATCAGAAGTTCCCATATTCCCAGCGGAATGGTTACAATCCGTTCCCGATGGCTCTTGGTGTCGCTCTCAACAATCCACCCGGATGTGCAGCTGCGGGAACGGCGGACGGTCAGTTCACAAGCACCGGTTATGTCCCGCCATTGCAGGGCGCACAGTTCCCCGCGGCGCAGCCCCGTCGTGATTGCCAAGGTATAATAGGCGCGATACAGAATCGGTTCGTTCTGAATCGCCCGCATCAGTTTACCCATTTCATATTTCTGCGGAATATGTTGCACCTCCTTTTCAAAATGCTTTTTCCGAACACGGTGCGCCGGATTGAACGGAATGATGTCATTTTTCTTGGCATCTTCCAGCACCGAAGAAACCGTTTCGAGGTATTTCTGCACCGTTGTTTCCTTGATGCAATTTCCACCACGCCCCGGCCGCTTGCGCAGTTCCTCGCACATTTCTTCCAGCGTCATGGGCAACAGTTTTGCAAGCGGAATACCGCCAATCAGCGGGTAAACAATATCCAGATTGCGTTTGTACCCTGCGTAGGTGGTAGCCTTAAAGAACGGTTGCTGCCGCTTCAGCCAGTTTTCGGCGTACTGTTCAAAGTGGGTCTGGTCGCTTTCTTCTACGCCATACTTGAACTTTTTCTCGATGCGTTCCGCTTCAGCCATGACATACTGCTGAATGCCGCGCTTTGGCACAGATGATGGCACAGTGATGGTCTGCGCTTTCATCCGTTTCTGCCCATTGACCTTATAGCCGTTGCAGACAGTGATTTTGAATTTCCGTTCAGATTTTTTCTTGATGTAAGCCATTGTGCCTCCTTATCGCTGGCGAGAAGAATCTCGGCTGCGGGTTTTATTGTTTGTATGTTGATTTCGGTTTTCTTGGTCTATACGGTTGGATTCGCGTGTGCGTTGAATACGCTTGATTGCTCCCTCTGCAATCTTGTCCTCTTTGCGGAGTTCGGCAATCTTACAGGTAAGCATTGCACGGCGGTCAGCCAGTTTCGGAGAAGCATCTTTTCTGCGCATCTGCTTAACGATTTCAGCCCGCTGTGCGGCAAGGGCATCTATCTGCCGGGACAAGCCCTTGCGGTAGTCCACGATGGCTTGCAAAGAGGGGAACTTGTGGTCGTGAACGAAGGCGTGTTCGGCAAGAATTTTCTCGGTATCTTTCCAGATGCGCTCCAGTTCCGGGCGGTTGATGCGGGGTTGCTGTTTCTTGGGCAGGATACCCAGCTGATAACAGTAGTACAGATATAAGCGGTGCATCTGGGATTCTCCGAAGAATACCTCGAAGAAAATTTGGAGGATGCTTCTATTCTCCGTGGGACGATATCGTTTCGGCGTATACTGCCGGGGCGGGTGTTTCCGTTCATACAGCCTTGGTCCATACAACAGGTAATTTCCGCGCAGTCGGTCATCTATGGCAGGTAAATCGTATTCTTTTCCCAGCCGATAAAGCCGCACGGCTCGTCCGCCATCCCGCGCCCGGATGGTTGCATATTTTCGGTGTGGATCACTGCCGAAAATATACCCTTGCCGATACAGCGCCCTGTGGAAATCCTCGGCGGTACTGGCATCCTCACAGGCTTGGTCGATGGCCTCCCGCATCCGGGCGTACCGTGCCGGTTCCTTTGCCTTGGGCTGCTCCACCACCGACAAGCCGTACTCCCGGCACAGCTTGTCGGATGCTGCCCGGAACTCGGCATACTGGCTGCGGCGTTGCTCGTATTTCTTGCCGTCCACATACGATACGGAATTGATAACGAAGTGGTTGTGCAGATTGGCCGTGTTCATGTGTGTGGCGACCAGCACCTGAAATCGCTTGCCCCAGACCTTGCGGGCCAGTGCCACGCCGATTTCGTGGCACTGCTCCGGGGTTACCTCGCCCTCGCGGAAGCTTTGGTAGGCGTGGAGCGCCACCACGCCGTCTGTTTTACCAAAGCGTTCCTGTACAGCCCGCATATCTTCCCACGCATGGTCTGGTCTGCAATGGATGCCGGTGACAAGCTGGGCGCTCTCGTTCAGCTTGGTCTTGGCATCGTTCTCTGCGTAGTGCAGTGTCTGGGCAAGGGCATCGTATTCGGTTTTGTCCGGGTTGGCTGCGTAATCAAGGACGCGCTGTAAACTGTCCTTGATTGCCCAAATCTTAGTTGCTGCCAATGAGCAAATTCCTCAAGCAGTCGGTCTGTGCATTGATGGCAACGCCATCCTGCACCGAACAGTTTTCTGCAATTTCGTCAATCTTATCCAATACATCAAATACCTCCGTGGGCGGGTGTTCGCCCGGTTCATATCCCAGCGCCCGCTGGCGTAAATACTCCGAGAGTGACAAGCCACACTTCTTAGCCAACATCGTCACCTTTTTCTTTTCAGTGACGCTGACGCGGACGTTGATTCCGATACTGCGTTTTCTCATGCGCTCGCAGCCTCACAGGGGTTCGGGGCTGTCCCCGTAGGCTTTTCGGCGGGTTGCCCCGTGGCAACACTTCGCCCATGCTTGCTCCTCTCAAGCGCTCCGAGTGACGATGGTGACGATGGTGACGGTCTTTCTGGGATACCCCACCCCGATAATTGAGTTATGTCAATATCATCGTCACCACCGTCACCATCGTCACCGTAGAAGCTCAAAAGACGAACCTTGTTTTTTCGATGAGTTTTATAGTGAATACCTTTCGGCTCGAACACTTTATCGAAATACTTTGCCATGTTGTAGGTGAACTGGTTCGGTTTGGCATTTTCAATACCTGCCGCTGCAAGCAACTCGGAGGCCGTTCCCTGCCAGTTTCCCACACTTTCGATGTACTCCGCTGCTTTCCACAAGTAATCCGGCACAGCCCTGATTTCTCGTTCCTCTGCGGTTTCTTCATCTTCAAGTGTCCAAATGCAGTTATCTTCCCGCAAATGCAGCGTCCTATCGTCCATATCGCGCCCGGTGAGCAGAATGTCAGCGGTCTGGCTCATGCGTTTTCTCTGCATGACCCAGCTTGTATCGGCTACGCCCATAAGACCAGTGGAGCCGGAAACCTGGTCAAACGGGTCAGCCGCACTCTGCTTGCGCAAGTGATGAATTAACAAAATGCAGATACCATACTTGTCAGCGAGCTTCTTCAATGCACCGGCCTCCTTATAGTCATTTGCATACATTCCTCCGTTTCCATCGCTCACACGCACTTTTTGAAGTGTATCGATGACAATCATGCCTACGTCAGAGTATGTATAGATAAGAGAATCGATTTGTTCTTCTAAGCCCTGCCCGATACTCGGACATTCTGTTTGGAGAATCAGTCGTTCCGGGGCGTCTCCACCGTCGATAAGCTGAAAGATGCGGTTTTGCAAGCGGTTGAATGTATCTTCCAACGAGAAATAAATCACGGTGCGTGGCTCTATTTCTCGATTCCAAACGGGATTTCCCTGCGCAATCTGTAAACACAGCCACAAGGCCAGCCAACTTTTGCCAGCTTTACTGGGGCCAGCAAACAGTGCCAGTCCTGCCGGGAGCAGACCGGGAATAATCCATTTAACAGGCGGCAGCGGCGTGGAGAGGAGTTCTTCTGCGGAGATTGCTTTCGGAAGTTTTGTAAAAGTCATTTGCATCATCCTTTCAATTTCAAGATATATACATTATCTCATATTATCGTGATTTTGTGTGTAGTAAGTTTTACTCTCTTGTAGTAAGCTGTACGGCTATGCCGCCCCACAGCCCCACAAACGTGCCAAACGGCGGTTTTGTAGGTGACCTCGCGATCCGTGTGCGATGCGGGGATTCTCCTCCACGTGGGCCGCATTTGGGCGAGGTGCGAGAGTGAATCAGATATGATTCACTTTTCAGTTCTTCCCTCAAAAAGTGAATCAGAACGGATTCACTCCGGCGGCCCGCGTATATATTTTGCACAATCTTCTGGATTTGATTTTGTCATATACATACACCCTCTTTCTTAATTTGCATTGTTGTTTCATGTAACCCTCTTGAATACACTTTCCGGGGAGA
>OLRF01001719.1_pt1 | contig 21620 bp, 16 predicted proteins | sample 1672061 | NCBI WGS metagenome assembly OLRF01 (sample SAMEA3136641, study PRJEB25190) | human gut metagenome | reverse complement strand
TGGTGCTGCCCGGCATTCCGAGCGACATCCTGCAAGCCAAGCTGGAGCAGATCAGTGCCGCTGTGCAGCAGGCTACTGTACCCGGTTATTCGCATTTTCGCCTCTCACTGAGCATTGGCGGAACGATACAGTCCATCACCGACACGATGGAACCCATCGTTCGCCGTGCCGATTGGCTGATGTATCAGGCAAAGGGCCGCAAGAATGCTGTCATGGTGGAGGTTCCGGGGCATAGTCTTGCAGCGCTGGAAAAACTTTTACAGAATAAGTCGCAGATCTTACTTGTGGATGACTCCGCAATGAACCGCATGATGCTGGCAGAGATCTTGGGGGACAGTTACCACATTCTAGAAGCGGAAAACGGACAAGAGTGCTTGGAAACATTGCAGGCAGAGGCCGGGAACATCGCACTGGTGCTGCTGGACATCAATATGCCCGTGCTGGACGGCTTCGAGGTGCTCAAGGCCATGAACGCCAACCACACCATCGAGGATACCCCGGTCATTATGATCTCCAGCGACGACTCCGACGCCGCGATCCGGCGCTCCTATGAGCTGGGAGCCAGCGATTACGTCAACCGCCCCTTCGATGCGCGCATCGTCTACCGCCGCGTGACCAACACCATCAAGCTGTACGCCAAGCAGCGGCGGCTGGTGCAGATGGTGTCGGATCAGATCCGCGCCCGCGAAAACAACACCGATATGCTGGTGGGTGTCCTGAGCCATATCGTAGAATTCCGCAATGGAGAGAGCGGTGCCCATGTGCGGCACATCCGTACCATTACAGAGATGCTGCTCCACCGTCTATTGGAGAACAGCAACAAATATTCGATTTCTGCAGAACAGCAGGATGTGATCCCGCTGGCCTCTGCCCTGCATGACATCGGGAAGATCGGCATTGACGAAAAGATCCTCAACAAGCCCGGCAAACTGACCCCGGAGGAGTTTGAGGTCATGAAGACCCACAGTATGCTGGGAGCCGAGATGCTGCACGATCTGGATAATTTTGGCGAGCAGCCGCTGCTGCAAACGGCCTACGAGATCGCCCGCTGGCATCACGAACGCTGGGATGGGCGCGGTTACCCGGATGGGCTGAAGGGCGATGAGATCCCCATCAGCGCACAACTGGTCTCACTGGCCGACGTGTACGATGCACTGACCAGCGAACGCTGCTATAAGAAAGCCTTTTCCCACGAAAAAGCCGTGCAGATGATCCTGAACGGCGAGTGCGGAGCGTTCAACCCGCTGCTGCTGCAATGCCTGACCGACGTGCAGGCCGACCTGAAAGAAGAATTACGGCAGCATGACTGAGCAGCGGATGCAATAAAAATAGGAGAACGAAAAGCCCAAATGAAACACAGAATCTCACGCCGTGCATTTCTGCGCGGCTGCACGCTGCTGGCGGCATCTGCTGCCGTCGGCAGTCTGACTTCCTGCGGCGGAACGGACGCGAAGGACAGCGGCCTTCCGCCGATCATTGTAGGGAGCGACACCTATCCGCCCTATATTTACCTGAACAATGACGGTGTTCCCGCCGGGATCGACGTGGAGATCGCCACCGAAGCATTCCGCCGCATGGGATATGCTGCCCAGTTTGAATCGATCGATTGGGAGCAAAAAACAAATCTGGTGGAAAGCGGCACCATCGACTGCATCTGGGGCTGCTTTTCCATGGATGGGCGCGAGGAGGTCTACCGCTGGGCGGGGCCCTACATGGTGAGCCGTCAGGTGGTCGCTGTGGATGCCGACAGCAGCATCCGGACATTCAGCGACCTTGCCGGAAAGACCATTGCCGTGCAGAGCACCGGCAAGCCGGAGGAGATCTTTCTCAGCGGCTCCGATCCGCGGCTCCCGCAGACGGTGGAGGTGTTCAGCATCGAAGACCGCAACGTGCAGTACGCGATGATGGCCTGCGGCTATGTGGATGCCATCGCTGCCCATGAGACAGGCATCCTGCAATACATGAAGGACAATTCCGTGGAGTTCCGCATCCTCGAAGAACCACTGCTGGTCACCGGGCTGGGCGTCGCCTTTGCCAAAAACGACAGCCGCGGGCTGGACCACCAGCTGAACGATACCTTTGCGCAGATGCGCACAGACGGCACGCTGGAGCAGATCCTTGGCAAATATCTTGAACATGCTTCGCAGTATCTGGAGGTGGACACCCTTGGCGCATAAAAACAGAACCCTCCCGGATACATGGAGATGGGGGCTCCATCTGATCGTCGGTGTGCTTTTTATGGCCGGCATCGTTTTTCTCTCAGGTTGGCGGGCACTGCGCACAGCGGAGGGACGTTTCTGCCAGACCCTTGATTTTGTCAAATCGCAGTCCACCAGCTTTGAAAAGTACAACGATACGGTTGTGGCCAAAGCGCTCCGCCGCGCAGCGGTGTCGGTGCATCAGCTGGCGCAGGACCCGGCGCTGGACCTCTCCGATCCGCAGTGCCTGAAAGAGCAAACGGAGACCCTCTGGCTCACAGGGATCTCGGTTCTGGCCCCGGACGGTACGCTCCTGTGCGAATCCACAACGAACGGCATCGGCTACGCCCGGTTTGGAGAACAGCTCAAAAATGACGCCGTTCTGGACGTTTTCTCTTACCCGCAAAAGACTTATCTGAAGCGGGTCCTGCTGGAAGATGGGTCTGCCGTGGATGTTGCGGCATATCGGGCAGAAGAAAAAGATGAGATCCTGCTTGCCTACCGCTATACCCCGGCAGAATCTGTTGAGGGAACGGCCCTGTCCATCCAGAGTATACTGGACGGCTACTCGGCTGAGACCAGCGGCACATTGTTCATCGTGCAGGACGATCAGGTCATTGCCTCCAACCGCCCGGAGCTGATCGGGCAGGATGTTGCAGACAGTCCGCTGGTGCAGGGGATCCGCAAAGTCGTGACCGCCGAAACGCTGACCCATACCCGCGGTTGGAACGGCTCCGGCTGCTATTTTGGAATGTACTGCCATGGAAGATCGTTCGATCTCTATGCGTATACGGATGAAAGATCGGTCTTCCGGGAATCCCTTCCGTTGATCCTGATGGCGCTGGTCGGCTACATCCTGCTGGTAATGATCCTTCAGGTGCTGCGCAGACGCTCCGTACAGGAGATGGAGCAGCAGAAGAAAGAACAGGAGAAGAAGTATCAGGCTCAGCTGGAGGAACAAAACCGCAAGCTGGAGATCGCACTCCAGCACGAGGGGGCGGCAAACCGTGCGAAGCGGGAGTTCCTGTTCAATATGAGCCACGATATCCGCACCCCCATGAACGCCATCATCGGCTTCACTTCGCTGGCTGCGACCCATATCGACAATAAGGAACAGGTGCTGGACTACCTGAAAAAGATCTCTACCTCCAGCCAGCATCTGCTTTCCCTCATCAATGATGTGTTGGATATGAGCCGCATCGAGAGCGGAAAGGTGAAAATTGAAGAAAAAGCGGTGCATCTGCCGGATCTCGTCCACGATGTGCGCTCCATCATCCAGCCCAATGTTTCGGCAAAGCGGCTGTCGCTTTTCATCGATACCATGGATGTGGAGAATGAGGACATCATCACCGACCCGCTGCGGTTGAACCAGATCTTGCTGAACATTTTGTCCAACGCCGTCAAGTTCACCCCCACAGGCGGCATGATCAGCATCCGCATTGCCCAGAAGAACGGTGCGCCCAAGGGCCGTGGCTGCTATGAGTTCCGCATCAAGGACAATGGCATCGGCATGAGCGAGGAGTTCCAGAAGCACATTTTTGAGGCGTTCAGCAGGGAAGAGAGCTCCACTGTCAGCGGCATTCAGGGCACCGGTCTGGGCATGTCCATCACCAAGAACATTGTGGACCTGATGGGCGGCACCATCGCCATTGAAAGCGAACCGGGCAAGGGCAGCGAATTCATCGTAGACCTCTGCTTCGCACTCAGCGGACAAAAGGTGGAGCCAAAGCCGCTCCCACAGCTGGAAGGGCTGCGTGCGCTGGTGGCAGACGATGATACCGACACCTGCCTGAGCGTCAGCACCATGCTGTCTAAGATCGGGATGCGGCCGGAGTGGACGATCTCCGGCAGGGAAGCGGTGATCCGCACCCGGTACGCCATGGAACAGGGCGACGAGTTCAGCGTCTACATCATCGACTGGCTGATCCCCGATATGAACGGCATCGAGGTCGTGCGGCAGATCCGCAAGGTGATCGGGAAAAACTGCCCCATCATCATCCTGACGGCCTACGACTGGGCAGATATCGAAGAGGAAGCCCGCGCCGCCGGTGTGACCGCCTTCTGCGAAAAGCCGCTGTTCCTTTCCGAACTGCGCAAAGTGCTGGCAGAACCCTTCTGGGCAGAGCCTGCCCCCGAACCATCGCAGCCAAATGCCGCCGATCTCAAGGAAAAGAAACTTTTGTTGGTGGAGGATAATGCGCTGAACCGGGAGCTTGCACAGGAGATTTTGAAGGAAGCGGGCTTTGCGGTGGACACTGCTGAGGATGGGGAGATCGCCGTCCGGAAGATGAAGCAGGCAGTCCCCGGGCAGTACGACCTGATCTTAATGGACATCCAGATGCCCAAGATGGACGGCTACGAGGCGACGCGGCAGATCCGTGCTCTGCCGGATGCTGCAAAGGCAGACATTCCCATCTTTGCAATGACGGCAAACGCCTTTGAAGAAGACCGTCAGAATGCTTTGAAGGCCGGGATGAACGGCCACATTGCAAAACCGCTGGATATCCCGCATCTGCTGCAGGTCCTTGCAGATGTACTAAAATCATAACACCAGCCGACAAAAACAAAAGCACCCGCAGCAAACTTCCCAGAGGTTCTTGACCTCCGAATGCGAATTGCTGCGGGTGCTTTATTTTTTATGCCTGACAGGCGGTTGGGTCACAGGATCTTGTGCAGCTCCTGCACCAAGTCGCCGATGACGATGGGCTTGGACAAAAAGCCGTTCATGCCGCTTTCCATGGCGTTGCGGCGATCCTCATCGAAGGCATTGGCGGTCATGGCAAGGATCGGAATTCCGGCCAGAGCGGGATCTTCCAGAGCGCGGATCTGCCGGGTAGCGGTATAGCCGTCCATGACTGGCATCTGCACATCCATCAGCACCAGATCATAGCTGCCCGGCGCGGCGGTGCGGACCTTTTCCACCGCCACGGCACCATTTTCAGCCGTATCGACCCGGAAGCCGTACTCCCGCAGGATCTCCTGCGCGATCTCGCGGTTCAGCTCGTTGTCCTCCACCAGCAGGATGTGTCTGTCCTTGAAGTCGGCGTCCTCTTCCGGCAGAAGTTCCTGCGACGCATCCGTCAGCTTCTGGCCGAGGGCACTCATCAGGGTCTCGCGCAGGTCGGACATGAACATGGGCTTGGAACAGAAGGCGGTCACACCGGCAGCCTTTGCCTCCACTTCAATATCCGACCAATCGTAGGCCGTCAGGATGATGATGGGCGTATCATCGTGCAGGCTGCGGATCTGGCGGGTGACCTCGATGCCGTTCATATCCGGCAAGCGCCAGTCGATGATATAGGCGTGGTAGACATCGCTCATCTCGATGGACTGCCGCGCGCGCAGCACCGCTTCCTTGCCGGAAAGGGTCCACTCGGCACGCATCCCCACCTTGACCAGCATCTTTGTCACGCTGTCGCAGGTGTTGAAATCGTCGTCCACCACCAGCGCCTTCAGGCCCTCCAGCTCGGTGATCTTTTCCACCGGGCGGTGCTCGTCCTGAGTGCGCATGGGCACACAGATGATAAACTCGCTGCCCTTGCCCTGCGCCGTCTGCACCTCGATGGTGCCGCCCATCATATCCACGATGTTCTTGGTGATCGCCATGCCAAGGCCGGTGCCTTGTATCCGGCTGACCGTGGAGGTGCGCTCCCGCTCGAAGGGATCAAAGATCTTTTGGGCGAACTCCTCGCTCATGCCGATGCCGTTATCCTTGATGCGGAACTCGTACTGCCCGCAGCCGTGCACTTTACCAGCAAGCTGCCGCACCCGCACCGAGACTGTGCCGCCCGCCGGGGTAAACTTGATGGCGTTGGACAGCAGGTTCAGCAGGATCTGGTTCAGCCGGGTCTTGTCGCAGTAGACGTCCTCGTCGGTCACATCCGTGGCGTCCATATAAAGTTCCAGCTGCTTTGCGTAAATTTGCCCGCTGACGATGGTTTTCAGGTCGTGCAGCACATCCGAAAGGTTGACTTCCACCTCTTCCAGATGGATCTTTCCGCTTTCGATGCGGCTCATATCCAGCACATCGTTGATGAGGGAGAGCAGATGGTTGCTGGATGCAAGGGTCTTAGCCAGATAATCCTTTACCCGCTCCTTGTCGTCGATATTGCTGAGCGCCAAGGTAGTAAAGCCGATGATGGCGTTCATGGGGGTGCGGATGTCGTGGGACATATTGGAAAGGAAGGTGCTCTTGGCGCGGTTGGCGGTCTCGGCGGCAGCAACGGCATCGGAAAGGGCTTGGTTGATCTGTTTGTCGGCGGTGCGGTCAGACATGACAAGGATATACTTGGTTCTGCCTTCTACCTCGCTGCCCATGGCAATGATGTGGAACCAACGCAGCTCTCTGGTCTCCTGATGCAGATACGCCGCATCCCACTCGCGCTGTTCCCCGCGGGAAAGCCCCTCCAGAAAGTTCTTGTCGCGGTCCGGGTCGTTCTGGGGGCGAAGTTCCGCAAGAGCATGGACATCCTGCCGGACTGTTTTCCACGGGATGCCCAGCAGACGCCCAATGTTCGGGCTGACATAATCCGTCTTGGAAGTTTTTGCGTCCAGCATCAGAAAAACATCGTCCACATTCAGCGAGAGCTTTCGGAATAATTCGTCCCGGTACAGGATCTCGGTGTTCTTCCGGCGCACAGTAGCACGGTTTCTGCGCACAATGAGTAGAATGACCAGCACCGCAAGGCCGAAGGCGATGCCTACTACGATCTGGATCGTATAGGACCACAGCTTATCCAGACTGGCATTGACGATGCTGACCGGGACAAGCCCCACCATCGTCCAGCTCTGGACCGCCGTGCCCTCGTAAACCAGATAATAGCTGGTATCACCCAGCTTTACCTTCATGTTTCCGCTTCTGCCCTGCGCAAAGGCATTGGACAGATCAAGGATCTGCGCCTCGGTAAGATCGGAGTGGTCGCGCAGCATCGCAATGAAGTTGTAGATCGTTTTCTTGCGGTTTACGGAATTGTCGATCACCACCCGCCCATCCGAGTAGATCACATAGTTGCTGGCATTGCCCTGAAAAGCAGAGTTGTCCAGCAGCCGCAGCACAGCATCGTTATAATAGGAAATGGCAATGGCATCGTAGGCAAAGCCCCGGTAGCTGCCCTGCGTTTCGGGGCAGACAAACACAAGCAGCTGGGGTTTGCCGGGCAGCGCTGTGTTCATGACGATATCATCGCCGTCGGCAAGCATTTCGTCCAGATTGGTCTGCAAGCCAAGGTAGCCGGTTTCCCCGGTCACGGTCGTATAGTTGCCGTCGTAGGAAAGGAAGTAAAAGCTGGCAAATCCGGTGTCCTGCTGCGCTTTGTCGATATACGCCCGAATCTCTGCTTCATCGGAAGTGCTTTCCAGAAAGCGGTTGTACAGATGCAGATAGGTCAGGTTCTTGCGCACCATCTGGTTCAGCATATTGTTGGATTTGTGCAGCACTTCTTCCAGATGCGAGGTGCTTTCCTGATAGATGATCTGCGACACAAACGAGAGGTACCGGACGCAGAAGCCAGCCGCCAGAAAGACCAGCAGAAGGAGGGCACAAGCAGCAGAGAGCCATTTTTGCCGGAGATGGCGGTGCCGGAGATGCCGGTTTCGTTTGATTTCGTGGGTTTTGTCTGCCATTCCGCTCACCTCAACGTGATGTAGTTTTCAGGTTCTGCAAGCGCTGCGCCGCCGCCGGAAACGTGATCGCGCCATCTGTCTTTTACCCATGTATCTTCGGCCAAAGGCGTGCCGCTTCCGCTCGCAAGCAGCGCTTCCATCTGTTTTTCCGTGGCCAGACAGGTCACGGTAACGGTGTCGTCGTCCTTCAGCGGCTGTCCGTTCCGGGTGATGCCGGTCAGGGTATAGCTGCCGCTTGCCTCTTTTACCTCCACGGCAATGCCGCTGACCACCGGCAGAGAACCGCGGTTGAAGGGCACAAAGCCGCCCTCGCAGCCTTCCACAAAGGCGCGGACGACCGCTTTCAGCTCGGCACCGGTCATGGTGCGCTGGCGGGACATCAGACTGTTGGGCATGATCATGGAAGCCGCCATCTTTTGGGGATAGTCCGCCTGCAGCACACTGCCGGTAAAGCTGTTGGCGGTGGCGATGAGTACATCGGTGCCATAAACGCCCCGCAGTGTGTTCGCCATAACGGAGAAGGAAGCGCTGCCGCCGTTTGCGTGGAACACGTTGGAATAGCTTTGCCCGGAGGTCAGCACGATCTCCTCATGGGCAGACCCATCCTCGGCAAGGAGCTGGGAATTGAATGCCTGATACGCTTGCGGTGCCGTGTACTCGCCCGCGATCATTTTGGAGACCACATCCTTGGAGACGGCAAAGAAATCGTTGGAGGCGATGCGGATATACATGTGGTTCTCTTCCACAACGCTGCGCACATCCTTCAGATACTCGGTCAGGCGCAGGGGGACGTTCTGGCTGTAGCTCAGCATATCCTGCCCGTCGGAGATAATGCGGTTCTGCGCCTCCTCGGAGAGCATGACGTTCAGCACCTTCATGGCTTTTTCGCGGCGCGCGGCGTCCTGCTCCAGATCACGGTTCAGGGCAACTTGGAAATAGGGGGTGGTCATGATCCACTTTTCGCCGTTCTGGCTGAAGAAGGGCAGAAAGATCGTATCGATACCCTCGTCTCGAAACATCTTGACACCGGCAGAGGTGCCAAAGTACATGGCGACCTCTCCGTTCCGAAACATCCCGGTCACATCGTCGTAATTCAACACAAGGTCGTCTGCCGTAAGGTGGGTATCCTGAATGAACTGCGCCATCCGTTCAAATGCCCCCGGCCACACGGTGTCGTCCAGACCCATCCGTGTGGTGCTGGCAGGGTCGCTGTAGGCGGTGCGCCACTTGCGCCCTTCCGTCGTGGTAAGCTCGGCAGCGGAAAGCCCCTGCAGGGTTTCCATGCAGGTGTAGTCGTAGGCATAATCGGCGGTAAAGCCCCGGATGCCCAGCGCTTCAAACGCCTGACAGGCGGAAACAAAGCTTGCGTAATCGGTGGGCAGGGGGATATCGTATTGCTCAAAAAGGCTGCGGTTGACCACAAAGCCGTGGGCATCGGCGCAGACCGGCAGCCAGTTCACGCTGCCGTCCTCGTTTTTGAAGCTGTTGAGGTAGGCGTTGTACACAGCACCCGCCTCGTTGGTCATGGCAAGGTTCATCAAACTGTCCTTCAAAGGAGCTGCATCGTGCAGCGAGAAGCGGCAGCAGGTGATGATATCCGGCAGACCGCCGTTCTCCTGCAAAAACTTATAAAAATCCAGATCGTTGTTGCCTACGATGAACTCGATGTTCACATCCGGCAGTTGGGACTGAACATAGGGGGCATAGGTCTCGTACAGGCTGGTGCTCCACAGATACACCTGAATGGTCTGGGCATCTTCCTGCTCCTGCACCTGTTCTGCGTTTTTTGTGCCACAGCCGGTCAGCAGGAAAAGCCCCATCGCCAGTGCTGCCAGCACGGATATCAGGCGGCGCAATGTTCTTTTGTACATCAAATCGTTCTCCTCACAACTCTTGGTCAGCCGCCGTTTTGCGGCAAAGCTGCTGTGGCTTATGGACCTACATCGCTGCCCGCAGGAGTGTGCGCGGTAAAACCCGCCCACGGAAATGCGTGCGTCCCGTTTTGCGATCCCGAATACCACAAAAGGTACTTGAAAAGGCGTAGGTACAGCAGGACAGAGACATAAAAATATTCTACCACCACCATGAAGGCTTTTCAATATAATTTCATGTATTTCGTCATAAAAGCAACGTGTGTCCTGTTTCTTTGGGCCAGTGGATGCTGCTTTTTGCATCAACGCACAGGGTGGGCGAAAAACTGTGGGACAGCCTGTGTTCCTGCACCGTGCTCTTGACACACCCATCCCTTCTGGTACAATGGTTGTACCTACAACGTTGTATCTACATCATTCCAACAGATCCCGGAGGCATTTATGGACATTGCGGAGATCGAGGCGGCGCTGAAAAAGCTGTACGTCGTCTCCAAGACTGAGAGCCGGGCGGGCTTCCCGCATTTCGGGAACGCAGCAGAAGGGAAGACCACCGATGAAGCCTGAGAAAAACTTCTGCCCTGACCGGGTCCTTTCCTACTTCCGGCTGGAGTGGCTGCCGCTGGCCTTCGTGACCCTTTCGGGCCTTGTGTATAACATCGGTCTGCTGGCGACGCCGTGGTTCGAGGGCCGTCTGGCCCAGTGCCTTGCCGACATCCTCGGCGGCAGCGAGACTGCAGCAAAGATGGCGATGCTGGTGTCGGCCTACATCCTCGTCACCTTGCTGGTGCAGGCGGCGCGGTTCGTCAAGCGGTTCTACGTCCGCCGGTTCGCCAACAACATCGACCGCCGGATGAAGGGCATCCTCTACGCCAATCTGGTGCGCCAGAGCCGCGCCGCCCTCGAAAAAGAGGGGGCCGGTGAGCTGATGACCAAAGCCATCTCCGACGTGGACGACTGCGTGGAGGGAATGCGGAAATTTACCACCGAGGTCTTCGACACCGGCGTGGCGCTGGTGGGCTATGCGGTCATGCTGCTGGTGTACGATTGGCGGCTGGCCCTGCTCAGCCTGCTCTTCACGCCGGTATCCTACGTCTGCGCTGCGTGGATGAAAAAGCCGGTGCAGCGCGCCGGAGCGGCCTATAAAAAAGCGGCCGGTGCCCTGAGCGCCGCCACGCTGGATCGCGCCCAGAACGCGGTCACTTACCGCATCTACGGCTGCGAGGACGCCCGCGCGGAAAAATACGAGGACGCCCTGAACACCTACGAAAAGACCGCCGTCCGCAGCAACGTCTGGCAGTCGGCCCTGCCGCCCCTCTATCTGGCGGCGTCGGAGGCGGGCGTGCTCTTCATCCTCTGGTTCGGCACCAAGAACGTCCTCGGCACCGGGTGGAGCGTGTGGGACATCGCGGCCTTTACCACCTTCCTGTCCTGCTTCACCAAACTGGTGGTCAAGTCCTCCAAGGCGGCCAAGCTCTTCAACGCGGTGCAGAAGGCCGAAGTCTCGTGGACGCGGATCAAGCCCCTGATGAAGCAGCCGGAACAGCTGGCTCCTCTCCGCATCCCGGAACCGGCGGATGTGACGCTGGAAAACCTCTCCTTTGCCTATGGCGGGGAGCCTGTCTTCACCGGCCTGAGCCTGACGGCCCGCCCCGGCGATATCATCGGCATCACCGGCCCGGTGGCCTGTGGAAAATCGACGCTGGGCCGTGTTTTCCTCTGTGAGGCTCCCTACGGCGGTTCGGCCCGGTTCGGCGGGACCGAGTTCTCCGCACTGACGCCCCGGCAGATCTCCGCCACCGTCGGCTATCTGGGCCATGACCCGGAGCTGAGCGCCGACACGGTGCAGAACAACGTCCTCTGCGGCAGCGAACAGGAGGCTGAACCCTATCTGGCTGAGGCTGCGCTGGATGACGAGGTGCGCCGGATGGAGCAGGGGCTGGAGACCGTCATCGGCCCCGGCGGCACCCGCCTTTCGGGCGGTCAGGCGCAGCGGCTGGCGCTGGCACGGACGCTGGCTCATCCGCGCCCGGTGCTGGTCCTCGACGACCCCTTCTCCGCGCTGGACCGCAATACCGAGGACATCGTCTTCCGAAATTTGCAGGAGTACGCCAAAGATAAGGTGGTGTTCCTGATCTCCCACCGGCTGTACCACTTCCCTCAGATGCAGCAGGTGATCTTCATGGACGGCGGCAAGACCACCGTCGGCACCCACGCCGAGCTGATGGCTGCGGAGCCGGTCTACCTCCAGCTCTACGAAAGCCAGACCAGCCAGAAAGGAGGCGAGGGAGCATGAAGACCAACCGCAAAAATGGCGTGTTCACGGCCATTCGGATGGCGGCTGCGTCCCATCCGCTCCTCACGGCGGGCACGCTGCTCTGCGTGGCGGCGTCGGTGGCGGCGTCGCTGCTGTCGCCGCTGCTGCTGGCCCGCGTCATCGACAAGCTCACCGCCGGCCTCCCGCTGACGTTCTGGGCCGTGCTGGCCTACTTCGGCAGCCTTGCACTGGAGGGCGGGTTCTCCTCGGCGCAGGAAAGTCTGCTGGTCCTCTTCGGCCAGAAAATGACCCACGCCCTCCGCTCGGAGATGTCCCGGAAGCTGACCCGGCTGCCCGCCAGCACGCTGGCGGCCCAGAACCCCGGCGAGGTGGCGGCCCGCTTTTCGGGCGATGTGGACACTGTGGAAGCGCTGTTCACCTCCGGCATCATCAGCATGGTGGCAGATGCGTGCCGCATCCTCTCGATCCTCGCGGTCATCGCCGTGAAGAACTCCGGCCTTGCGGTGATCCTGCTGCTGGTGCTGCCGCTGTTCGCGGTGTTCACCCGCCATGTGCAGAAGCGGATGCTGGCCGCCCAGTTGGCCAACCGCCGGGCCGTGGCCGCTGTTTCCGGTCAGGTGCCGGAGACGCTGCACAACATCCGCACCATCCGGGCGCTGGGGCTGGAGGACTACATGGAGCGCCGGTATGACCGCTGCATCGGGGCCGGCTACGCCGCCATGGAGCGCACCAACTTCTACGACGCCCTCTATTCGCCGGTGGTGCTGGTGCTGAACGCCGTGGTGGTGGGCATCGTCATGCTCCTGTCCGCCTCCGGCGATCCGACAGTCCTGAACTTCTTCGGCATGTCGGTGGGCACCTCGGTGGCCGTCATCAACTACATTTCCCGCATCTTCGCCCCCATCGAGAGCCTCGGCATGGAGATCCAGACCATCCAGTCGGCCATGGCGGGCGTTGAGCGGATCGATGCCTTCCTCGGCCAGCCGGAGCGCACTGCCCCCGCCGCGCAGCCCAGCGCCGCGCGGGGGGATGTGGAGCTCTCCCATGTGACCTTCGGCTACGGCGAAAAAGAAGTCCTGCACGATCTCTCCATGACGGTCAAACAGGGCGAGCAGATCACCCTCATCGGCCGGACAGGCGCGGGCAAGAGCACGGTGTTCAAGCTCCTGCTGGGCCTTTACCCGCCGCAGGAGGGTACGGTGACCATCGGCGGCGTGCCGGTGGCAGCCATCACCGACCGGGAGCGCCGCACCTGCATCGGCTGTGTGGAACAGCATTTTGCCCGTGTACCGGGCACGGTGCTGGAGCAGATCACCCTCGGCGACCCGCAGATCACGGAAGAGATGGCAAAGCGTGCCGCCGTTCTGGCGGGCATCGACGGAGCCATCCAGACCCTGCCACAGGGCTACGGCACCCCGTGCACCGACGGCATGTTCTCGCAGGGCGAGTGGCAGCTTTTGTCCATCGCCCGCGCCGTCGCCGCCGACCCGGCAGTGCTGCTGCTGGACGAGATCACCGCCAACCTCGACGCCGAGACCGAGGCCCGCGTGCTGGAAGCCCTCCGCCGCGCCTCCGCGGGCCGTACCGTCCTCTCCGTCTCCCACCGCATCTATGAGAACCTTGGTGGAAGAACGGTGGAGATCAAGACGAGGACGGAGTGAAAAGATCTTCTTGCCGGGAAACTTTGGCTGGAAGAACGCTCACGCAAAAACGACAAAAAGCCCGCCCAGCATATCACTGGACGGGCTTTTTACTTGGAGCAGGATACGGGACTCGAACCCGCCGCCTACTGCTTGGGAAGCAGTCGCTCTACCGGATGAGCTAACCCTGCAAGTGCGCTATTAGTGTAGCAAAGGCGGGCGGATTTGTCAACTGTTTTTTGTGGAAGGTTTTGTCGGCGGGCAAAAAAACTTGCATTTTGCGCCGCTTGCTTTATAATGATAGTATCTGTATTGTTGGAAAGGACGCAACATGATCTTTGTGCCATTGCTGCACTACTTCAAGTGCAAAAATCTTTACAGCGGCAACGAGGCCGGGATGCGCTATCTGCTCACGCCGACGAAGCGCACCGTGCCGGACCCGGAAGGCGGGGAGGGGGCCGAAAAAGAAGAGGCCATCCTTGCAGTGGACATCTGGCCTGATCCGTGGGCGCTGGACAAGACCGATCCTGCCCTGCGCCGCCACGAGGAGTTCCCACTGAGCGACGAGGGCCGCGCAGCCGCCGCTCAGTGCTTGGAAAAAGCCTACAACGCCGAGCCGGACCGCTGGAAAAACCTCCCCTCCATCCTCGATTGTGAGCCGTGGGCCCCGCCCGCAGAGCCGGAGGAGGGCAAAGCCGAATGATCTACCGCTTAAAAGAGCAGAAGGGCGATGCCATCGCCGTGCCGCAGCTCGTGTTCGCGAAGCTGGGCATCGCGGAGGAATACAATGTGCGGGTGGCGCTGTATGTGCTGGCCACCGGCGTCACCGACCCGGAGAAGATCTGCGCGGACCTCAAACTGCGCAGCAAGATGACCGCCGAGAGCGCGCTGGCCTTCTGGGCCGGTGCCGGGCTGCTGGAGCGCTATGAGGAGAATGCGGCCCCCGGTGAAGAGCCTAGCGCCCCGGCTCCAATGACGTGGGCTGAGATCGCGGCGGCATCCCGCACCGACCCGATGATCTCCAGCCTCATCGACTGCGCACAGGCGGGGTTTGCCCGCCCGCTGACCCACAGCGAGATGGAAAAGCTGGTCAACCTGTACATCATCGACGGGTTCGCGCCGGAGACGGTCATGCTCTGCGTGGCCTATGTGGCCAGCAAGGGCAAGCGGACCATGGGCGCGGTCAGCCACGAGCTGAAAGTCTGGCGCGCCGAGGGCGTGGAGACCGGCGAACAGGCGGACACGCATCTGCAGTTGCTGGCCCTTCGTGCCCAGCGCGAACAGTATGTCAGCGGGCTGCTGGGCATTGCAGAGAGCGAGCTGACCCTCGGCGGGCGGAAAGCCATTGCCCGCTGGTACGAGGTGTACGGCTACGACGACGCCATGGTGCAGGAGGCGGCCGTGCAAGCGGGCCCCAAGCGCGATTTGTGGTACTGGAACAGCATCCTCAAAACGTGGAACGCCAAAGGTCTGCGCACCGTCCACGATGTGCGCGGGCCGGTGGCCGGGGCGGGGGCCAGCCGGAACATCCGGGTGGACCGCGAAACGCCCAGTGGGAACGATTTCCTCGAAAACGCCGTCCGCCGCCGTTCGCTGCGAAAAAAATCGGACGAGACATCGCAATAAGGAGAAACTATGCGTACCAAACGTGAACTGTATCAGGAGGCAATGCGCACCGTGGCGCTGCGGCGGCAGGCCGCCCGCGCCAACGCCGAGGATGCCCGCGCCGAGGCGGAAGCGGCCATCCCGGCCCTTCGCCACGCCGAAGAAGAGGTGCGGGTGCGGGGCGTGCGGTGTGCGCTGGCCGGAGCCTCCGGCGGGGACCGCACCGCTGCGGCCGCTGCGCTGACTAAAGCCAAGCAGGAGCTTGCCGCGCTCTTGGCGTCCAGCGGCCGCCCGGCCGATGCGCTGGAGCCGCATTTCACCTGCAAAAAGTGTCAGGATACCGGTTCATTTGAGGGGCACACCTGCGAGTGCATCCACAAACTGATGCAGAAACTCCGCCGCGAGGAGATCGAGAAGCTGTCCAGCCTGTCTGTTTCCAGCTTCGACACGATGGAGCTGCGCTACTACCCCAACACAATGGACGAGAAGCTGGGGGAACCGGTCCGGACGTACATGGGGGGACTTCTGGAAGAACTGCGTGCCTACGCAGAAGAATTTGACCGCAGCAGCGAAAGTCTGATGCTGTTCGGCAATGCGGGCCTTGGCAAGACCCATGCGGCCCTTGCCATTGCGGGCATCGTGTTGGCGAAAGACATGGACGTGATCTATGTTTCCAGCCCCGATTTTTTTGCCAAGCTGGAAGCGCTGCACTTCGGCTCGGACCCCTCCGGGGAGGAAGAGACCCTGCTGCAAACGGCAGCCGGGGCAGACCTGCTCATCCTCGATGATCTGGGCACGGAATTCAACTCCAGTTTCTTCCTCAGCACCCTGTACAGTCTGCTGAACAACCGCCTCGGTGCGCATCTGCCCACCATCGTCACGACGAACATCACGGACGGGGCGCTGCTGGAGAAACTCTACACCGAAAAAATTTCCAGCCGCCTTTCCTCCTTTGTGCCCTGCCTGTTCGTGGGCAAGGATATCCGCGGCCAAAAGGCACGGGAAGAGTCATAAAACGCGGCAAACGCTGCGATACGATAGAATAAAGTGAGGAAGCTTACATGAACCAACAAAGAACCCCGGCCAAACGGATGTCGTACCGGGAGTGGAAGATCCGCAAATGTCTGCGGCTGGCGCGGAACTGGGTGCTGTTTCTGGCCGCGTGCGGCGGGGCCGTGGCGCTGATGGCCACCGGCATCCTGTGGCTGCTGCCGAAAGCCCACGCCCTTATCGCAGGGCCGGTGCCCTTTGCGGCGCGGGCTTACAGCGCCGACGGATATGTGTGCGACACGGACGACGCCCGCTTGGTGGTGGTGAATGCCAACCTCCCGCTGGAAAGCGAACCGGCCCCGGAGCTGGCCGTGGCGGACGACGCCACCGGTGAACAACTGGAAACGGAGGCCGCTGCGGCTTACCGCAGCATGGCCGAGGCCGCACAGGCCGCCGGTGTGGAGCTGAACCTTGTCACGGGCTGGCAGGATGCCGACACCCGCACCGCCGCGTATGAAGCCCGGCTGACGGCCTATCAGACCGAGAACAGCCGCCTTACCGGCGAGACGGCAGCGGCGCACACTGCGTCGCTGCAGCCGACGGCAAGCACCAGCGAGCAGGGGACCGGCTACTGCGCCGATATCCTCTCGCCGGACTGCACGGAGCGCTCGGAGGCTTTTGCCGAGACCCGCGCCTACGAGTGGCTGACCGCGTATGCCGCGGACTATGGCTTCATCCTCCGCTGGCCGGAGGAGCGCCAGAGTGCCACCGGCATGGTCTATGCACCGTGGCACTGGCGGTATGTGGGGGTCGAGAACGCCCGCGCCATCCGCGAAAGCGGCCTTTCCTTGGAAGAATTTCTCGCGCTGGAACGCGCAAAACAATAAATTTGCAAAAAATCGAAGGAGAAACCATTGAAACGAACCGAGATCGCGCCCGGCGTCCATCTGCTGTGGGACCCGGCGCCTAAATTCAACCGCTGCCGCATCAGCATCCACTTCGCCTTCCCGGCCAAGCGGGAGACGGCTACCGCCCACGCGCTGCTGCCGTTGGTGATGGAGCGCGGCTATGCGGACTGCCCCGACATGACCCAGATGACCAAAACGCTGGCTCGCCTCTACGGGGCGGACCTGACCGTGGACGCCCGGCCCTTCGGCGCGAACCACAACCTCTGTGTCAGCGCCACCGGCATCAAGGACCGCTTTGCGCTGGAAGGGGAACCGCTGACCCGCGAATACGCTGGGCTGGCGCTGGGCACGGCCTTCCACCCCGCCTTTGTGGGCGGTGTCTTCGACCCGGAGGCGGTCGGCATCGAAAAGCAGATGCTCCGCAAAGCGCTGGAAGACGAAGTGAATGAAAAGCGCATCTACTGCCAGCGTCAGGCCAACCGGGAATTCTTCGGCGACAGCCCCGCCGGCATCCGGCAGGAGGGCTATCTGGAAGAGGTGGACGCCCTGACGCCGGAGGCCCTGACTGCCGCCTACCGGGAGATGCTGGAAACGGCGCAGATCGAGCTGCTGATCCTTGGCTGCGAAGAAGCGGAGACGGAGCAGGTCAAAGACGCATTGCTCCGGGAGCTTTCGGCGGTGGAACGCCGCCCGGCCCCCTTGTGCGGGAACATGGCAATGCCCCGGCGGGAACCAGCCCGGAAGGTGGAGTGCTTCGACACCGTACAGGCCAAGCTCTGTATGCTGTTCACCCTCGGTGAGCCGATGCGCCCCGACCAGATGGCGGCGGTCCGGCTTGCTATGGCCTTGTACGGCGGCAGCGTGACCAGCCGCCTCTTCCTCAACGTCCGGGAGCGGGATCACCTGTGCTACTACTGCGCGTCCAGCTTCCAGAGCTTCACGGGGAGCATGGCTGTCAACAGCGGCGTGGAGCACGCCGACGCGGCCCGCGCGGAAGCGGCCATCCTGAAGGAGCTGGACGACCTGCGCACCGGGCCCATCACCGATGAGGAACTGGAAGACTGCCGCCTGTCCCTGCTCAGCGGGATGGCGGGCATTGAGGACAGCCTTGGCGGCATCGAGACGTGGTATTATATGGAAGTGCTGCGGGGCAGCGGGCTGCAAACGCCCGACGAAGCCCGCGCCGCCCTGCGCGCTGTGACCAAAGAGGACGTTCGCGCCATTCTGCGGCAGCTGAGCCTGTCGGTCAGTTATCTGTTGACGAGAGAGGAGGGGATCGCCGATGTCTGAACTGCGCAGCCAAGCGCTTGCCGATGCCGCCGCGGATCAGTGGAAGATCCTGCCCTCCGGCCTGACCGTCCTTGTGCGGCCTATGCCGGGGTATTCCGGCACCCATGTCATCTATGCCACCCGCTTCGGCTCCATTGACCGGGACTTCCGGCTCAATGGGCGGGAGGTGCATCTGCCCGCAGGTGTGGCGCATTTTCTGGAACACAAGATGTTCGAGGATCAGGACGGCGACGCCTTTGCAAAGTTCGCGAAGACGGGGGCCAACGCCAACGCCTTTACCAGCTTTGACCGCACCTGTTACCTCTTCACCGCCACGCAGCAGCTGGACGAAAGCCTCGATGTGCTGCTGGGGATGGTGGGGCACCCCTACTTCACCGAGCAGACCATCGCCAAGGAGCAGGGCATCATCGGGCAGGAGATCAAGATGTACGACGACAGCGCCGACTGGCGGCTGATCACCGGCCTGTGTGAGTGCCTGTACCACAGCCACCCCATCCGCAGCGACATCGCGGGCACCTGCGAGAGCATTGCTGAGATCACCCCGAAGATGCTCTATGACTGCTGCGAGGCGTTCTATGCACCGGGAAATATGGTGCTGGCCGCAGCGGGCAATACCACCATGGAGCAGATCTTGGCCGCGTGCGAACGCCATGGCCTGATGGAACTCCGCCCCGAAGAGCGGGTGCAGCGGCTCTGGGCCGAGGAACCCATGACGCTGGCAGCAACGGAAAAACGGATCCGGATGCCGGTGTCAAAGCCCTGCTTTGGCCTCGGCTTCAAGGAAATGCCCCTCGCCCCGGATGATCTGCGCAGCGAGCTGCTGTACGACCTCATCCTTTGCTGCGTCTGCGGCGGGATGTCGCCGCTCTACCGCCACCTGTACGACTCCGGCCTGACCAACCCCGGTTTCGGTGGGGAAGTGCTGCGGGTGGACGGCTGCTGCTGCATCCTCTTCACCGGCGAGAGTGACGAGCCCGACACGGTGAAACAAATGCTGCTGGACGAGATCGAGCGAGTCCGGCGCGAGGGCATCGACCGGGAGGTCTTTACCCTCTGCAAGAACGAAAAGTACGGCCAACTGATCGAAAACCTCGAAAACGTGGAGGACTCGGCCAGCCAGATGGCGGACTTCGCCCTCTCCGGGCAGACGGTGGTGCAGCAGATCGAGGCACTTGCGGCCCTGACGGCGGACGACGCCGACGCAGCCCTGCAGCACATCTTACAGCCCGCCCGGATGGCGATGATGTACATCGAGCCGGACGGCACGGCGGACCTGCCCGAAGCAGATGACGAAGAGACGGAGGACGAAGAATGACGAATCTGGTACAATTTCCGGCGCTGGGCCTGAGTTTCACGCTGAACCGCGTGGCCTTTTCCATCGGCGGCATCAATATTTATTGGTATGGCGTCTGCATCGCCGTGGGCATGTGCCTTGCGCTGGTGTTTGCGTTCCGGCATGGCGTCGAGTTCGGCGTGGACGCCGACGCGATGGTGGATGTCATCCTCATCGGCGTGGTGATGGGCATCCTCTGCGCCCGGCTCTACTATGTGGCCTTGTCCCCCTACAATTACAGCAGCCTGTGGGACGTGCTGGCCATCCGGGACGGCGGCCTCGCCATCTACGGCGGCGTCATCGGCGGCTTTTTGTTCGGCGGCCTTGCCTGTAAATGGCGCAAGGTGCCGGTGCTGCCTATGTTCGACCTTGCGGCCATGGGCTTCCTCATCGGGCAGGGCTGTGGCCGCTGGGGCAACTTCTTCAATCAGGAGGCATTCGGCTGCAACACGACCCTGCCGTGGGGCATGTACAGCGAAGCGACCCACGACTACCTGCTCAGCAGCGTGGTCACGGCCCCCAAGGGCACCGTCATCGACCCGAACCTGCCGGTCCACCCTACGTTCTTATATGAGAGCATCTGGTGCTTCGTGGGCCTGTTCCTGCTGGTGAAGTATATCAAAAAGCGGAAGTTTGCGGGCGACATCGCCCTGCGCTACCTCATCTGGTATGGCGCGGGCCGGTTCTGGATCGAGGCCCTGCGCACGGACAGTCTGCTTCTGGTGCCTTCCATCGGGCTGCGGGTGTCGCAGGTGGTGGCGGCGGTGGCCGTGGTCGGCGGTATCATCGCAGAGGTCATCCTGACCAAGCGATACAAGGATAAGCCGCTCATGGTCAAGCTGGCCCTCAACAGCGAGGGCCGCACCCTCGCCGCCAAGGCGAAAAAGGCCGACCCCGCGTTCCGGCTGGAGGAAGAAGAACTTGTGGCCTCCTCGCCCCGGAAGCTCTTTGTGGAGCGGACCGAAGCCTATAATAAGCGGGTGAAGGAAGAGCTGAGCGCACAACAGCAGTAATAAAACGCTGATACAGAAAAAACAGAAGCTGCAGGGCGGAGAAGCCGGAAGGCAACTCTTGCCCTGTGGCTTTTTTTGGTGTATAATAAAGCCACAAAAAGAGCCGCGAGATATCTGGGAGGGTGAATGTATGCAGATCATTCCGATGCGTGAACTAAAAAATACGGTGGAGATCGAGCGCCGCTGCGCCGAGGAGAATGGCCCGGTCTTTGTGACGAAAAACGGATACGGCCGCCTTGTGGTCATGGACATCGAGTACTACGAGCGCACTATGAAGGAGATGGAAGAGGCAAAACTCATCATGGAAGGGTTGAGAGATGTTGATGAGGGCCGCGTGGTGGATGGTCCGATGGCACTGGAAGAGATCAGGAGGGAATATGGACTGTGAATATCATTTCCAATTGACTGAACGTGCGCGGCGGGATGTGCGAGAAACGGTAAACTACATCCGAAATGAGCTTGATAATGAGAAGGCAGCAAAAACGCTGCTGGGCGACATCAACAAATGTATGGAAAAGGTCTGTGCTTTTCCTGCAAGTGGGGCATTGGTCGTGAATGATTTTCTCCCAAGGATGATAATCCGCAAGAAAGTCGTTGGAAATTATGTTCTATACTATATGGTGGAGAAGGAAAAGAAAATGATTTGGGTGCTCCGCATCGTCTATGGAGCCCGGAATATGGAAGCGGTGCTCAAAAATCTGAGCAATTGACGGCGGAGCTTGAAAAAACTTTGCCGCAATACGCAAAAACCCCTTGAAATCAGCTTGCTTTTCTGCTATACTATTCTAGCCGCTTGGTGTGGGCGCCGCAAATGGCCCCTGTAGGGGTCTGCCTTTACGACCAGCGAGTACAACGAAAAGGAATGAAACAAATGT
>OLRF01001710.1_pt1 | contig 21733 bp, 19 predicted proteins | sample 1672061 | NCBI WGS metagenome assembly OLRF01 (sample SAMEA3136641, study PRJEB25190) | human gut metagenome | reverse complement strand
CGCCGGTGAGAGGCACCGGGACCGCGCAGCTGCCTGCGCGGTCCTTTTTTATCCCGGCATACAAAAACGCCCCGGATGGATCTCCATCCAAGGGCGTTCAGCAAATGCAGGAACAGATTCGCAGAGAAAACCAGTTTGGTTGAGCTGCCTGACAAATATACCATATAATTACAAATATGTCAACTAAAGAATTGCCAGAAAGGAGCAATATATGCTGATCATTCACGGAACGGTGCACACCATGGACGGACCGGCCATCGACAACGGGTTTGTAGCCATACGGGAGGGAAAGATCTGGAAGGTGGGACCGATGGAGGAGTGCCCCGCCGACTGGAAGGGGGAGACGCTGGATGCCCGGGGGGGGCACATCCTGCCTGGCTTCGTGGACGCCCACTGCCACCTGGGGATGTTCGGGGACGCCATGGGCTTTGAGGGGGACGACGGCAATGAGGCCACTGACCCCTGCACCCCCCACCTGCGGGCCATCGACGGAGTGAACCCTATGGACCGCTGCTTCCGGGACGCGCGGCTGGCGGGAGTGACCACGGTCCTGACCGGTCCGGGCAGCGCCAACCCCATCAGCGGCCAGTTCGTAGCCATGAAGACCGCCGGCCGCTGGCTGGACGACATGGTCATCAAGGCCCCGGCGGCCATGAAGCTGGCGCTGGGAGAGAACCCCAAGCTCACCTACCACGAGCGGCATGAGGGACCCATCACCCGGATGGCCACCGCTGCCGTTATCCGGGAGAATCTGGCCAAGGCAGTGGAGTACCGGGACAAGCTGGAGCGGGCGGCTGCCGACCCAGACGAGGAGAAGCCGGAGTTTGACGCAAAGCTGGAGGCCCTGCTCCCTGTGGTCCGCCGAGAACTGCCTGTCCATATCCACGCCCACCGGGCGGACGATATCGCCACTGGCATCCGCATCTGCAAGGAGTTCGGGCTGGAGTATGTCATCGTCCACGGTACGGAAGGCCACATCATCGCCAACGAGCTGGCCCGGGAGGGGGCCCGGGTCATCACCGGCCCCTGCCTGGGGGACCGTTCCAAACCGGAGCTGGCTAACATGAGCCTGGAGACCCCGGTGCTGCTGGCGATGGCGGGGGTGAAGATCGCTATCTGCACCGACCACCCGGAGACCCCGGTCCAGTACCTGCCCCTGTGTGCCGCCATGGCAGTGAAGGGCGGCCTGCCGGCGGATGCGGCCCTGGCGGCCATCACCATCTGGGCGGCGGAGATCGGCGGAGTGGCTCACCGGGTGGGCTCCCTGACGCCGGGGAAGGACGGTGACGTGGTGGTGATGAGCGGCCATCCCCTCAACTGGCTCAGCCGGGTCTCCGCCGTGGTGGTGGACGGCCGGCGGGTGACGGAATGATGTTCTGTTAGAAGAGGGAAACTCTTGAGAAAAATTCACAAAAAAGTCTAGAATTTTTTGACGCCTGTGGTATAATTGACTCATCGGAGGCCAGATCTCCGATGAAGTTGGCCCTCCGGGGCGAAAGGAGCGGAATGTTATGAAGTTTGTGTTTACGGACAAAAAGGTGAACCTGCCCGCCGTGATTCATCGGTACGCGGAGAAAAAGGTGGGGAAGCTGGACCGTTTCTTTAAAGAGGACGCCACCGCAGCTGTCACATTCAGCATCGAGAGGGACCGGAACAGAGTGGAGGTCACCATCCGGTCTGGCGGCACCATCTTCCGCGCGTCGGAGAGCACCTCCGACATGCACGCATCCATTGACGCCGCTGTGGCCACGCTGGAGCGCCAGATCCGCAAAAATAAGACCCGGCTGGAGAAGCGGCTGCGCCAGGGGGCTTTTGAGCGCAGCGTGGATGAGGAGATCTCCACTTTTGTGCCCGACGGGCCGGAGGAGGGGGAGTACAACCTGGTCCGCAGCAAGCGCTTTCCCATCAAGCCCATGACCCGGGACGAGGCCATCCTTCAGATGAATCTGCTGGGCCACAGCTTCTTCGCTTTCCGGGACGAGGATGCGGACGGTGCTTTCGCGGTGGTCTACTGCCGCAATGACGGAGATTACGGCCTGATTGAAGACGAGGCCTGACCCAGCTTGAACAGAGCGGAAAGGGCCGGACGGACAGAAGTCCGCCCGGCCCTTCTTCCGTGATCCAAAACGGGAGGGGAGTTTCCCTCCGGACAGAATGGAGTGGCTTTATGAATCCCAAAGCGCTGATCGATCTGCACTGTGACACGCTGACAGACTGCCGGCCCACGCCTGCGGGGAATCCGGACACGCTGGACGACCCGGAGCGGGTGCTGTCCCTGTCCGCCATGCCGGAGGATGTGCACTGGGCTCAGTTTTATGCGGTCTTTATTCCCGATGAGTATCGGGGACAGGCGGCCATCGAGTATTTTGAGCAGAACCGGGAGAACTTCTTTCGACAGATGAAGAAGTTTTCTCAGCGGGCAGCCCCCTGCCGCACCTATGCGGACATGGAGCGGGCATGGGCCGGAAATCAGACAGCGGCCTTTCTCACCATCGAGAACGGATCGGCGCTGGCCGGAGACCTGAGCCGCGTCCAGGTGCTGGCAGACCAGGGGGTGCGGGCGGTGACGCTGGTGTGGAACGGCGAGAATGAGATCGGCTCGGGCCACACCACGGACCACGGGTTGTCCGCCTTCGGAAAAGCGGTGATCCCAGAGCTGGAGCGATGCGGCATCCTGGTGGACGTGTCTCACCTCAACGACCCGGGCTTCTATGATCTGCTGGAGGTGGCCCAAAAGCCCTTTCTGGCCACCCATTCCAACGCCAGGGCGGTGTGCGGCCACAGACGCAACCTCACAGACGAGATGATTCGGGAGATGGTGGACCGGGACTGTCTGATCGGCCTGAACTACTTTGTGAAATTCCTGCGGGACGAGGGCAGGGTGGAGAGCTTGGATGACCTGTACCGCCATGTGTCCCACTTCCTGGAGCTGGGGGCGGCCAAAAACCTAGCCCTGGGCTCCGACTTTGACGGGGCCGACCTGCCGGACTACCTGAACAGCCCGGCCAAGGCGGCGGGGATCTATGAGTATCTGCTGTCCCGGGGTATCGGCCAGGAACTGGCCGACGGGATCATGTTCGGCAACGCCAGCCGCTTTTTCCAGACCCATTTGACGTAACAAGACGCCCCCTCCCTCCACGGAGGGGGCGGACTTCTTCTGTAGGGCGTGAGTGCCGACACGCTAGAGAAAGGAGCGAAGTGATGGAAGGGCTGGATGATCTGGAATTTTTGTCAGAGTACCGGGAGGACAACCGTATCGAGGCCAAGCGGGCCCAGGGCGGCCTGCCCCACAGCCTCTGGGAGACCTACTCCGCTTTCGCCAACACACTGGGCGGGGTGATCCTGCTGGGGGTGGCGGAGGCGAAGGACGGCTCCCTGTATTCGGTGCCGCTCCTGGACCCGGAGGAGCTGGTGGAGGAGTTCTGGTCCATCGTGCAGGACCCCAAGCTGGTCAGCGCCAACGTGCTCCGGACGGAAGACGTGCGGCTGATGCGGAGCGGGCGGAACACGGTGGTGGCCATCTTTGTGCCCAGGGCAGATTTCCGCCAGCGGCCGGTGTATCTGGGCTCCGACCCCTATCGGGGCACCTACTAACCTACTACCGCTGTGGGGAAGGGGACCGCCGCAGCCCCCGGCACGAGGTGGAGGCGATGCTCCAAGACCGGGGAAACGACTGAGCGTAGGGAGAATAGCGAGGACGCAGGGGGGAGCCCTGCGTCCTCGCTGTATCCGGGAGCTGATTAGCTCTCCATGTGTTTTCCCAGGAAGGCGGCCGCCGCCTGGGCCAGCTTGTAGTCGATCTCGTCGGGAGACTGGCTCTCCCCGTCCTCCGCAAAGATGACGCAGCCCAGCACATCGCCCTCGGACAGGATGGGGGAGGCAGTGCCCACATGGAACGCGGTCCCGTCGGCGCAGAGGGGAATGGTCTCGGCTCCCGGCTTGTGCTGATAGATCTGACGGCCCTCCATCAGCCGCTCCAGCTCAGGGGAGATCTGCTTGTCTTGGATCTCACGCCTGGGGGCGCCGGTGACGGCCACGCAGTTGTCCCGATCGGTGATGACTGCGATCTTGCCGGCGGTGCGGCCGATGGTCTCACACAACTGGCCGGCGAACTCGGACACGCCCCCCATGAGGGAATACTTTTTGAAGATGACCCCGCCGTCCCGGTCCGTGTAGATTTCCAGCGGGTCACCTTCCCGAATACGCATCGTGCGGCGGATCTCCTTGGGGATGACCACCCGGCCCAAGTCATCGATGCGCCGTACGATTCCAGTGGCTTTCATATATCAAATTCCTCCTGCGGTTGCATTTTGTAGACAGAGAGTAGTATCCGCAAAATCTGGTTGCCTATGCAAAAATTTGCGGAAGGACTTTGCGGGCAGAGTCGGAAGATCCGGCGCGAGAGCGCCTTGCGGCAGGAGGCTTTTTGCTTTGATATGAGAGACACCCGAAGGGCCTCCGCCTTGACGGAGGCTCTCCATGGAGAAAAAAGTGCTGCCGTCCCAGGGGGACGGTAGCACGGGAACAGCAGGATCACAGGAGGAACATGGCCACTAGGGGCAGGGTTATCATGCAGAACAGACTGGTGAGGAACACGATCTTGGCGGCAAGGCCCCGGTTGCCGTTGTAGGTCTCCGCCAGAATGGTGGTGACCGAGGGGGCGGGCATGGCCACCGTGATGAGGACGATGGAGGCGATCAGCGGGTTAGACAGGGGGAGCAGGCACATCACCGCCCAGGTGAGCAGGGGGACAACCATGAGCCGCATACCGGTAGCGGTGTAGGCATCCTTGTCCCGGAACAGCTCGGCCCCCTTGCCGGAGGCCAGAGCCATGCCAGTGACGAACATGGACAGGGGTGTGGTCACATTGGACAGATGGGTGACGGGGGTCATCAGGGCCTCCGGCAGGGGGATCTGCCCCACATAGAAGATGAGGCTGAGGATAAGGGCGATGTTGATGTTGCTCAGCAGGGTGCGGACCAAATTGACAGGCTGGGCGTCGGTGCCGCAGTCAGCGCACACCATCCGCACACCCAGGGTATAGACCAGCAGGTTGAAGGGTACGCCGAACATGACGGCCAGGGCCAGGCCCTCCTCGCCAAACAGGGCCAGGGCCACGGGGAAGCCCATAAAGCCGTTGTTGCAGAAGGTGGCACCGAAGGACCAGATGCCCCGCCGGCCCGCCGGTACCTTCAGCACCTTGGAGATGCCCCAGGACAGGGCGGCGTACAGGGGGAAGAGGACCAGTCCGATGACGATGATGATGACCCCGTCCACCAGGAAGGCGGAGTCAAACTCCCGGGTGGCCAGGGAGGAGAAGATGGTGCAGGGCAGGGTGACCTTCAGCAAAAGGCTGGACATGGGGGCGGAGGCGGCAGGGGGGACGATCTTTGTCTTTACGGAGACCCATCCCACGCCCATGAGAAGAAACAGGCCGATCAAGCTGGAAAATACCATTCCGATGTCTAGCTGCATAGGAACCCCTCCCGGGCCGGCCGATGGCCGGCGTTCTTTCTGTAAGCCTAGTTTATCAGAGAAGGGGAGGGCTGTCCAGAGATACCGGGGCCGGGAGCGTGAAGATTTTTCCTGGATCTATGAAAAACAGACATGCCAGTACTCAGTGGGTCCTGAAATCCACCGCGATGCGGCTGACCAGGCCGTCTTCAAAGAAAAAGAGAATGGCCGGCTTGAGGCGCCCCTCCTGGGAGCTGTACCAGACGCCCGGAAACTCCTGGCCGTTGAAGGGGGGATCCTGGAGCGTGCGGTAGGCGTTCTCCACCTCCGCGCGGGTGGAACCCACTCGGATGCCCCGGGCGGTGTAAAAGGCCGGGTCAGTGGTCTCCAGATACCAGACTGAGCGGCGGTCATACTCCGGCTGGCAGTAGGTGACGGAGGTAAAGCCCTCCCAGCTCAGCTGCTCGAGCTGGAGGCTGTCGCTGGAGTCGCTGCCCCGCCAGCTCTTCAGGACGGTGTGGACGGGACGGTCCTCCTCCCCGTAAAAGGAGATCTCGCTGGACCAGAGGCCGGCGGGCATGGGGAAGCCGTCCCGCCAGAGAGCGGCGTACACGTCAGACAGCACGCCCTCCCAGGAATCCGTCAGGGCGGCGGTGAGGAGATGGCCGCCCGGCACCGACATGACGGTGCGCACCCCAAGAAAGTTCTCCGACTGGTCCAGATCAAAAAAGAGGTAGTCCTCCAAATCGTGCGGATCGGTCAGACGGTCCCCGCTGCCGTACAGCAGATAGCGGATGCGGTAGATCCCGCACAGGGTCTCATAGGTGGGGTAGAGGGCGGCGGGCTGGATGTCCTGGATTACCAGGTCGCCGGCCTGGGGGGAGAGCCCCTCCCCCAGGAACCAGGCCCGACCTGAGACCGGCCGGAAGCGGTCTGAGGTGAAGTAGTCCAGCACCATCTGCTCCGCCTCCTCCGTGAGCGCCGGGGGGCGGGGCATGCCGGGGGAGACGGGGAGGGCAGGGGAGGTGAAGCCGCCCTCCGGCTTCTCGTCCGCGAAGTGCCATTGCCGCCACAGGGGCGGGTCCAGGTCCAGGCACTCCTCCGCCGGAACCAGCGGGGACAGGCGGAGGTCGTACTGTTCATAGCGGGTGAAGGTCCCAGCGGACCAGATATAGAGGTGCTCCGCCCCGCTGACGGCGTCCGCCGCGCTGTCCTCCCGGTCGTCGGAGCGGGCGGTGAGGTAGAAGAGGGGCTGGCCGTCCCCACCCATGCGGAAGCCCTCCAGGTCCGGGTCCTGGATGCAGAGGTCGGCCCCGGGGACCTCCTGGGCCAGCTCCGGGTCGTACTGCTCCGCCAGGGCCAGATACAGCCCCTCCTCCGTCACCCCGGCCAGTGCCAGGGCGTCCTCCAGGGACACCTGCCGCCGCTCCTCCTTGTCGTACACCAGGGAGAGGACATGGCCCGTGTTCAGATCGCTGACAAAGTAGGTCTGAAAGAAGAGCAGGTTCAGATACCGGTCGGTCTCCGCGGGGTAGAGCAGGCAACAGTTGTCATACCCATCCGTACCGGATGGAAGGGGGCCCTCCAGGAGCGGGAGGTAGCTGTCCCGCAGGCCGGACAGGGCCCGGTTGATGGAGGTCAGCCCCTCGTCGGCTTTCTGGCCGTCCGGCAGGACCAGAGTGGGGATCTCCAGGTAGTTGCTGTTGGTGTCGTAGTGCTGGACCTCCATCACCATCAGGGGGGCGGCGGGCTGGCTCCGGCAGGAGACCAGCCAGCCGCAGGAGAGGATGAGCAGGGCGGCAAGAAAGAGGAGGGGGAGAGGCGGACGCTTTTTCTCACACTGAAACAGGTTACGGATGCGAGCCTCCGCCTGCCGGGCGGAGCCGGAGAGGGGCGTGGAGAAGGGGGTGGAGGGTGGGGGCTGTTTCATGGTCTCATCTCCTTTCGGTATGCGGAGGGGGCTCAGAGCAGCCGGGTCAAGACGATGCGGCTGACATGCTCCCCTTCAAAAAAGAACAGAAGAGCCAGCCCCTGATCGTTGTCCATGTCCTCACAGTACCACATGCAGTCCATCTCATTCAGGGAGGGGTTCCTGGTGCTCTCGGACTTCAGAGCTGGATAGGAGGCCAGGACCTGCTGGCGGCTGTCTCCCACCCGGATGCCTCGGAGGGTGTACACATCGGTCCGGGTGGTCTCCACTCCCCGGAGGGTCTCGGAGCCGTCGGAGGCCAGGTGGTAATAGTCGGCGGAAAAGCCGTCCCAGCTGTATCGGACCCACATGTCCCCCTCGTTCTGGACCAGCCCCTCACCAGGCAGCTCCTCCCGGACGCCGGCCTGGGAGAAAAACAGAGCTGTATCCTGGAGCCCGGGCCCAGCGGGGGTGGGCCATCCGTCCCGGAACAGGGCTATCTCCGGATCGTACAGATCCCGGAAGGGCTGGCGGGCGACCTCGTCCAGAGACATGGCGGCAGGATTGGAGATGGCCTCCCCCGCCACGGACAGAAAGACTCCGTCCCCGGCACTTCGGCTGAGGACGAGGGTGAAGGGCGCCTCCTGAGGGACCCAGCTGCCGGCACGGAACTGCATGGCCTCCATGGTATAGACCGAGCCCACAGTGTTGTCCGCCAGGGCGGCGGAGCCGAGATAGTCCACCAGAGTCAGGAGCAGATCCCCCTCCTGGGGAGGAGAAAGCTGGTCCCAGCCGGAAAAGAAGATCTGGTCCGCCCCCAGACGGGCAGACAGATACTGACGGACCAGGGCATAAAATTCTCTGCTGTTCAGGCCGGAGGGTACGGTGTCCTCCTCCGGCAGAGCCTGCATGGCGGCCTCTACCTCCGAATAAGAGCCCATGGACCAGCCCTGGACGACAGAGATGCATCCCTCTTCGGGGCTGTACCGGATGCGGGCAGCCAAGTAGAGGTCACTGTCTGCGTCCGCCCGGGCCAGCAGGTCGTAGGAGGCCTCCGCCATGTCGTTCCGCCCTGGATAGGACCCGTCCGTCGGGGCGAGGGAGAGGATCTGCCAGGAGGCGGAGGCATTGTGGGCGTTCCAGGGGTTGTGCCCGCTGCGGGTGAAATCCTCCAGCCACACCCGGGTCTGGTAATAGATGCCGATGTTCAGCTGGTCCTCAGGGGCCGTATAGAACTGCTCATTGTGATCGGGGAGCCACTGGGGGCCGTCTCCGTCAATGACGGCGTAGCCCGTCCGGGCAAACACGTCCACGCCGCCTGGAGCAAGGAGCGCCAGAGCGTTCTCCCAGTAGGAGTCATAGGCCGCCCGGGCGGCGGAGCCCTCCTCCCGGACGTCTCCCTCCACCGGCCAGACCCAGGTGAACTGAGTGCCGTCGAAAGCGAGAAGACCGGATTCTCCCTGAGAGAGCCACTGGGAAAGGCTGTTGGCGGTGTACAGGAGATAGGAGGTCCCGTCCTGCTGGAAGGGAACGGCATGGGGCTGGCATCCCTGGCCCTGCACCAGAAAGACAGGGCCGACAGCCCCGTCGGACTCCTGCACCACGCCGATGGCCAGTATATAGTGGGAGGACCCGTCGGAGAGAGAGACAGCGGCCAAGGTGCACCCGTTTCCCGGGAGCGTGGCCAGGACCTGGCTGACTGGAGGAGAGGTGAGATCCAGGGCGGAGAGCCCCTGGTCCAGAATGGTCTGTATCAGCCGGGCACTAGGGGCATCATGCTCCCCTGTCTGGACGCAGTCCCCTTCCAGCGGCGGAGCCTCCTGGCTCTGGCAGGCCACCAGCCCGCCGCAGGACAGGATGAGGAGCAGGACCAGGACCATCAGCCAGACTGGCGGTCGCCGCTTGGGGCCCTGGAACAGGTTGCGGATGCGCGCCTCCGCCTGCTGGGCGGAGCCGGAGAGAGGCGTGGAGAAGGGGGTGGAGGGACACTGGTATCTGGCCATAAAAGCACGTCCTTTCAGAAGAAATGGAGCGGGGAGAACGGCGCGGGGTGGTCAGGAGAAGGAGAAGAAGCCGTATCCCAACCGCAGATCACACAGGCCGTACCCAGAGAGAACAGCGCCCGCCTCAAACAGCCCGTAATAGCCGCCGCGCCAAGAGCGGCAGCGCGGGGAAATATTCTCCGCAGGAGTGCCGGGGAGGTAGAGACAAAACTCGTTTCCACCATCCAGCCCATAGGGGGCGGCGGCCACATAGCGGATGCCGCCCTCCGTCCACTCCGTCCCCTCCGGGCGGCCGGTGGTCACCTCCAGGTCCGTGAGGGTGAGGGACCAGGTGCGGCTGTCTAGGGGGGTCAGCATGGAGAAGGCCCCCTGGAACTGGCACAGATAGGTGATATCCATATCGCGGTCGTGGAACTTCCCGGAGAAGGTGCCGTCAGGGAACAGGGTCAGGTCGGTGCTCCAAGCCCCAGCCCCGCTGGAAAAGGTGAAATGGACGCCCTCCTCTGGGATGGGGAGCGTGCTCTCCTCCGGAGGAAGAGCCCCCCGGGATACCACGCCGGTGAGCAGGGGGACGCCGTACCTGGAGAAAGTGTACCGACGGCGGATGTCCGGATAGTTGGAGACATGCTCCGTCTCCACCACGCCGCCTGTGTCCTCCAGCTCCAGGGGGGCAAAAAACAGGCCGGAGAACACCAGCTGCCCCATCGCCTCGTTCCAGAGGAAGTGGGCATAGTTCACGTTGTGGGGAAAACCGCAGTTGACCAGCAGGCCCAGGTCCGCGGAGCCGTCCCCGTTCAGGTCCCGCAGGTCGGGAGCGCCAGGGACCTTGTCCGCATCCGGGAGGCGGTACAGGCCTTCATAGAGGTGGAGCCCGTCCTCCAAGACGGAGCCGGCGGTGATGGACTGGAGCAGGACAGGGCCGTCCCACACCTTCACCTGACGGATGAGCACCGTGCTCTCCATGCCGTCGATGGGAGACTCGTCAAACTCCAGGGTGAGAGTGCGGCCATCCGAGAGGGGGAGGGGGCAGCGGGGAGGTTCCCCGTCCAGCCCCAGCTCTTGTGGCGTGCCTATTGTGCACTCTACGGCCTGAGGTACTTTCCCGGTCCCGTGTCGGAGGCGCAGGCGGGCAGTGAGGCACAACTCCGGGTCCGAGTCTGCCTGGGCTGTCAACAGATAGTCAGCTTCCTCGGAGGCGGCAGGGGAGGACAGCAGGTAGCGGCCATCGGCGGGGGTGAGGGCACGGATCTGCCAGGCGGCGGGGAGGCCCTCCGTCTGCCAGGGATTGCAGCCCTCCTGAGCGAGCCCCTCCAGCCAGACCCGGGTCTGCTCATACACCCCGTCGGGCAGGTCCAGCTCCGGGGAAGACCAGAAGGAGTCGGAGTGGTGATAGATCCAATGGGCGGGAGAGCCCCCGTAGGGGCTGGAGGCCGTTTCCCGGGAGAACAGCTCCACACCGGAGGGGGACAGCAGGGGCAGATAGGTCTGCCAGAATTCCTCATATTCCTGAGCGGCCCGGGAGCCCTCCTCCAGGATGTCCCCCTCCGCCGGCCACGCCCAGGTGAGCCGGCTGTCCTCCAGGCACACCACCCCGGCGGAGCCGGAGCGGCTGCCCTGATCCAGGGTGTTGAAGGTGTAGAGCAGGCGGAGCTGACCGCTGCCGTACTCCCGGAACGGGAAGATATGGGCGGCCCCCTCCGGTCCGGAGACCACATAGGCCGGGCCCCGTAGGGTGCTGGTCGCCTGTTCCACTGCCCCGATGACCAGCCAGGAGGCGGAGTCTTTCTGGAAGAGAGCGGCGGCCAGGGTGGTCCCGTCCTGGCTGTGGGCACAGAGAAGCTGGGGGATGGATTCTCCGTCCTCTGCCGTACCCATCTGGGGAGCGGCGGCCCCGTACAGGGCGTCTACCAGGAGGAGGTCCTCACTGGAGAGAGGCTGGGAGGTGGCGGAGGCAGAGAGGGCGCTTATCTCCGCCTTTTCCGGCGGAACCTTTTGGTCCTGGCAGGCCACCAGCCCGCCGCAGGATAGGATGAGGAGCAGGACCAGGACCATCAGCCAGACTGGCGGTCGCCGCTTGGGGCCCTGGAACAGGTTGCGGATGCGCGCCTCCGCCTGCCGGGCGGAGCCGGAGAGCGGGGTGGAGAAAGGGGTGCGAGGGGAGGTTCGGTCCATGGCGGTATCTCCTTTTTCTAAGCGAGGGTCTGAAAGTGGGAATAGACCCACTGGCTGGGGAGGGGTACCCCGCTGTAATCCGGGTTATGAAACTGGAACTCATACTGAGGATTGAAGGAGTAGAGATCCAGTCCTCCCTCCCTCGGGACGGCCTTGTAATCCTCGTCATAGTAGTCCCAGCTGGCCAGCTCCTCCAGGGTGCTGCCGTCAAAGCGGTAGTGGGCGGCATTGCTGGGGCCCTCCCACCCGCTATGTGCGGAGGTATTGGCACACAGGATGTGGAGGGCGCCGTCCTCCGCCGTCCAGGAGGACCAGAGCCCGTTGTCGCCCCCCAAAAGGTGGACCTGGCCCCGCCACTGCTGTGACTCCAGATCCCAGAGCCCAACCATCAGATTGTCCATTCCGGCGGAGTGAGTGCCCCCTTCCACCAGGGCCAGTCCCAGGACGCAGCCATCCCCCTCCCGGGACAGGAGCAGCTGGGAGGACATGTACGGGGCGTCATAGGGGAAGTTATGATGTTCCCTCATGAGCAGATAGGCCAGATCTGGGACAGGTTGGGGGGTGAGGGTGAAAGCGCCGTCCTCCCAGGCGAGCAGATGCCAGCGGTCTGCCTGCCCGTCGGGGTCCTTCAGAAGCACCCGCAGGACCTGCATAGAGCCGTCAGGGAGACGGGTCACCTGAGACTGGGTGGTGAACTGCCCCGGGGCCAGGGAGGCAGGGTCGTCCTCCGCCAGCCGTCCCTGTTCCGTCAGACGGCCGTTTTCCACCTCCAGAATGATGTACTGGGCCGCATCATGGTCAGAGTGGGAGAGGGCCGCCTGGAGCAGGAGGGCCTGGTGATCTTTGGTGCTCAGATAGGCAGACGTGAGGACCTGCCGGGAGAAGGCAAGATCCGGGTGGTCATAGGTCCAGGAGAGCTCTTCCCCGGTGCCCAGCCGCACCTCCACGGTGGTGGAGGCGTCCCCCCGGATGAAAACGGCGGCCCTGTCGTCGATGCTCCCCACGCCATCCAGATCCAGCCGATGGAGGGAGAAGACCAGGCGTGGGGCCTCTCCCTTGACTGGAGCAGAGGGCGTCTCCCCCCGACAGGACGCAAGCGCTCCGTAGGCGAGAAGGAGGGACAGGACCAGGGAAGCCGTCCGCCGGGCAGAGCCGGAACGGGAAGAGGGGAGCGGTTCAGGCAGAGCGCGCATGGCAGATACCTCTTTTCTAATTTTTTAATGTCGAAGGCGGGGCCTCAGAAAAGACCATCCGACTGGGAGGGGACCAGGACCAGTTCGCCCCGGCTGTTGTAGGCGAGGGCGTGGTAGACGGGTTCAGGCCCATGGGTCCACCAGCCCTCCACCAGCTGCTCGGTCTCGGGCAGGACCTCCAGCCGGCCCCCCAGGGTGGTCAGATAGCGGAAGGAGCCAGAGGCTTCGTCCCAGACGAACCAGCAGTGGGCCTCGTTGTGGGTGGTGTCACAGAGAACTCCAAAGTCCTCACTGCCGTCAAAATCGATGTCCCGTACATCCACATAGTCCAGCAGGGGGGAGAAGGCCACGAACCCCTGAAAGGCGGCCCGGCTGTCGGGGGTGAAGGAGTCTGGGGTGATGGTCTGGAGAAGAGTGCCGCCGTCCAGGACCTGGATCTGGTCATAGCGGAGCTGAGATGAGTCGTCCGGCGCGGGGATGGGGCAGCGGAGCGCCAGGGTCAGCGTGCGGCCCGGTCCAACGGTGACGGTCTCAGTGTCCGTCAGATAGCCGTCTCGGGTCAAGTCCCACCCCGCCTGTGTCCAGGACAGGGTGGCCCACTCCGGCTGGTGCCATTTGTCGTACAGGATGGGTACCCGCAGGACCTGAAGGCCGTCCGGCCTGGTATGGAGGTAGGCGGACCAGATCACCGGGCAGTCCGGGGCGAGGTCGTCTGCGTTGTCCTCCCAGGTGCCCAGCCGGACCTGCTCTGTCAGCGCCCCCTCCTCCACGGCCAGCACGAAACAGCTGGCTGCGCCGTAATTGGAGTAGCGGTCCTCAAGGACCAGGACGACGGACTGCCGCCCCGAGGGGGTAAAGGAGGCGGGCAGCAGCCTGGGATGGCCGGTGGAGGGGAGTTCCCAAGTCAGCACCTCTCCGGTGCCCAGGGCGGCCTCCACCACAGTGAGGGGACCGGAGGCGCTGTCGTCATCATAGGAGAAGACCGTGACAGAATCGTCTGTTCCCCCTGTCCCGTCCAGGTCCAGTCCCTCCCAGAACACCGCATAGGTCCCAAATGGAAGAGTATCACTGAGAGGGATAAGATCTTCTCCCTGCTGGCCGGAGGAGGCCAGCAGGATATTCCCGCCGCAGGCGGCCTCCAGCAGCTGAGACAGGGGGAGGGTGAGGAGGATCTGGGACGGGTCGGCGGCGGAGCGGATGGAGACCATCTCGTCCTGAGGGTGGAAGGTCAAGGCGACCAGCTCCCAGGGGGTGCCCTCCAGGCCCAGCAGCTCAGCCGCCGCCTGGCGCAGATTCTGGGAGCGGACGGAGCCGTCCGGCCACCTCCGCCAGACCAACAGCCAGCCGCCGTCGGGGTCATGGGCCAGCAGATCCGGGTGGCCGTCCCCGTCCAGATCCAGGTGGTACATCAGGCCGGAGGTGTCCGCCAAGGAGAAAGAAGTCCCGTCGGGCAGACGGATCTGGTATTCGTACCAGTCTGAAAGGTCCTCCCGCACCGTGTGGATGGCGGTGCCGGAGAAGCCCAGAAGATCGGAGAAGGGGACCGACTCCTCGCCCGGGGTGGTAAGGGAGAATACGGGGGCGCCCTCCTCCGGGGGCGGGGAGGCTGCGGTCCGGCAGGTGACCAGTCCGCCGCAGGAGAAAATGAGGAGCAGGGTCAGGGCCATCAGCCAGACCGGCGGCCGCCGTTTGGGGCCCTGGAACAGGTTGCGGATACGCGCCTCCGCCTGCCGGGCGGAGCCGGAGAGGGGGGTAGAGAGGGGCGTGTAAGGACATGGGCGGGTCAAGACTGGTCCTCCTCCTTTCTGTTTTGGACGGCGCTGACGGCCTGAAGGATGGAACGGCCGTAGGCAGAACGCTGGTCCCCGGGCAGCGCGTGCAGGGTGCTGTCGTCACAGGCCAGCTCTGTGTCCTGCTCCACCGCCCGGGCCATGAGCCACATCAGCGGATTGAACCAGTGCAGGGCCTTTACCCAGAGCACCAGGGCCTTCAGGGGGATGTCTCGGCGGCGGAAGTGGGTCAGCTCGTGGCGCAGGGCGCACTCCAGAGGGGCGCTCTGGGGGAGGGGCTCCGGTAGAAGGATCACAGGGCGGAGCAGACCGGCCAGCATGGGGGCGGGCAGAGAGGGGCAGAGGACCAGCCTGGGCAGACGGCGCAGGCCCATCTGGTCCCCCAGCGCCCGGTACCGCGCCAGCAGGGGAGTCTCCTCAGCCTCCCGGCCCCAGCGGCGGAGCCAGCGGCAGAACCTGAGGTGACAGCCCACATTCCACAGGAGGACCCCCGCCGCGCCCAGCAGCCACAGGATCAGGAGGAGCTGGGCGAGGGAGAGGGAAAATCCTCCTGATTCCGCCGGGGCCTCCGGCTGGACGGCATTCTGGACCGGCTCAGACCGGGAGGGCGCGGCCTGGGACTGGGCTGGGCGGCTGGAGGCCGCCGGGGGCTGGGAGACAGGCGGCGAATAGGTGAAGACCACCGGGTTGGAGGGGACGGTCAGCTGGACTGGTGCCTCGGCCGGCCCCGTATGGGGGAGCAGGGGGAAGGGGACAGCCAGCCGCAGGGAGAGGAGCAGCCAGGCAGTACAGCGCCACCGGGCGGCGTAGCGGCCCCGGGTGAGACGGGCAGCCAGCAGCAGGAGCAGGACCACTGCCCCGCCGCCCAGGGAGAGGGCGGCCAGATCAAGGAGAAATCGGTTCATTTGGCGCCCCTTTCCAGCTCATCCAGCAGGGCCCTGAGCTCGTCCACCTCGCCGGGGGCCAGCCCGTCCCGGGCCAGGGCAGCCACGAAGTTTCGGGGGGAACTGCCGTACAGGCGGGAGAGGACGGAGCGGCTGTCAAAGGAGAGGTAGTCCTCTCGGCTGACCAGGGGGGTGTACCGGTTGCTCCTGCCCAGGCGGCGGGCGGATAGAAACCCTTTGTCCGCCAGCCGGGTGAGATAGGTGTTGATGGTGTTGGCGGCCCAGCCGTGGGGGGCCAGAGCGCGCTCCAGGGCGGCGCGGGGGGTGTCGGGGCCGGAGTCCCAAAGGGCCTTCATGACCTCCAGCTCAGTGTCGGGGAGTCGTTTCACAGCTATCGCTCCAATCTACTACTTTTGTAGTTTGTAATAATATACTACATTTGAAGTAAATAAAGGTCAAGTTACAGTGTGGTTACAGAGCGGCCGGGGCAGGGCTCTGGCAGAACAAAGCAGGCCGCCTGCCAAAAGGCAGACGGCCTGAAAATAGGGAAAAGCGGTGCCGCGGAGGGGAGCGGGGCACTAAAGCAGGATCTGTCCGTTGATCTCCAGCCGGAATTTGAGGTCCAGGGTCTCGGCAGCTTTCCGGCTGAGGAGCATCCGCTGGAGAAAGATCTCAAAATAGTCCATGACGGCGCACACCTCCGTGTTGATGGAGAGGGAGAGAGTCACGGTCCGTCCCGGCAGGTCCAGCAGCACCTCGGAGCGCTCCACGGAGTAGTTCACCCGGTCGTGGATGTCAAAGGTGGACATGTCCTTGTTCCGCACCCGGCTGCGGCGCACATCGGTCTTGTCGGCCAGGATCAGGGCGGCGGCGATGGCGTTCACCGGGTAGGCGGTGGAGTCGTCGTGGTGGCCGATGGCAGTGATGACGGCGGCCACGTCGGGGGGCTCCATCCCCATCTTGTCCAGGATGCGGAAGGCCATGGTGGCCCCGCTGAGGGCGTGGTCGTGGCGGTTGACCACGTTGCCGATGTCGTGCATGTAGGCGGCGATCCTGGCCAGCTCCACCTCTTTCGGGGTGTAGCCCAGCTGGGTCAGGATGCGGGCGGCCACCTCGGCGCACTTGGTCACGTGGGCGAAGGAGTGCTCCGTAAAGCCCAGCGCCGTGAGCGAGGCGTCCGCCTGGGTGATGTAGGTGCGGATCTCCGGAGAACTCCTCACCATCTCAAAGGTAACATTCATAGGGTGCTCCTTTCTTCTCCGCCGTCCCACAGGCAACGGGACAGGTCCACCCTGCCATCGGGCAGGAAGGGGACGCCCTCTCCTTCCAGCAGCAGGCGCTGGATGCCCGTTCCGCCGAACACGTCCGCGGGGCTGAGGCCCCCATCCCGGTACAGGACTCGATGACAGGGCAGGCCCTCCGGTGCCCGGGCCAAGGCGCAGCCCACGATGCGGCTGGCCCTGGGCCGGCCGGCCAGAAAGGCTACCAGACCATAGGTGGCCACCTGTCCTGCCGGGATGCGGGCCACCACGGCGTAGACCGCCATAAAAAAATCAGGACGCCCGGGAGTCACAGGGCACAGCGGCGGGGGCGCCCCGCTTGGGCGGGACGGGCCCCTCTATGGGCCGGGCAGAAAAACAGATAAAACACAGACACCAACACTCCATCGATCATAAGCGGCCTGGAAGCAGGTGCTCCCCGCCCTTGCAGGTTGGAAAAACAGCTGGGGACATCCCTATTGTATGGGATGATCCTGGTAATTTCAAGCCCCAAGAGCATCAGGACAGAAAATTTCTCCTAAGCTGGGCATCGTTCCCGCAGGCGGATGAGGGAATAGGAGATCGTTGCGGGAGAAGCGGGGAAATGGAAACGGGCTCCCGTGGAAATGCCTGATGCCCGCTGCATGTGCGGAAGAAAAAGGGGAATTTCCACCATAACAGGTGGAAGTGTATGCTGGACTATGATATAGTAGTTTCAAACAGGCTGCGGGCAGGCCGTCCGGCGGGCGCTTTGGAGAGGGGGAGACAGGATGAAGCTTTCTTCATTTCTGCATTTTGCCGCCTTTGGGGTCAGGACCATTCTTCTGCGGGAAAAAAAGCCCATCCTGGGCACAGTGATCGTCACAGACCGGTGCAATCTGAAGTGCAGGCACTGCTCTGTCCACGATCTGACATCGGTGGACCATCCCTATGAACAGATCCGCCGGGAGATGGAGCTCCTCTACCATATGGGGGTGCGCATCCTGTTCTTCTGCGGGGGAGAGACCTTCCTGTGGCATGACGGGGCGCGCACGGTGCGGGACCTGGTGGTGGAGGCCAAGAAAATGGGCTTTCTCCTGGTCAACGTCGTGACCAACGGCACCTTCCCCATTGATCTGCCGGAGGCGGATCTGATCCTGCTCAGCCTCGACGGTGACCGGGCACGCCACAATGCCATCCGGGGCGACACATACGACACCATCATGGAACATGTGGAGCACGCCACTTCCGACAATATCTGCTTCTATATGGCGATCAACCAGATCAACAAAGGCGCAGTCCGGGATGTCTGTCTGGCGGCGCAGGAGACCAAAAATGTGCGGGCGGTCTCCTTTAATTTCCACACGCCCTATCCCGATACCAGGGAGCTTGCCCTCACCCGGGAAGAAAAGGCGGAGTGCTGCGGCGTTATCAGGGAGATGATGAAAGCGGGCGCGCCTGTATTCAATCTGCCCGGCGCTTTCCCAGCCCTGATCGAGAACCGCTTCCCCACGCCGTGCCACCAGTGTGTGGTGGTGGAAAACGGAAAGCTGTCCACATGCGGGCGCTGCATTGAAGTGCCCGGCCTGTGCAGGGAGTGCGGCTACTTCTTTGTGGCGGAATACACCCTCTTGTTCCGGGGACATCCCAGGATCGTTCTGGAGATGCTGCGGACCTACCTGAAGTATATTTGAGGAGCATCATGAGTATCATCACAGACCTGACGAGGATGTGGCTGACCCGCTCGGCCAAGCCCTTTCTCTTTCAAAATGAATACGACCAGCAGCTGCCCTTTTCCCAGTGTGAGGGGCTGGGACTGTATGTGCATATCCCGTTTTGCAGGGAGCTGTGCGGCTTCTGCCCGTATTGCAAGGTCCAGTATGACAGGGCGGTCTGCGACCGCTATCTGGACCGGCTGATCCAGGAGATCCACCTGGTGGGCGGTCAGCTCCTCGGCAGGAAAAGGGTCACCAGCCTCTACTTCGGCGGCGGTACGCCGGCGCTGGCGGCCGGCCGGCTGAAAGAGGTGATGGAAGCCATCGAGGCGCATTTTATCATCACCGAGGGCGTCGGGGTGGAGCTGCACCCGGAGAATGTGGTGCCCTCCGTCCTGCGCATTCTGCGGGATGCGGGGGTGACCAGGATCAGCATCGGGGTCCAGTCCTTCCAGAGAAAGTTCCAGGGACTGCTGGGACGGAGGCCTGTGGACCTCCCAGCCCTGCGGGAGGCGCTGTCCCAGGTCCACTTTGAAACGGTGTCCATGGATTTTATTTTTGCCCTGCCCGGACAGGACCTGGAGGATCTGGAGATGGACCTGGAGACTGCATTCCAGGCCGGTGCCAATCATGTGGCGATCTATCCCTTCATTGATTTCACCTTCACGTCCAGCACGGTGCAGGCTATGGGAAAGGGGGAGAAGCGGGCGCTTTTGGACGGCATCACCCGCTGGTGCCTGGACCGGGGATACATCCGTAGCTCTGTGTGGACCTTTGCAAAGGATCAGGACGCAGTGTATTCCTCTATGACAAGGGACCATTTTCTGGGGTTTGGGTGCTCAGCCGCCACCCTGCTGAGAGATCAGTTCAAAATCAACACCTTTTCTGTGGAAGAATACTGCAGAAGGATCGACGAAGGGAAGCTCCCCACCTCCCTGACACTCCGGTTTTCTCTGCGTCAGCGGATGGTCTATTATCTGTTCTGGACCGCCTACAGCACAGAGGTGGATGCCGGTGCCTTTGAACAGTTTTTCGGCGTCCCATTGAAAAAGATGTACGGTATGGAGCTGAGGCTGGCACAATGGATGGGGCTGGTCACCCGGCGGGATGAGAGATACAGCATGACGCTGAAGGGCGCGTTTTACTACCACTACTATGAAAATTTCTATACCCTGGCCTATATCGACAAGATGTGGGGGGTGCTGAGAAACGAGGCATTCCCGGAAAAGATCGAGCTGTGATCTGAGCGCGGCGGGAGCTCACAGATCTGTCCTGTACTTGATTTTTGAAAAAATGTGTTAAAATAAGAACAAATTATAGAAAGTGTTTTTATTTGAGGGGGTGCGGGTGTGCCAAAGGTGGCCTATTCTGAGGAGGACCGGGAGCGGATCAGGGCGGCACTGGTCACTGAGGCGCTGGAGCGGATGGCCAGGCAGGGCATCCAGCATACCACGGTGGAGCAGATCTACAAAGCGGTGGGCATTTCCCGTACCTTTTTCTATTCATTTTTTCCGACGAAAGAGGACCTGATCGTGGAGACCCTCTATCTCCAGCAACCCAGGATACTGGCCTACGCGGAGCGGCTGATGGCAGATCCGGCACTGACCTGGCGGGAGGGGGTCCGGCAGTTCCTCCATGCATGCTGCTATGGTGAGAAAAACGGCATCGCTGTTTTGACCATTGAGGAGCAGCAGCTGATCTTCCGGCGCCTGTCAGCGGACAACTGCCGCGTGTTCCGGGAGAAGCAGGCCCGCCTGTTCGGGAAGATCCTGGAGTGCTTCGGGGTCCGGGCAGACCGGGACCGGGTGGAGCTGTTCACAAACCTGAGCCTGACGGCCATGATCGTGCGCCGGGCTATCCCGGAAAGTCTGCCGCTGTTCGTGCCGGAGGCCGCTGATGCGACGGTGGCCTTCCAGATCGACGCCATCGTGGACCGCCTGGAGCGCCTGAAGGAGCAGGGATCCTGACCGGAGCGGGGATGCGGCCCGCCGGGATATCTGGCACAGCAGTCCGGACCCGGCGGGCTTTCGACTCCCCTAAATAAATACAAAATATGAAGAATATCTTTATTTTGGCGGAGCCGGCAGAGCTCCGAAGCATGTCCCCAAGCACCCGACCGGGCGGAGGACAGGAAAGCACTGTGTCCGGCGGAGATCACATACTATCATTCAGGAGGAATCTATTATGGGATTTTTCAGCAAATTGTGGAAAGGTCCGGAAGTGGATCTGGAGAAGAGCGGAGAAAACGCGAAAAAGATGCGGCAGATGTTCGACCGGGTTGTGGAAAACGGAGGCGAGTACAGGCTGATCTCCGGCTATACCGAGGATGTGAGCCGATTCAACTATGGGTTCGTCCACGGGAGCAGGCGGAAGGTGGGAAGCCTGATCGTGGGGTGGAACGAGGAAAGCCAGACCATCGTGGTCGTCCCCACTGTCCCGGATCTCTCCGGCTGCGGCGAGCCAGTGTATTACCGACGCGCGGATATTCTGAAGGCCTACCGCAACCGCTACCCCACCGACGCCTTTGTCATCTACCCCGACAGCCGGGGCTATATCGCCATCAATGCCTACGACTGGCTGGAAGACGAGTCACTGTACATCTATGTATCCCAGGAGGAGGAACTGGCGGCCTTCACCAAGTTCTTCCTGGAGCGCTTCGCAAAAAAATAAGGCCCGCAGGGGCTGGGGAGCACCCGGGGAAACGGAAAAGCGCAGGCGAAGGGGACTTCGTCTGCGCTTTCATGGCCGGTATGGTCAAGGTCATTTTTCCGGGCTGAATTTCAACAGAAGATAGGGTTCGATCTCCAGGACCGTGGCGATGTTGAAAAGCAGCTCCAGAGAGAGGCCGCGGTTCATGTTCGGGGCCTCGATGGCGGCGAGATGCTGGCGGCTGATGCCCAGCTCCTCCGCCAGCTGCTCCTGAGACATGCCCCTGCGCCTGCGGTAATAGCTGATGGCGAAGAACAGATCCGCCATTTTTTCGCGGTTGTCAAATTGCCGTGCCAAGCCCCATCCCCCCTTGTCTATAGTGTACCCAAGATGAGGGGGATACAAAATAATTTAAAACACGGCTATTGACGTGTTTTAAATATCGATTTATAATTTTGACATGGCAAATATCAAATCAGACACGATAAATGACGTGAAAAGCGGGGGCAGGGAAATTCAGAGGGGGATGTTCTTTTGTTGCGGCCTCTGTTAGAATAGAGGGATATCCCAGGCCCACGCTTCGGACACGCCTGGGCGGATCAGAGAGAACAGAGAGGAGCGAGGCGTATGGAGCAGTACGGCCCCTTTGCGGGGAGGAGCGGCACAGCGCACCTGAGTGCGCCGGCTTTTTGCGGACTTTTTTGATCCCCTGCGCGGTGCCGGCTG
>OLRF01001708.1_pt1 | contig 21782 bp, 16 predicted proteins | sample 1672061 | NCBI WGS metagenome assembly OLRF01 (sample SAMEA3136641, study PRJEB25190) | human gut metagenome | reverse complement strand
ACAGATTTTAATGCTCGGCTCGGATCGTTTTGTTTTCCGCTGCATTGGCATACGACAATGTAGCACATGCAAAGAGAGTTACAAGTAAATTTTTCATGGTGTACAATGAATTTAGTTACAAAAATATATTAAATTAATTTAGAATGAAAGGCTTGCACTGAATTCCAGTGTAAATGGACGCAAGTAATTACCACTCATATAATGATCTTTGAATTTACCTGCTTCTTCCTTGCCCAGTAGTTCGGCGCCGCTGATAGTTCCGCTTGCACCCTTTTGGTTCAGGAAGTTCACTACCGTTGCCCCCAGTGAGAGGTGCTTATTCACTTTCCAGTTCACACCACCGAAGGTTTCCCAACGACCGTTGAAATAGAGGGCATTAGTCAGATTGGCATACGTCTTCCCGAAATAACGGAAACTGAGCCACAAGCGCAGATCGGGAGTTATATTATAACTGGGATCTATTTCAGCCAGTATCTGCGGAATTTCTTTCACGATGTTGCCATTAGCATTCAAGTCAGGCACTCCTTCAAACGGAGATTTGATAAAGTAATTGTTATAAGTCGGTTTCTGATAAGTAAACAGGGCATGCAGATGGAAACCTTTGAAAGGATTGATTTCAGCGGAAGTGGTCCAACCCAATGTCTTAATATCGTAAATCAGCAAGGTCGTCTTGGACTGCGTTGTTCCCGGTTTGGTTACATTCTGCTGGTCTATATTATTCGACTTGGAAATATAAGTAATCATGGAAGTCAGGTTTATCCAGTCATTCTGATAAAATAATCCGCCACGCAGCAAAGGGATAGTCACACGCTTATATTGCTCTTCGGTAGGTCCTGTTCCGGCATATTCATTGATACGTGGGAAGCGGGTGGCGACGGTTCCGTCGGCAGTCAGCCCGAAGTTCTTGGTCAACTTATAAGTAAATTGTGCCGTTGCAGCATAGTTCAGCTTATCTTTTACTACTTTCTGCGGCTGTATCTTTTCAGTAGAAAGTATATTCCCTTGATTGTCCGTATATTCGTGAGTATCACCGATGTGGAAGCCGGAATAGCGACCATAAGGAATCTGATCGGCAGACATACGGTAATATTCCAGACGGGCACCATAATAGACAGTGAATTTCGGACTTACCTGCCAGTTATCCGTAAAGTAGGCAGCCAGTTTGTTTTCGGTCCCTTTGGTATATTCCGGACTCAGCTCATTGAAACCACTGAATTTAGCAGTAGTCCCGTCAGCTACCACACAATTCAGTATCTGCGGATATTCAGTAACCGTGCCTACCCATTGAAAAGAAGAAGAGTGATAATCCAAATGATAAAACCATTCATTCAGCCCCAGGCGTACGTCATGGTCGCCTATCTTCTTTTTCAGTTCGGAAGTAAGCAATGCATTCTTCACTTTGCCAAGATGCAACCAAGTACGCCTGCCTTCGACCAATCCGGTATAGGCATCCTCCGAACCATCCAGAAAAAGGCCGTCCGCCACCGTGGCTTTGTTGATATTGCTACCACCAAAGTCCACATAGTTAGCTTCGGGAGCATTCATAAACTTGGCATTCAGCGTCCAGTTCAGATTGTTACGGAAGGTATAATCAAACAGCATAGCTACTTCATGTGCCTTATTGCCTGTAAAGTCACCAAACCGACCGCTCTTCATCTTTCCGTCCATCACATCCATGTACTGAAAACGTCCACCTTCGGGAGCATACGAAGAAGTTCCTAACTTGAAGCCAGGAATTTCTTTCACACTGCCATCTCCCACATAGATAAACGGAGCAGCGTTAATCATCGAACCCAATGCACTGCTTTTTGAGAACTTATAGATAACTGAGAACCTTCCGCGATTATTGTTGAAAAGGCGCGTCAGCCCTGCATGATAAAGTTGGGTACGGTCACTGAAGTTTTCAAACTTAGGAGAGAAACTACCCGGATCGAAGTTCTGATAGATGCTGGCTGTATAGAGCCAGCGGTTTCCGATGCCACCGGACACATTCATGTCTATATTTTGCCACCCAAAATGGTTGGTGCGGTAATTCAAGACTCCTTTGAACTCCTTTTGCCCCAATTTGGAGAAAGAATTTACGGAATAAGCGATGTTTCCGGTAGCAATAGCAGATTCAGACGGTGTCATCAGCCCTACTTCGCCCAGGCTGGCATCGCTGCGCCAGTGAGTAGCCAGCTTATGCACAGCCGAAGAATAGACAGCGGGTAATCCGTTTTCATACACATTTACATCTTCACTGGGAAGTCCGATCTGAATTTCACGGGGCTTGTTTGCATCCGAAGCATTCAGCATCACATTGCGTTCGCTGATCTCCGCTTTTTTACTACTGATAGTGTCATTCTCTACCGGTTTGCTCGCTGTTGCAATAGTAGCGAATGATAAGGCTGCCGATATGACATAAGAAAAGAGACTTGCTTTCATACTATTAATGGATTTAAAATTAAACTTTCGGTTCAAGGCATCAGATAAGAAATATTCCCCTTATCTTTCAACGAGGGCAAAGTTAACAGGTATAATAATGCCCGGTTTCCGCAAGTAGCCATCAGGTAGATTGGCGTGAGAGTATCATCTACAATACAGCACTGATAACAAGCTATTTACATCATTCCGTTTTATAAAAGCAAGTAGACATACCCGTTTACCGGAAAGTTTTAATATCTTTGTATTTGTCTACTTTTAATGAACATACCCTATGAAAAAATACTTGTTATCGGTATTATTCCTGTTGTTCGTGTTTGTCCCTTTTCGTGCGGCGAATAAGACTGACTTATCCAATGAGTTGGAATCAGCTTTAAAACTGCGCAACCAATACTCACTCCGAAAAGAAGCCCGAATTGACAGTTTAAAACGTTTGCTATATCCATCCATGGACGACAATGAACGTTTCCGATTATACAATGCTATTTACGAAGAGTACTATACTTACCGTTTCGATTCAGCCATGCTCTATGTAGACAAGGAAGAACAGGTGGCTATGACACTATCTCACCCCGCTTATCGCAACCTGAGCATCATTCACCGCTCGGTGCTTCTTTCCACATCGGGTTATTTCAGCGAATCCATCCAGAATCTGGAACAAATAGATTCACGTACATTGAATGATGCGACACGGATAGAATATTACGCCGCCTATGAATGGGCTTACAGTATGTGGGCGGAATATTCCAACGATAAGGTTTATGCTCCCCGTTATTATGAAAAAGAAATGCTTTATCAGGATTCATTGATCAGTGTACTTCCCACTGGCTCGTCACTATACAATTACTGGAAAGGAGAAAATCTATATCGTCAAGCGGTACGCCGAAGCGGAAAAGTATTATCAAAAGGCACTGGAAGGCGTTCCAGTGAATGTTCGATTGTATGCTATGGTTACGTATGGTTTAGCATTGGTCTATTCAAAACTTGGTGACTGGAACGAATATGAGCATTATCTGATCAAGGCCGCCATATCGGATCAGGTATGCCCGCTTAAAGAAAATCTAGCCTTACAGGAACTGGCCCTGTATATCTTTAAAAACCGAAGTGGGGAAGTATCCCGTGCCAATCGCTATCTGAACTACTCCATGGAAGACGCTCAGTTTTATAATAACCGGCTCCGCATGCTCGAAATAGCGAAAAAATTCCCTTCTATTGTACTGTCTTATCAGGAACAGAATCTTATCAAGAGCAGACGACTGCAATGGTCACTGATATGCATCAGTATATTGTCCATCGGACTGGTCGTCTCCCTGATCTATATTTATCGGCAAATGCATCAACTCCGTAAACGCAGGAAGATACTGGCGGACATGAATCAGGAACTGCAACATCTGAATAAGGCATTAGTAAATACAAATCATACGCGTGAAGAATATGTAAGCCTGTTCATGGACCTGTGTGCCGCCTATATAGACAAGCTGAATAAATATCAGGATTTGGTAAAGAGAAAAGTGAAAGCAAAGCAGACAGATGATCTATTGAAGTTAGTCAATGCCACCAAACTGTCAGATACAGATGCGAAAGAGTTCTTCGTAAACTTCGATACGGCATTTTTGAATTTATACCCTAAATTTATAGAAGAATTTAATGCACTATTGCGGGAGGGTGAAGAAATCATACCTAAAAGAGGAGAAATACTGAATACAGAACTTCGGATATTTGCATTGATACGTATGGGGATTCAAGATAGTTCCAGGATAGCTACCCTCTTGTTCTACTCACCACAAACAATTTATAATCATCGGAGTGTAGTGAAGAATAAGGCAAAGATGAGGGATAGCTTTGAAAAGCAGGTGGAGGAGCTTTGTGCAGTGATGTAGATTCACTTACATTATAAAATAAGACACTTTTTCTTAAGAAAAGAATGTGTATCCATTGCCCTTTCAAATACTTCTGTTACTTTTGTCGACAGCTACAAGATAACTACTAGAAAAACTATTATATTATGAAAAATCTATTCTATTTTATCATTTCGATATGCACGTTATATGCATGTTCCTCGGATTCTGATTTCAACCCGGAAGATGAAAATCCCACTTCTTCTGATTTTTATGAACTTAAAGCTATTCCTGACAAGAAAGTCATTTTCAAAGCCTATCCGGCAAATATGAAACAAATTCTTGGCGCAGGCTACGATGTTACTGCCGACCATTTAAGTCCCGAAGCCATAAAAGCTCCCATAATAGATTTGGAAAAATTGGAAAACAGCGATGAAGATTATATCTATCGTATGAAAGCCACTTCTTCCGAACCCAGAGACTACGCCGGAGAAAATGCAACAACATTCCTGACTGATATTACCAATAGCCTGATATTGGGAGACATAAATTCCAGAAATGCTCTATCGGTCGGTACCATTCTCAAGCATAAAGAGTTCGAGTCTGATTACAACCATTCTTCACAATATTCTTTTGCCTCCAGCGAACAACTATTTACAGCGGAGCGTTGGTACTTTTCGTTTTTCTATACCTTAGAGAAATATAAATACAGATACCTTACGCAGGAATTTGAAAATGATGTAACCAGTCTGGCAGCAGAAGATATCATAAACAAATATGGCACACACCTTTTAGTGGATGTCGGTATAGGAGCACGATTCAGAGGACTTTACCGGACAGCAGTACCTACAGCGACATCAGCTGCCAGCACCGCAAAAATCACCTTACTCAGCGCTTTAGAAAAAATAGGCCAGCAAGGTCTCTTTACCGGAAGCGGTGCCGGCGGATGGAAAGAAGAAGTGGCACAAAGCATAGGAGGTCAGCTTATACTGGAATTCTATGGAGGAAATACAAGCTTATTGACTTCACAACCGATAACCGATGGCTTTAATGCCTGGTGGAACTCGTTCAATGAAGAGAATTATACTTTGACGAAAATCACTCAAAATAAAGTCCTTCCTATTTATGAACTAATAGCGGATGCCACCAAAAAAGAGCAAGTGAAAGATGCGATAGAAAAATATATATCCAACCAAAAGTTATCGTTAGTTTCTACCACTCCGTTACTTCAGGCCTGGAATGGCAAAAATCACACATACGACACATCTTACTTAGGTATTGCAATGCACTCCAACAAAAAATATGAAGGAGCCATCTGTTCCATCTACAAACAACAAATCACGAGTACCGTACCGTTGTATTTATACAGTAACGGAAAAAAGCAACGTCTATCTGTAGAGCTATTGCCAGCCGATACCGAATGGCAACTGGAAAAAGAATTAGGATATGTATACGCTTCGCCCGTAGAAGGAGCCATCCCGCTATACGAAGCCGAAAATAAGAACGATTATTGTTATACTACAGAAGACAAGCAGGAATATGGCACAAAAGGGAGTTGGAAGCAAAAAGGCATTGTATGTTACACAATGCCCCTATAATATAAGATTGCCTGCCAAGTTGAAGCAATTATCAGGATAGGTTCAACTCATACACCGGAGATATCAGCTGCTCCCAACCGACTCTTAAAAGCAGACGGCAATTCCGGCATGGCCCCACTCTGTGTACAAACATAGGCGGAGACTTCCACTGCCAGTTTATGCGCTTCGGGAACAGGTTTCCCACTAAGTATAGCCGATGTAAAAGCAGCAGTAAAAGAATCACCTGCCCCCACAGTATCGGCAACAGGAACTTTCGGTGTATCCTGATAAGATACTACACCCGGAGTAAATACATAACTGCCATTGGTTCCACAAGTCAGAATCAGCATCTTCAGATTATATTTAGCCAAAAGTATCCAGCATTTATCCTGTAAATCAATACCCGGATAACCGAAGATACGGCTGATAGTAACCAGTTCCTCATCATTTATTTTAAGTATGTTGCAGCGGCGCATAGATTCGCAGAGTATTTCTTTCGTATAGAATCCCTGACGAAGATTGATGGCGAGGCCGTTGCCCATCGAAAATCTTGATCTGATCTTCTCCATCAGGCATGGTGTCCAGAAAACGTTGAATAGTAGCACGACTCACGGGACTGCGCTGAGCCAGCGAACCGAAACAAACAGCACGGGTGGAAAGGGCCAGACGTTTCAAATCATCCGTAAAAGGAATGTTATCCCAAGCTACCCCCTCTTTAATCTCATAACAGGGAACCCCCACAGCATCAAGAGTAACCTGTACCGTACCGGTAGGATAATCCACTTGCTCGATCTCACAAGTCAGTTTCTTTTGGGCAAAAACATCCAATATTTCCTGTCCGTCAGCATCACATCCCACTGCACTCACTACACGACTATCAAAACCAAACTGTGATACATGATAAGCGAAATTGGCAGGCGCACCACCTATTTTCTTTCCTTCGGGCAGCACATCCCAGAGTGCTTCACCCATTCCTACGATGATTTTATTCATGACACTAAATTTAATTACAAATTATAAATTACAATTAGACATTAGGTTATTTCTTTATCTTCAAAGTATAGTACAGCAAATAAAGTACTCCGACAGTCATCACGGCTACTGCACCGCTCTGTCCTACGGCATCACTTGCCAATCCCATTGCCAACGGAAAAACAGTTCCACCAAAAAGTCCCATTATCATCAGACCGGAAACTTCATTCTTCTTGCCGGGCATATACAGCAACGCCTGTGAGAAGACAATCGAAAAGATATTCGAGTTTCCGTAACCTATCAGCGCAATGCAAATATAAATAGATGTTTTTGAATGGAAAGCAAAAAGTCCAATCATTGCCAGTAACATCATAAAACTACTGATAGCAAAGAACGATTTAGCATTCATCCTCCTCAAAATAAAAGAACCTGTGAAGCAACCTGCCGTACGGAAAATGAAGTAGAGACTGGTAGCAAACGCAGCGTCATCCAATCCCATCCCCAAACGCTCCATTAGAATCTTAGGAGCAGTAGTATTCGTACCTACATCGATTCCTACATGGCACATGATACCGATGAAAGAAAGCAAAACAAACGGTTTACCCAATAAAGCCAAACACTCACCGAACGTAGAAGGTTTTCCTTCCTCTTTCTCCTCGGCAATCTGTGTCTGTCCCAACAATAAAACGGCTATCACAGCTATCACCATATAAATAGGAAACAGCACACGCCAACCCAAACCGAACGACGGAATGGCCTGTGTAGCTCCCCACATTGCAATGTAAGGTGCAAGAAACGAAGCAACCGCCTTTACAAATTGTCCGAAGGTAAGGCTACTTGCCAGCCGGTCACCTCTCACGATGTTGGAAAGCAGCGGATTCAGTGAAGTCTGCATCAATGCATTGCCGATACCTAATAAAGAGAAAGAAAGCAGCATCAACGTATAGCTATCACCAAAAACAGGCAATAACAACGAAGCAAAGGTCACAACCAAACTAAGGAGTACCGTCTTTTTTTGTCCGATACGGCTCATCAACATACCTGTCGGCACAGAGAAGATCAGGAACCAGAAGAAAACCAGCGAAGGGAAGATGTTAGCTTGAGAGTCAGTCAGACCCAAATCTGCTTTTACATAGTTGGAGGCGATGCCTACCAGATCCACAAATCCCATAGCGAAAAAGCAGAGCATCACAGGGATCAGCTTGGATAACGAAGAATTAGATTTCATTGTTGTATGGTATTAATTTAAGTATTTCTTGCTCGGAAAAGCACGTTGCAAAGGAAGCGAATATCAGAACAACAGGATAACAATCTTGTTACAAAGAGTGGCAATTATGATACAAGAATGTTTTTTAAGCGCATTTCAAGGGCATTATTTCTCTTTTTAGCTACATTTGTGGAAAATTATCCAAAGAAACTTTTTAAACAACAATATGAAAACACTCTTTAATGGACGACTCAGCATTGAAGTTTCTGCACATGGAGCAGAGCTATGCAGTATTTTTTCTAATGGAAAAGAATATCTATGGCAGGCAGATCCTGCATTCTGGAAACGCCATTCGCCGGTACTCTTCCCGATTGTAGGAAGCGTATGGGAGAATGAATATCGAAACGAAGGCACCACCTATGTCCTCACTCAGCATGGATTTGCCCGCGACATGGAGTTCACACTGATATCCGAGGAAAACGATGAAGTCCGCTACCAGCTTGTCAGCAACGAAGAAACACTCAAGAAATATCCTTTCCCATTCCGTCTCACCATCGGCTATCGCATCCGCGAGAAGAAGGTCGATGTCATGTGGGAAGTAGAGAATACCGGGGAGAAGGAAATGCACTTCCAAATTGGTGCACATCCGGCATTCTACTATCCGGATTTCGATGCCGAAACGCAAGAACGGGGGTTCTTCGGTTTCAATAAGAAAAGCGGACTGAAATACATACTTATTTCTGAAAAAGGATGTGCCGACCCGGACACCCAATATCCTCTGAAACTGACAAACGACTTGTTGCCATTGGACACACATACATTTGACAAAGATGCACTTATATTGGAGGGAAGCCAGGTGCGGCGGGTTACTCTATATAATAAGGAGAAAGCTCCTTATCTCAGCCTCCATTTTGATGCACCTGTTGTCGGACTGTGGTCGCCACCTGCCAAGAATGCCCCGTTTGTCTGTATTGAACCATGGTACGGTCGTTGCGACAAAGCACATTATACAGGAGAGTATAAAGATAAGGATTGGGTACAGCATCTGCAACCCGAAGAGGTATTCAAAGGAAAATATACCATTGAAATAGAAGAATAAAGGAGAAGCCGTACCTGGTCCGTATCTGGTCCAAACGCTTAGGTACGGACCAGCTACGGAGCGGGTACGGCTTTGATAAAATTCGGGTACAGAAAAGGAGGAAATATAGACCAATCTTATTTCAACTTATAAACCTTGAATGAACTTACCGCATAGCTACCGCCTTTGGCATAGAAACTGATACGGTTGTAAGGTTCCGAAGGAAACACAAGGTTTGTCATTGCGAAACGTCCGTCATCGCCAAACGCTTCAAGACTTGATTTATCAACGAAAAGACGCAGCGTCATTTCCGAATTGCCTTCTATCGGAGCAAGAGTCAGCACCGGAAAGTCCGAACTGAATGATACGACTCCGCTCTTACTACGATCCATCGCAAACTTCTTCTCTACCAAGTTATAGTAAATATCCACTTCTTCTCCTTTTGAATTGAAAAGTTGGAAGCCAATGACTTCTGCATTTCTGTTCTTAATCGTCATTTCAATTTCATACGTACCTGTATTATCCGAAAGTAGTTTGTCCATATTATAAGTACGGTCCACCTTGAAGGAATGCTTCTTTTCTTCTTTCCCACGCAGTTTCAGCAGTTCTCGCGAAGGGGAAGATTTCAGATAAGTTTCACCCGCCGAAGTATAGAGACTCAGGTCACGGGGAACAGAGTTACCACTGCGATACTGAGTAGTAGGTACATTGTTGGCATATTGCCAGTTGCTCATCCATGCCAGCGCTATATGGCGTCCTTCGGGCGCATTACTCCAAGTCACGGTAGCATAGTGATCTTTTCCCCAGTCCATCCACTTGGTGTTTTTCGGTGATTCATTCACAAACTTCTTTCCATCGAAGGTACCTACAAAATATTGAGTGGCACTTCCACCGAAAGGTCCGCCGGGATTAATATTACAGATTAGAACCCATTTCTTCAGTTCCGTACCTTCAATAGGCAGTTCTATCAGGTCGGGACATTCCCATACACCACCATGAGCCCCCTGACCTTCACCGAAACTACTTTCATAAGCCCAGTCCTTCAGATTAGCTGAAGAGTAGATTTGCATTTCCTGACCTACGGCAAGAATCATGATCCATTTATCGGTAGCGTCATGCCAGAAAACTTTCGGATCACGGAAATCACGTTGGGTGGAAGTCAGTATAGGATTACGCGCATACTTCTTGAATGTTTTTCCGTTGTCCAGACTGTAAGCCATACTCTGTACCTGGCGATCGCTGGCCGAAGTATAGAAAGCTATGATCGCACCGGCACCAAAGCCTGCCGTATTATCCTTATCAACCACACAGGAACCACTGAAGATAGTTCCCAACGCATCGGGCGCAATGGCTATCGGCTGATGTTCCCAATTCACCAGGTCTGTACTGGTGGCATGTCCCCAATGCATATTTCCCCACATAGAACCGTAAGGATTGTATTGATAAAACAAATGATAAACACCATCTTTATATACCATACCGTTCGGATCATTCATCCAGCCATATTGAGGAGTGAAGTGATAAAGCGGACGGAAACTCTCGCGATTGGATGTATCAAACTCATTGGAAAGTTTCATTTCATCCCAGCAAATAGCCGTATCGGGTATCAACTGGAAGTTGAAAGAAAGTGATTTATTATCAAATCCGGAGAGATCTACCGGAACAAAATAGTCTACCTTATTTATAGCCAGACGAACATTCATATTGCGCACTACGTCATTATCGGCTATCATATATAGCTTTGCCTCCGGAGCAGCCTCTTCCACGGGAAGCAACAGAAATTTCTTCTGGTTCTCAATCTGGACAATGCTCTGTCCGTCACCTAAATGTTTAATCACAAAAGGAGGATTAATAGCCTGACACGAAAAGACAGACCAGATTGTACCTATTATAAAGGTAAGGGTCCATCGCACAGTCAACAAATTGTTTTTTAAATTCATGATGTTTTTGGGTATTACATTTAATTAATAATGGGTTGCTCGGGAAAGCACTTTGCAAAGGAAGCGAATAAAACAGAAATAGCCTGCCATTTATGTTTCATAAGCTGGCAAATATGATACCTGCCCTTTATTTTGTTACAAATATACCAGCTTATGAAACATAAATTACAGCATATTTTCACTTAATTCCCTTTCTTTGCAACATCAAAACATCACTCGGGAAAGCATGTTTTGAGAGGTAATCCACAGCGATTACAAAATGAAAAGCATATTAATTAAAATCTAAAAACATGGAAGGCATAAAAAGATCACTTCTATTTGCACTCTTTCTTATAATGTGTACACTAGTTCAGGCCCAACGCCTGACGGTACAAGGGAAAGTGGTTTCCAAGACTGACGGAGAATCCATTATCGGTGCAACTGTCATAGAAACCAACCAGACAAGTAACGGCACCATAACCGACATCGACGGTAACTTTACATTGTCTGTACCACAAGGCGCAGAACTCTCCATTTCGTATATCGGATTCAAGACTGTGAATGTGAAAGCTCAAGCTACACTGAATATCGTTTTGGAAGAAGAATCGGAATTGCTACAGGAAGTCGTAGTCACAGGTTATACTACTCAACGCAAGGCCGACCTGACCGGAGCCATCTCCGTAGTCAGCATAGACGAGATTGCCAAGCAAAACGAAAACAACCCGATCAAAGCATTACAGGGACGCGTCCCCGGTATGAACATCACAGCCGACGGTAATCCCAGTGGAAACGCCACTGTACGTATTCGCGGTGTCGGGACTTTGAACAATAACGATCCTCTTTATATTATTGACGGTGTACCTACCAAATCGGGCATGCACGAACTGAATGGCAATGATATCGAATCTATCCAGGTATTGAAGGATGCGGCTTCTGCCTCTATCTATGGTTCACGCGCTGCAAACGGTGTCATCATCATCACTACGAAGAAAGGTAAAGAAGGACAGATAAAGATTAACTTCGATGCTTCTATCGCCGCTTCCATGTATACCAATAAGATGGAAGTACTGAATGCGGAAGAATATGGCCGTGCCATGTGGCAGGCTTACGTAAACGAAAGCCAGGATCCCAACACCAACGCACTGGGCTATAAGTATAGCTGGGGATATGACGCAAACGGTTATCCTCAACTGAACAACATCAGCATGTCCAAGTATCTGGATTCCGCCAATACGGTTCCGGCTGCCGACACCGACTGGTTCGATGAAACAACCCGTACAGGTATTATCCAGCAGTACAATGTATCAGTAAGCAATGGTTCTGAAAAGGGGTCATCTTTCTTCTCCCTGGGCTATTATAAGAATATAGGTATCATCAAGGACAGTGACTTCGAACGTTTCTCTGCCCGCATAAATTCTGATTATAATCTGATTGGCAAATTCCTGACCATAGGAGAGCACTTCACACTGAACCGCACTTCGGAGGTGCAGGCACCGGGTGGATTCTTGCAAAATGTATTGCAATTCAATCCCTCATTGCCCGTTTACGACATCAATGGAGAATATGCAGGTCCGGTAGGCGGATATCCCGACCGTGAGAACCCGGTAGCGAGACTGGACCGTAACTCTGATAATCGCTATACTTACTGGCGTATGTTTGGTGATGCCTACATCAACCTCAACCCCTTCAGAGGATTCAATGTCCGCTCCACCTTCGGATTGGATTATGCACAGAAATCACAACGCATCTTCACCTACCCCATCACCGAAGGCAATGTGGCAAATGATAAGAATGCCGTAGAAGCCAAGCAGGAACACTGGACGAAATGGATGTGGAATGCCATCGCTACCTACAATCTGGAAATCGGCAAACATCGTGGAGACGCCATGGTGGGTATGGAGCTGAACCGTGAAGATGATATCAATTTTTCGGGTTATAAAGAAGATTATTCTATCCTTACACCCGACTATATGTGGCCGAATGCGGGTTCCGGTACGGCTCAGGCTTACGGTTCGGGCGAAGGCTATTCACTGGTTTCTTTCTTCGGAAAGCTGAATTATACATATGATGATAAATACCTACTCTCGATGACAGTACGCCGTGACGGTTCTTCACGTTTCGGTAAAAATAACCGCTATGCCACATTCCCTTCCTTCTCACTGGGATGGCGCTTGAACCGTGAAAAGTTCATGCAAAACCTCAGTTGGATTGACGATCTGAAAGTCCGCGGTTCATGGGGACAGACCGGTAACCAGGAAATCTCGAACATTGCCCGCTATACAATTTATGTTCCCAACTACGGTGTAACGGAATCAGGCGGTCAGAGCTATGGTACTTCCTACGACATTGCCGGAACCAATGGCGGCAGCATCCTTCAATCCGGATTCAAACGTAATCAGATCGGTAATGATAACATCAAATGGGAAACAACCACACAAACGAACCTCGGCCTCGATTTCTCACTGTTTAAACAATCTCTTTACGGTTCATTCGACTGGTTCTACAAAAAGACAACGGATATTCTGGTACAGATGGCAGGTATCGCCGCTATGGGCGAAGGAAGCAGTCAATGGATCAATGCGGGAGAAATGAAGAATGTGGGTGTTGAATTGAATCTCGGTTATCGCAATCAAACGAGATTCGGACTGAAATATGACCTGAATGCCAACATATCCACCTACCGGAATGAAATCACAAAGCTGCCAACTACGGTAGCAGCCAACGGCACTTTCGGTGGTAACGGTGTACAAAGCGTAATCGGTCACGCCAATGGTTCGCAGGTGGGTTATGTAGCTGACGGTATCTTCAAATCACAGGAAGAGATTGATAACCATGCCACTCAGGAAGGCGCCGGGATAGGCCGTATCCGCTGGCGTGACTTGGACGGCAACGGTATCATCAATGAGAAAGACCAGCAATGGATTTACAATCCGACTCCGGACTTCAGCTATGGTCTGAACATCTACCTTGAATACAAGAATTTTGACCTCACCATGTTCTGGCAAGGTGTTCAGGGAGTAGATGTTATCAGCGACCTGAAGAAGGAGACCGACCTTTGGAGTGGACTCAATATCGGTTTCCTGAACAAAGGTAAGCGAGTACTCGATGCATGGTCACCCACCAATCCGAACTCTACCATTCCTGCATTGTCACGCAGCGATACGAACAATGAGAAACGTGTTTCCACTTACTTTGTTGAGAATGGTTCGTTCCTGAAGTTACGCAATATACAGTTAGGCTACAACGTTCCGAAAAACTTTGCCCAGAAGATGAAGATGGAGCGCCTGCGCTTCTACCTGAGCGCACAGAACGTATTCACCATCAAGAGTAAGGAGTTCACCGGAGTAGATCCTGAGAATGCCAACTATGGTTACCCCATCCCGATGAATATAACTTTCGGTATTAATGTAGGCTTTTAACAATAAAATCAGTTACTTATGAAAAAGTTAATATATACAGCAGTCTTAGGTCTTTCACTGATGTGCGGCAGTTGCACCGACTTTCTGGAAGATCAGCTCCCCCAGGGAACCATCAGCGACGAACAGCTGAAGAACCCGGCATACATCGACAATCTGGTAATCTCTGCTTATGCAGTATGGATTACTGCCGAAGATATCAATTCTTCCTTCTCCATGTGGAACTATGACGTACGTTCGGATGACGCTTACAAAGGCGGAAACGGTACGGAAGACGGTGATGTATTCCACTCACTGGACATCTCACAAGGTATCATGACTACGGCATGGAACATCAGCGATATGTGGCAGCGCCTCTACAACTGTATCTCACGCGTCAATACAGCTTTGCAACTATTGGAACAAGTGGATGAAAGTACTTATTCACTAAAGCAGCAGCGCATTGCCGAAATGAGATTCCTCCGTGCACATGGTCACTTCTTGCTGAAACGCCTGTACAAGAAGATCCCGTTTGCCAACGATGCCAACTTGTCACCGGAAGAATATAACTATCTCTCCAACACCACTTACAACAATGACGAAGGCTGGCAACAGATTGCAGAAGACTTCCAGTTTGCTTATGATAACCTTCCCGTGAAGCAGGCAGACAAAGGTCGCCCCGCCAAAGCCGCAGCAGCCGCCTATCTGGCAAAGACTTATCTGTACAAAGCTTATCATCAGGATAATGCAGACAGCCATGAAGTGACAAGCCTCAGCACGGAAGACCTGGTGAAAGTAGTACAATACACAGACAATGCCATTATGTCGGCAGGCGGCTACGGGCTGGAATCAGATTTTCACAATAACTTCCGTCCGGAACCTCAATATGAAAATGGTGTAGAATCCCTGTGGGCCATGCAATACTCCATGAACGACGGTACCAACAACGGTAACTGCAACTGGTCTTATGGGCTGATCGTTCCCAACATTCCGGGAGTTACCGATGGTGGTTGCGACTTCTACAAACCGAGCCAGAATCTGGTAAACGCATTCAGAACAGATGCCAACGGACACCCGCTGCTGGATTCCTTTAACAACGCCGATTACAATTCGCAATCCGATTATGCTGACCCACGCCTCTTCCTGACGGTAGGTATGCCGGGATTCCCTTATGAATTCAATAAGAACTACATGATGGACCAGTCGACTACCTGGAGCCGCAGCAACGGACTTTACGGATATTACGTGACCTTGAAGCAGAATGTGGATCCGGATGGCGATTACCTGATAAAGGGTGCCTGGTGGGGTTCTCCGATGAACCGCATCGTACTGCGCTACTCGGATGTATTGTTGATGCGTGCCGAAGCACTGATCCAACTGAACGACGGACGTATAGCTGAAGCTATCAGCCTGATTAACGAAGTACGTAACCGTGCTAAACAAAGCACAGCCATGATTGCCGACTACGAAATGGAATATGGCGTACGTTTCAACATTCAGCCTTATACGGGAAGCTACTCACAGGCAGATGCCTTGAAATTGTTGAAGTTTGAACGTCGTGTAGAGCTGGCTCTGGAATCAGAGCGCTTCTTTGACCTGGTAAGATGGGGCGAAGCTGCCGAAGTACTGAATAAGTTCTATGCCGAGGAAGCTGCCGACTGCACCATCTACACGAATGCCTCGTTCACTAAGAATAAAAATGAATATCTGCCTATCCCGTTTGCACAGATGAGTGCCAGCAACGGAAACTATACGCAGAATTGTGGTAACTGGTAACCTTATAAAAAAGAAGAACATTATGAAATCAATACTGAATAAACTAAATCTGCTTGTACTGGGAACTGTCCTGTTGTTAACATTCCCGGGATGTAGCGATGATAATACTTCCGACCTGAAACTGGACGGAGACACATGGCTCACCGCCCTTGAACTGAATGATACCTATACGGGGGTGATAGACCGGACCAATAAGACCGTAACTGTGGCAGTGCCCGAAGTATACGACACTGATGCAATGAAAGTTACCGGTATCGAAGTATCCGAAGGTGCCGAGGCCTCTGTTAAGGCAGGCGATGTGCTGAACTTCTCATTCCCCCAAGTGATAAAAGTGACTAACGGAAACGTATTCCTGGACTACACCGTCAACATCAAGCATGATGAAGCGCGGATACTCTCCTTCAAACTGAATGACGCTTATGCCGGAGTTATCGACCAGACTAAACGTACCATCACCGTACGTGTGCCGAGTTCAGTCAATATCAAAAACATGGTTCCGATCATTACAACTTCGACAGGAGCCACCGTAATGCCGGCATCCGGCCAGGCTATTGACTTCAGCAATCCTGTAGAATTCACCGTTTCATATAACACCGCATCTGCCGTTTATACGGTAACGGTTATCCCGACCGATGCACCGAGTGCCGTATATGTGGGTCTGGCAGCTACACTGAACGAACTGAATCCGGAAGAAAAGGAAGCGGCAACCTGGATGCTGAACAATATTGCCAATTCGCAGTATATCTCATTCGAAGATGTGCAGGCAGGAAGAGTAGACCTGAGCGAATGTGAAATCATGTGGTGGCATCTGCATATAGACGGCGGCATCGACAACATGGATAAGTTTGAAAAGGCAGCGCCTGCGGCAATCAACGCATTGATGAAGATGAAAGACCTTTATAACAATGGCATGAACCTGCTGCTTACCCGCTATGCTACTTATTATGCCGCCAAACTGGGTGCTACCCTGGACGGCAACAACCCGAACAACTGTTGGGGACAATCGGAAGAATCCGGTGAAATAGTAGGTGGTGCATGGAACTTCTTTATCCAGGGACACGAGTCGCACGCCCTCTACCAGAACCTGGTGATGAACAGCGGTGAAACAGACAAGGTCTATACCTTCGATACCGGTTACCGAACCACCAACAGTACGGCACAATGGCACATCGGTTCCGACTGGGGCGGCTATGCTACGAATGAAGTATGGCGTACCAATCATGGCGGTGTTGATCTGGGTTATGGTGGCGATGGTGCTATCGTGGCATGGGAATATCTGCCTGAAGACTCTCGCGGAGGTATCGTATGTATCGGCTCAGGATGTTACGACTGGTATGCTTACGGCATAGATGCTTCAGCAGACAAGTATCATGGCAATGTAGCCAAACTGACAGAGAATGCAATTGACTATTTAACGGGTAAATAAAACTAATATATGAAAACAATGATATATTCACTCACACTGGCTGCTCTGATGATCACTTCTTTCAGCAGCTGTAGCGATGACAATGATCCGGTTTTAACTCAGAAAGACTGGGACGGAACCACCACTTATTTTGCTTCGGCAGATGCCATGAAGTTCGATACCTACTACAAGCCATCTGTTGGTTATGTAGGCGATCCGATGCCTTTCTATGATCCGCAGGCAAAAGATTTCAAGATTATGTATCTACAGGAATACCGTCCGAACCAAGCAGGCACTTACCACCCGATATGGGCGGTAAGTACTCAGGACGCCGCTTCATACACATCTATGGGTGAACTGATTTCTTGCGGAGGATTATCGGAGCAGGATGCCGCTATCGGAACGGGTAGTACTATTTATAATCCTTCGGATAAATTGTACTATACCTTCTACACAGGTAACAAATATCAGCCTACTTCTTCCGAGAACGGTCAGGTAGTGATGTATGCCACCTCACCCGACTTCAAGACCTGGACCAAGAATCGCACTTTTTATCTGAAGGGTGACACTGACGGGTACAGCAAGAATGATTTCCGCGACCCCTTCGTTTTTGAAGGTGAAGATGGAAAATACCACATGCTTGTTTCCACTACTAAAAGCGGCAAAGGGGTACTGGCCGAATATACTTCTACAGATATGAAGACTTGGGAACATGCAGGTGTATTCATGACTATGATGTGGGATCGCTTTTATGAATGTCCCGATGTCTTCAAGATGGGAGACTGGTGGTATCTGGTCTACTCGGAGATGCATGCAGCCGTACGCAAAGTTCAATATTTCAAGGGACGTACACTGGAAGAACTGAAAGCAACCACCGCCAACGATGCCGGTATCTGGCCCGACAACCACGAAGGTTTCCTTGACTCACGTGGCTTCTATGCAGGCAAGACGGCTTCGGACGGAACTAATCGCTACATCTGGGGATGGTGCCCCACCCGCTCGGGCAATGACAATACTGCCGTAGGAGCTTCTCCGAACGAACCGGAATGGGCAGGAAGCCTGGTTGCACACAAAGTAGTTCAGCATGCGGATGGTACTTTGACTTTAGGCTTAGTAGAAGGTATCAGCCAGAAATATGCCACCGCCTCTACTGTAAAAGTGATGGAAAAGAGTAGCGGAGTATCAGAAAGCAACGGTAACTATACTCTGACGGATAATGCTTATATCCTATTCAATCGCTTAAATGTAAACAACAAGATTTCGTTTACCGTAAAGACGGCAGGCGATGCAGATAGATTCGGTATCTCTCTGGTACGCGGCACGGACTCCAAAAAGTATTATACCATTGTAGTGAATCCGGAAGACAACAATAACAAGCGAAAGATAAACTTCGAAGAAGAAGGTGAAGAAGGTAAAGGATTCATCGACGGAATAGACGGGTATCTGTTCGACAGACCTGCTGATAATACTTATCATGTAACTATCTGTACGGACAACTCTGTCTGCGTGGTTTATATCAATGATAATGTGGCTTATACAAACCGCATATATGGTATGCAGAAGAATCCATGGTCTATTAATAGTTATTCGGGAACGGTGGAAGTCAGCGCTGTGAAGGTTAGCTATTACTGAGTTAATTCACCACAGAGTAACACTGAGTTTCACAGAGTTCTATAAGAGTTTTACATACCACGTAACCATCTGTGTGACAACGCACTTGGTGTTCCATCACGATCAGTCGTAATGAAACACGAGTTCAGTCCTAGTGGGAGGTACCTTCAGTCCTAGTGGGAAGTGCCTTCAGTCCTAGTGGGAAATACCCTCAGTTTAATATAGTGAACGAATCATTGAATTGTTCATATCAGACTTACTAAAGTTTGTAGACCAACAAAGATTAAGAATAAAAAACGCATTGCCAGATAATGATTGCCACTTTATAGCAATCATTATTTGGCAATGCGTTTACAATATTTTGATTAATCACTGAAAGTCATACTTCGCCGCACATGCATAACCTTCTTCATACAAATCAGTCAATTTCCTGATATCCCGTTCGATACGGTCGACTGTTACAGGTTTCTGCGGACGGATTACAGTAATCTCTCCTGCCGCTTCCATACGTTCCACCATTTCCAACTGCTCGTTGTACACACGGCAACGACGGCTTAAAGCCTCACGCACTTTCGGGTATTTACGGTACAGGAAAGAAGGTATATGTATGTCCTTTGCTTCTTTACGATAACCATGATTACGGGTAAGCACTACCACATTATGGGTAAATCCCTCACTCCTGGCACGCATCAGCGGAATACTGTCGACAATACCTCCGTCAAGCATCGGCTCATTATCCACATAAGCAATAGGGCAGACAAAAGGCAGGCTGCTTGAAGCACGCACAATGTCAATCACACGATGCTTGTCCCGTTTCTCCTCAAAATAGTTAGCCTCACCCGTCACACAATTTGTAGTCACCATTTCATAGCGCTCCGGACAAGAGAAATACGCTTCATAATCATAAGGAAGAATGTGTTCGGGAAATTCCTGGAACAGCAGATCGAAGTCCATAATATTACGTTTCTTCAACAAATATTTCAACCCGATATACTGATATTTCTCCAGTAAGTCAATGTTACTGTACTTGGCACGTCCGCGCTGGCCGGACATATAAGAAAGTCCATTACATGCTCCGGCACTGACTCCGATAGTATAGGGGAAGCGGATGCCACGGTCCATAAAGCTGTCCAGCACGCCACAAGTGAAGACACCACGCATGCCGCCGCCTTCAAGAACCAATCCTGTCTGGGGTTTGATATGTATCTTTTTCTCCATAATTATCTGATAAAACGCTCCAAAGATAGCTTTTGTTTCCGAAATCTCCCTATCTTTGTGCCAGTAACAATCATTTAATATCAATTTAATTATGATGAAAAAGTCAATACTTATTGCCACTTTAGGCTTATTGAGTTTCAATGTGTCAGCACAGGACACTCCGAAAGCGGAAGAAGGCTTCATCTTCACAACCGTTAAAGAAAACCCGATTACTTCCGTTAAAAACCAAAACCGTTCCAGCACATGCTGGAGTTTTTCGGCTCTTGGTTTCCTTGAAAGCGAATTGCTGCGTATGGGCAAAGGCGAATATGATTTATCAGAAATGTTTGTGGTGCACCACACCATGATGGACCGCGGCGTGAACTACGTACGCTATCACGGTGACAGTTCTTTCTCACCCGGTGGAAGCTTCTACGACATCATGTTCTGCCTGAGAAACTACGGTCTTGTTCCGCAGGAAGCTATGCCGGGCATCATGTACGGTGACACATTGCCGGTACACAACGAGTTGGATGCCGTGGCCGGTGCTTACGTAAACGCTATTGCCAAAGGCAAACTGACCAAACTGACTCCGGTATGGAAGAAAGGCCTTTGCTCTATCTATGATACTTACCTCGGCAAGTGTCCCGAAAACTTCACTTACAAAGGAAAAGAATATACTCCGAAGACATTTGCCGAATCCCTCGGAATCAATCCGGACGATTACATATCTCTGACTTCATTTACCCACCATCCATTCTACACTCAGATGAACATCGAAATTCAGGACAACTGGCGCAACGGCCTTTCTTATAACCTGCCTTTGATGGAATTCATGTCTGTTATCGACAATGCCGTTAACAACGGTTACACTGTAGCTTGGGGTAGCGACGTCAGCGAAAGCGGTTTCACTCGTGACGGTATAGCCGTTATGCCCGATGCGGATCGTGGTGCCGAACTCACCGGTTCTGACATGGCACGCTGGACAGGTCTTACTGCCGCCGACAAACGCAAAGAACTGACTTCCCGTCCATTACCGGAAATCACCGTAACTCAGGAAATGCGCCAAACAGCATTCGACAATTGGGAAACTACCGATGACCACGGTATGCTTATCTACGGTATAGCCAAAGACCAGAATGGTAAGGAATACTACATGGTAAAGAACTCCTGGGGTACCAACAACAAATACAAAGGTACTTGGTATGCTTCTAAACCTTTCGTTGCTTACAAAACTATCAATATCCTGGTACACAAAGATGCAGTGCCCAAAGCATTGCTGAAGAAGCTGGGAGTTAAATAAGTGATTAGTGGTGAGTGATTAGTGCTGTGCTGTCATTGCCGCATGGCGCTAATCACTAATCACTCACCACTAATCACTATTTC
>OLRF01001703.1_pt1 | contig 21841 bp, 15 predicted proteins | sample 1672061 | NCBI WGS metagenome assembly OLRF01 (sample SAMEA3136641, study PRJEB25190) | human gut metagenome | reverse complement strand
AGATGTAAACAAAAAGGGCCGCTGTCATGACAGCGGCTCCTTTTCGTATGGAGATCTTTGTCTTGGAAGAGTCTGCGCAGCACGTTTTCGTTAAAATGGTTGAAATAGAGAATGCCGATCTCGTCCTTTTTGATGGAGGCGGTTAGGCTGGGCTGCGCGATATATAAGGCCTCGGCGGCTTTGCTGATGGTTCCTGATGAAGCGGCCATAATGACGTATTTTAGCTGCTGCAAGGTCATGATGTCATTCCTCCGGTCGATGTAAAATTTGTTTGATCTCGTCATATCGAGCGAGAATTCGTTCGTATTTTTCCGCCGAGTGGGGATAGAGACAGGAACTGCAGTCTTTCACTCCGTTATCCAGATAGGTAAAAGAGCCTCCGCAGCGATCACCCAGAACATAGAGGGGGCAAAAACAGAACAAGCAATTGAAATTATCCGAATCAGCATTTTGATGACACGGGAAATATTCGCAGTCTCGGTTAGCAAAGTAGCGGGAAGAAGATTTCATGATAGAGTGCTCCTTTTTCATCATTAGGATTGGTCTGTTTCATATGACCGAAAAATACTTCGCGCCCAGTATAGCATAGCGGCGCGGGTTTGTCCAGGAACGCAGATTTTTGAGGAAAAAAACTAGAGACGACAAAGAGCCCAAAGCGGAGGGTGCTCTCCGTTGGGTTCTTTTTGATACAAAATGTTGAGGAACCCGCCAACTCCTTGGCCATGAGTTGCCGATTCATGAAATTGTGCAAAAAATAAACATGTGATATACTGAATCTGTTCTTCAAAAGAATGGCATGTTTGTCAGAAGAACAACGTATTCTTGTTTCATCAGGGACGGAGCTCTTGCTTTTTTTCTCAGAAATGATATAATACATTTAGTAGATATCCATTGTCTTTTAAGATGATGGAGGGAATGATCATCACCGTCAGAGTTCCGTTTTCCAGTGTTTATTCTATACGAAAGAGAGGGAGAAGGAATGCCGGCGGAGAATGATTTATCCCGTGCGCTTGCCATAACAGAGGGAAGCTCCTCTTATGATGAGGCAGCCAAGCGTTTGTTGTCACAGAAAGTCATTCTGGCATATATCATGAAGGAATGTATTCCGGAATATCGGGACTGTACGATCGATGAGATCGCGGATCGATACATCGAAGGGAAACCACAAGTCGGAGACGCCGCCGTACATTTGGATGAAGAGAATGCCAAAAGTTTCTCATTGCCATATGAGGCTCCGGAGCGCATAGAGGGAATGAATACAGAGGATTCGACGGTAACAGAGGGGACGGTACGATACGACATTCGTTTTAAGTCCCGCCTCCCGCAAGCCCCGGAGAAACTGTATATGATTCTTAACGTGGAAGCGCAGGATTTTAGTCAAGTTCGCTACCCGCTGCTCAAACGAGCGGTGTATTACGGAAGCCGGCTGATATCGTCCCAGTATGGCACGGTATTTACCGGGATGAACTATGGAGAACTAAAGAAAGTATATTCGATTTGGATCTGCACAAAAGTCTCTAAGAGGTATCGAGGAAGCATGAACCGATACGAGATGACAGAGAGACATATGGAGGGGGAGAAGAAAGAATGTCCGAAGAACTACGCGTTGATGAATCTGATTGTGATTTATGTCGGGAGACAAAAGGAGAAGACGCCGGAAGGCGTATTAGGGTTATTGGAGGTATTACTTTCAGAGGAAAGAAGCGCCGGTGAGAAGAAAAGGATTTTGCAGGAAGAGTATCACATCGCGATGACAAGGGAAATGGATGAGGAGGTATCGAGAATGTGTAACTTAGGACAGGGGATCTATGAGGAGGGCCGCAAAAAGGGCCGTAGGGAAGGCCGCAAGGAAGGCCGCAAGGAAGGTCGCAGAGAAGGACATCAGGAAGGTGTTAGAGAAGGCCGTAGAGAAAGTCAGATGAGAATCTGCCAAAACCTATGGCGGATAGGTATGCCGGAGGAAGCTATAGCTAAAGTTATAGAGGGGGATGTGTCGGAAATCCGGGGGTGGATCAAGGGATTATCTTTGGAAGAATGCTCGGTAGAATGAGCACATCGCGATGACAAGAGACGGATGGAAATAGAGATACAATCCGTTTTATTTGGTAAAGCCCGAAAACGGAAAGCATGAGTATGGAAAACAGAGGAGTTTTCCACTCATGCTTTTTCTGCTTTCAATGATAAAGGCGAGGGAGATCTTTGTGAAGAAGAAAATGGAATGTTAGGATATAGATTTTGCTTTATTAGGGCAAATGTAGTATTGTAGAGGGTATTGATTTTATTTTCTTCGGGATAAGAGTAATGTTTTACGTTAATAGGAAAAATCGTACCAACGGTGATTTTTCTTTCATTTTTCACCTCAATTTGAAAGGTTCTTCTTTTGTTTTTGAAATGAGCGCTTGTAACAGATAGTATACCTTTTCCCGTATCCCATGCGAAGTGAATCTTCTGACGTGGAAGCCGATCAGCACCTGAAAATGCATGAATAACGGGAACAATCATTTTTTCGTTTTATGTTTTGTTCGCGCCGACTGATATTATATTATTTACCCAAACGCCTTTGGCAGAAAGGACAATGCCGATTCCGGCCTTCACCAGTTCAAGACAATTGACCAGCAGGTACACCACCGGCAGGGTAAATGCAGTGAACTTCACCAGCAGCCAGGCGGCAGGAATGAACAAAAGCCAGGTGCTTCCGCAGTCGAAAAGACTGGTTATTCTTGTCATTCCACCTGCCCGAAGCAGGAACATGGTGCTTATTGATAAAGACTGTATGGGGATAGCAACAGCAGTGATCAGCAGCATCTGTGTGGCCTGAGTCCGCACCAGCGGCAGCACATTGTAGAGCCTTGGGATAAGCCCGGAAATAGCCGCCAGCAGAATGCTCCCGGCAATGCAGCACACAAAGGAAAGAGCCATCAGTTTGGGACACTCCCCCCGCGCCTTGTCAAATTCCCTGTTGCCCAGAAGATTTCCGGTATAGATTGCGATATAGTTGCCGAAAGACCACATAATCACGACAAACAGGTTGGCAACCGTGGTCACAATGTTCATGGATGCGACGGCCTCAAGTCCCCGGTTGCTGTAAATCTGATTCATCAGAACCTGACCTGCGGACAGCAGCAGCTGGTTAAACAGCAGAGGAAGCCCTCTCAGCACAATGGACCATGTCAGTTCTCCAGGAATATACAGTGATCTGAACAAGCCCTTCAGGAAGGGGAAGCGGTCCGTGTTTCTGTGGGCAGCAACAGAAATGATGCCCAGCTGCACAATGCGTGAAATCACCGTTGCAATTGCTGCACCGGCTACACCCAGTCTGGGGAAACCCAGTTTGCCGAAAATCAGCAGATAGTTGAAGATCAGGTTGGTAAACAGGGCCGCAAAGCTGGCTTTCATCGGTGTCATCGAGTCTTTTCCCAGCCGCAGGGTCATTGCATAAGTTGTGGCCAGGGCAAAGGGCAGCACCTGCCAAAGCATGATTTTCAGATATTCCTTTCCGTATTGCAGGGTAGCCTGAAGGTCTCCCTTACCGGAGCTTATATGCAGGAAGGCGGAGATCAGCTTGTCCTGAAAAAGATACATTACGGCAATGAAAAGCGCCGAAAAGCAGGTGACCATGATGAAGTTGAAGCGAATGGCATGCTGCGCATTTTTATTGTCGTTGTTGCCGATGTACTGAGCAGCAAAAATGTTGGCACCGGCTACACCGCCGTAGATGCACATAGTGAACAGATTGATGAACTGGTTGACGATAGCCACACCAGACATCTGCTCCGTTCCCAGGCTTCCGATCATCATGTTGTCCAGGAGATTGACAAAGCTGGAAACCGTGTCCTGCAAAATCAGCGGAATAGCAAAAGCCAACGCTGCTTTGTAAAACGCCTTTGTGCCGATAATTTTTTTCAACCCACTTGTTAATGCCACCGTTAAAACTCCTTTTTGCAGAAAACGCTTGCCTTACAGCTCTTTCACCCAGAGACGCCTCAGATCGTAAGCGAAGCAGTCCAGAACATTTCCGCTGATGATAGAAAAAATGCGCTGCTCTTCCCTTCCGGCTTACCGGACCAAGCACCATTAATTTCCAGGTGAGACCACTTGGGCTCGATTACGCTTAGCCCCTTTTTATATGCGTTTTACCCTCCCAAAAACGCAATTCATTCAGCTTCAGCAACTGCCCCTTATGGAGCAGTTGCTGAAAAAGATAAGAAATTATTCGGCCTCGGTAATACCGTGGGCTTCCATATACTTTGCGTCGACATCCTTGATCTTCTGCAGGCTGGAGGGCATGGTGGCAATGATGGTAAGCACCAGAACGATCACGTAGACCACAGCGCCGATAATGAGGAAGTTGTTGTAGCTCCCTGCAAACTTGACCACAACGGGAGCCAGCATGGCACCGGCAGAGGCGATCATGGAAGACCAGCTGATGGTAACATTGGACTTGTTCTTGCCAAAGAGAGGCAGCATAACATTGGGCCCGAAATAGGCATTGATCTGGCCAACGTTAAAGAAGATTGCCATAGCAAAGGCTGCGGCGTAGCCAAGTCCGGCATAGACAGGATACAGGGCATAGACAACGATACCGAGAACAGCAAAGCCCAGAACCGTTTTGCGGAAACCGATCTTATCGCTGAGGAAGCCGAATGTCCAGACAAAGATGGCATTGCACAGAGTGAATACGCCGCCGAGGGTGCCAATCTGCTCCAGGCTCAGGCCCATCTCAGTCCAGATACCGCTGCGGTTGGAGTAGAAGCCGGACTGTGCGATAGCAATGAATGCGGGCAAAACGAGAACGATCCAGAATACGGGCAGCTTGAACAGTTCCTTAATGGGCATTCTAGTCTCATAGACAGCAGTTTCTGCACTGTTTTTGTTATTTTTGGGAGCAAGAAAATGAATGTCAATGGGGCTCATGCCGTAAGCCTCGGGGGGACGGCAGACAAACAGGAGGGTGGACACAACGTGCAGACCGCCGAGAATCAAACCGCTGGCGATTGCAACCGTCTCAAAGCCTGCAATATTGACCATTTTGGCAGCAAGAGGAGAAATAAAGATGGTGATGATGCCTGCGAAAGCACCGGTCAGGCCGACGATGGTTCCGCGACCCACACCGATCCATTTGGAGCCGAGAAGAGCAAAGGGCAGAGAGCCGCAGAAGCTGTTGCTCATACCGACGAGGACATACAGCAGGACCGCCTGCATGGGTGTTTTCACAAAGGCCAGACCACAAAGGCCGAATATGTAAGAGAATGCGCCAAGCAGAGTGACAGTTTTCGGATTGAACTTATCGTAGAGCTGGCCCTGGAATGCTCTGGCAATGACAGCGCCCAGAGAAAGGGTGGTCCAGATCATAGCGATATCCGTGTAGGCGCAGCCCAGCTTCGTCACCAGAGGAACACAGAGAAGGCCGGCCAGGTTTGTCATCAGATAGCTGAAGCCGACGTTGATAACGCATCCGGCGCAGCATAATGAGCCTTTTACAACATTGTTTTTCATATAAGAACTCCTATCTTTTTTCTGTCGCACAAGATCGTGCTGACTTTATTTTGAGGGGTTGCTGTTTGGTTCAGGAATGGCTGAGGAATCTTGCCGGGTTTGCAACGGTGATGAGCTGGGCTTCTTTTTCATAGCCCATCTCCCTGAGTGCGGGAATGGCAAAGGTGGGGAAACGGGTGTAGCCGTATGCTCCTCCGTAAAAGCCGCCCAGCTTGTTGTACTTATCATGGCCAAACATTGTTTTTTCGGCATAGCCTTTTTCCAGAAGCTTTGCCACAACGGCAAGGCGGAAGAAGTCATCAAAGCCCCAACAATAGTCAAAGCCCTGATTGAGCTTATGGCGGGAGCCGTGGATATCTCCCCAGCCGTCAAAGTTAACATACACGCCCATATCAAGCAGCTCCGAAGCAAAATCGGCTACAGATGCAGCGGCTTTCGTGGGATCGGAAAAATAAGCCTTGGCATCAGGATAATACTTGCAGTAGGTTGAATACAGGAAATCCATGTGACACATGTCAATGCGTTCAGGTTTTATCCCGTATTCTTTCACAGCGATCCGCACCGCCTCAAGAGCACTTTCCCGGGTGTTCGGTCCGTGAATGACAAAGGGATTATCTGTTTCTGCGGCCACTTCGCAGATACTGCGAAATACGCTCATATCTGCAGCGGATATTTCATCGGAAAGGCCGAAGCCTTTTTTGATATATCCTGCCTTCAAATCGGACCCTTCCATACCTTCCGTAAGCTCCGCAATCAGGCGCTGCCTGATTGCCTTTGAATCATTGGGGTCAAAGTCTGCCGGATAGGTATAGTCTCCGTAATAGCCCGTACCGCAAATGATCTTTATCCCGCTGCGTCTGGAAAGCTCCCGGATTTTATTTGGGTAATCATTTACTCGGCAACCGATGTATGTCGCATCCAAAAGAGCCTGACCGCCGGTTTTTTTGAATTCCAGCAGCTCCTTGATTTCCAGTTCCAGATCATCATTTCCCAAATACTCTTTGAGTGTCCAACTGCAAGTAGATGTTTTGAGATAAGTCAGGTTTTCAACGGCAAAAGCAGTTTTTTCGGGGGTGGCATCTTCGGGAAGCGGAAGAACCCCGTCACTGTCTGCCCGCATAAATGGATGCTCATGAATCGTTGTATAACCCAGTTCTTCAGGGGAAATATCGCCGAGAACAGTCGTAATTTTATCCATTGAAATGACCTCCTATATTTTTTGTACTTTACCGCAGAGACCAAAGGTTTGTTTATGCCTGGACTTATGCCTGCTCCTTTTCCTTATAAGGCGCATCGATCTCCTTGATGTGCTCTTTTGTCTTGTCGGAGGTGAGATAGAGCAGAAGGAGGACGCAAACAGCAAATATTGCCGTTGCAATGTAGCCTACTAACTGATAGGAACCGGATTTTTCGGAGATAAGGGCAGCGAGAGGACCTGCAAACATGGATGCGATACACACCGCAATGCCGTCCCATGCAATCAAATCCGGGCTAACCTTATTGCCGAAAAGGGAATTGAAAATGATTCCCTGTCTGAGCTTGGAATAAGTAAAGAACAGATCAGAGCAGGCAATAAGAATTGCTCCGGGAATACCGCCGATCGTAAAGCCGAGGAAGAACACTACAACCAGACTGATTGCAGGAATGAGGAAACCCGTGCGCAGGCCAAGTCTGGCTGTGAGCCAGCCAATGATAATGGAACCTGCTGCATTGCATATAAGGCCAAGAGAGACAAGCTTTGCCGCAGTCATCATATCAATTCCAAAGGAGGTGAGCATGGGGTACTGGTTGGAATTATATACATTGGTGCCTACCGAGATACAAAAGCCCAGCAATGCCACGCCGAAAAACACCGGAGTCCGCAAGGCTCTCCCGGACGGCATGGCCGCCTGATAAACCTCATATTTGGGAGCAGCTGCTTTTTTATCCTTTTTGCTCTCCAAGTCAACCGGAGACATGCCGTATTTGGAAGGCATATCGCCGCAGAGGAGCAATGTGGACACGCACATGGTTACAACAATAATGGCCGTCAGCACAATGCCGGCCTTCGTATAACCGGAGGACTCAAGCAACGAAGCAACAACAGGCGTTACTACTGCCCCGCCAACGGTCGTTACGGCCTGGGCCACACCGAGCACCGTCGACTGGCCTACGCCATACCATGATACGATCGCGATATTCATGTAGAAGAACGTAAGTACCTGGCCAAAACCGTAAACAAGCGCGGCAACGTACACCAGCCATACGCTGTTCGTAAAGGTCAGAGACAGCAGACCGAACAGTGCTGCGCTTGTGGAAATTACAGGACCCAGCCGTCCATTTCTGGTGATGATCTTTCCGCCGAAGAACGATGCCAGCATCATTCCTGCATAGGCGAAAGTATACGCCACGGACAGCGTTGAATACGGTACGTTCAGCTTGCCTGTCAGCTCATAGAGCATCAGGGCAATTACGACAAATGCTGAAGTTGCAGCAAGGCTGTTGATTGTAGCGCCAGCGCAAATTCTACCGGCTATCAGTTTGTTTTTCTTTTCCATATACTCTCTTCTTTCGTTATAAATTCATTCGTATCCAATTTTCATTCAAGGTTCGTCACGATTACTGCTTTTCAACAGAAAACAGTATTCAATCAAAATTCGCATCTAAATACTTCGCTGAAAGCCGGTTTGAATTCGGGTTTTGCAGCAACATCGTCATTCCTTCAGGTAAGTTGTCGTTCTTACCGGCGTTTATTTTCTGTTCAGACGGCGCAGGTCGTGAATGAGCAGATCCTTGATATGTCCCAGAACAAACTGTTCGATCAGTGCGGGGGGATCGTCCCCTGTCATGGGCACAAACTCGCTGCCCTGGTTGATGTTCATGAAGGGCATATGCACTTCGGGCAGAACGGCCACTCCGCCGGGATAGGTTTCAGAAACATCCACCTTGACCTCACTCAGCCGGTTAATTCCTGCGTGGGTGGTGCCGCCCTGCATGATCAGGCTGCAGTAAACATCTGCCTGACCTAATTTGGAGACAAATTCCAGGGTATGATCACTGCCGCAGTCGTCCTGCTGAATCTGGAAAATGTAGGGGCAAAGGCCTCTGCACTCCTCAACGGTTGCATGGTTTGCGTAAGCCTCAGGGCCGATAAATCCTGATGCAAAGTTATTTCCCATGTAGCACATGTTGGCTGCGCGATTAAACAGACCGGACCAGCTCTTGCCAATGGAGCGCATGGGCCGGGTAGTCTCCCTGTCATCCAGGAAAGGTACCTGCGCAATCACACCCCGCGGCATATGTCCGCCGCACCAACCGTATCTTTTCAGTCTGAAAGGCAGTGCAGATGCCAGATGACCGCCGCTGCTCATGCCGTAAATAATGATGCGGTCAGTGTCGATATTAAGCGCTTCCGCATTGTCTATCATCCACTGATAGGTTGCATGCAGGTCGTTTATGGCCGCTGGGTACTGTGCGTCCACAAGACTTCTGAATTTCGGGATAACCGTCTGCGCACCAAGATACTTGGTTATAGTTGCGTTAGAGAACAGCCAGATATCGTTGAAGAACAGAGCTCCTGTGGGAATGACCAGGATGGTGGGAAACGGTCCCTTTGCCTCATTCTCTCTCAGTCTGCGTACCAGCGCATGAAGCTTGGGTGCATCGGGTTCTTCCGGGCAGCCGGGAATATCGTCATACTCCTCCCACCAGCCGAACTCTTCCCACTCGGGATGGTCCAGATTGGCCTGATCGAAAGCACGTTTGCTGCCGTTCTGCACCTCCTCACGCAGCTGCGGGAAAGTCTCCGGAGCGGTAATATTGGTTCTGGCAGCTATACCCGCGGACGAGTCCATACTCATAGCATCCTCGGCCAGAGGGTGGGCGAACTCATTCCCGAAGCGCACCATGTCAGTCCTGCAGTCTTCAATACGAAACCAGCTGATAAGCTTTCTCATATCCTCCACGGTTTGAGATGCTTCATAGTAAATGCCTCTTTTTTTCTTTCTGTCGCTCATGTTTTACCTCCTTTCTTAAGTTTTATAATTCACAAATATCCTTAATCTGTATCTCAGGGAGGATATCCCCCTGAGATGCAGGAAAGGTCTTCACTTCAAGGAACTCTTTAAAGCTTTATATTTCTTCTATTTGAACGTGCCTGCACAATAGCCACTGTCAACAGGAATAATTGCGCCGTTAATAAACTCGGAGTCGTCCTCAAAGAGGAAGGAGACCACTCTGCCTATCTCCCAAGGCTGGCCAAGTCTGCCTATAGGGTTGCTGGAGCAAACTCTCTCCCACATTGTAGGATTTTCTCTCAGTGTGCTTATAAGCTCGGTTTCAATAGACCCAGGGCAAATGGCGTTTACTGTGATGCCGTTTTGAGCGTAGTCCAGAGCTGTGCCTTTGGTTAAACCAACCACTGCGTGTTTACAGGCGTTGTATAAGGCTCCGCCTTTAGACCCTACCAGGCCGGCACCGGAGGAGGTGTTGACGATTCGACCATAATTCTGTTCAAGCATAAACGGGATCTCTTCACGGAGGCACATCATCTGTGCCTTTACCAGCAGCTGCAGCTGGAAGTCTATATCAGCCTCGCTGAATTGGTGGAAGGGTCTTGCATGCAGCCCCTGTCCAGCATTATTAAATGCGCAGTGCAAAGCACCGAAGGTGTCCTTTATCCACGCGAAGCCCTCTTTTACCTGCTGAGAGTCTGTCACGTCACAATGTTTGAAAAATGCCTTGCCGCCATAGCTTTCCGCTTCTTTGATCACAGCGGGAGCCTTTGCATCAGAACGACCGAAAATGATGATCGTATAGCCTTTTTTTGCAAGCTCCATAACTGCAGCTTTTCCGATACCGGTCAGTCCACCGGTCACGAGGGCAACTTTATCTTTGTTTTCCATAATCTTCCCTTTCTTTGATTATTATCTTAGAAGTCATCCTTGGCAGAGAGATGCACGCAGCATCTCTCTGCCAAGGATTATATTGGAAGGATTACTTCATGTAATCGGGTATTGTGAGTCCGCGCTGCTCCATATACATGGGATAAAGTTCTTCATCTACAAGCTTCTGGATGGCGGGGGCATTAGCAAAGAGCTGCTCAGCAGCGCTTCTGGTGCAGTTGATGTAGCCATAGCTACCGTCATAAGCAATAATCATGTCGTTGCCGGTGATCTCCTTAGCCATCTCAACTGCGCCCACAAGATCATCAGCCTTACGGATAAGGGGATAATCATTGAAGCGGTAGTTGAAAGTATCCTGTGCCATAAGAGCGCGGAATTCGTCGCCCACGGAGATGGAAGGGAAGCGCTTTACAAAGCCTACATTCAGACCATACCAGCCCTGGTTCATGATGATGCAGCCCAGGGGATTCCTGGATTTATCCATTACTGCTGCAACAAACTGGTCCAGAGACAGGGACGCGTTTTCCAAATCATAGTGGTCCATGTAAGAGTTCCAGTTTGCACCTGCAATGATGCCTGCGCAGTGCATGTAAGACAGCCAGCGGCTGCCGTCAAGAATGATGGTATAATCCTTGAGGGAAGTAAGCAGGCGGGTCATGTAGGGATAGTACTTTAATGCGGTCTCGGAGCACTTGATGTCCATGTCATAAAGGCTCTTGCAGGCTTCGACCTTCATCAGGCCGTTGGGGGTAGTGCGCATAAAGCAGCAGAAGGCCCACTTGCTCTGAATGAAGTCGGAGTCATAGACGGAGGTGGGCACCACCATACCCGCAGTTCCATGGCCGGTGGGAGAACCGAAGCCGAAGTGGAACAGGGTGCGGGTCTCCAGACGCATCAGGTCCATGGTGAAGGCCTTGAATGCCTTGCGGTAGTAGTTGTTCACGTAGATCTCACGGGGATCATCATAGTAAGCGAAGATCAGGTGATCTGCATCAAAAACCTTCTCCAGGCCCCAGAGTGTGCCGATTCTGGTCTCAATGGGAACGCCCTTTTCGTAGGAGCTGACGGCCTCAACCTCGCCCAGATGCTCCTTCAGTTCGTAGAAGTCAATGACCTCGTCGCCCTCACGGGGAGTACGGTACATAACGACCTTGGTACGGATATCGTAAGCACCGGTGCGTCTCTCGATTTCTTCCTTGATGGTTTTGACCATCTCAATGTAGGGCAGGCCGCCGAACATGAGGAAGCCGTGCTCACAGGTCATGATATTGACGCTGTCACCGGGCTTGATCCTGGACATGTCAATGTTCTTCAGGGCTTCTCTGGTAGAGTCCGCCGTGGGCTTCAGATCGTCGCCGCTGTGAGAGTAGATTGCCTCAGGCATTCCGGGGAACAGGTCGCTGACCTTGACAGAAACCATGTCGGGATGCTCATATGCGTGCATCTCAGGCTTGTTGCTGTAAACGGAAACGCTGAAATTGTTAATCTCTCTTGCCGGATAAATTTTTACGTCGCTCATTTTTTCTCGCTCCTTTCCTTCATCATCTTGCGGTACATCTCATTGCCCTTTTCAACCTCTGCGGGGTTCCACTGAACGAACTTCTGTTCCTCAATGTCATGGCTGATCCGCTTATCGTGATCCATGACCCCCTCGGGCAGAGTAAAGAGCAGGGGCTTGATGTAGTGATAGGTCTCGTAATCGGAGGTGTCGGTGGTCTCGTGATCGGTCTGGGGGTAGCCGGCAGCCTCAAGAAGTCTGTACATGGTGTTGGAGCAATAGTAGCCGCCGCAGCCGCCGCCGGTACCGGTCATGCGGTGCAAGTCCTTGATGGTACGGGCACCGGCCATGATCGCACGGACGATCTCCTCGGCGGTCGTGTTGGTGCACTGGCAGGTGCTGTCCAGAGGACGGAGAAATGCCTTGTTGCAGATTTCGATGATCTCTTCCACTCTGTCGGAGCCGTCGTAATCGCAGGTGACAACATGGGGAGTGTCCAGAGGCTCCATGCTGATTGCACCGTGGGTGCACAGCTCCCAGCACAGTGAGCAGTTCAGGCAAAGGCTGGGATCAACCTTGGCCGTGCCGTGGCACTTGAGGCAGCGTCCGCACTCATCCCTGACCTGCTGTTCGGTGAGACCGATGGCAACTTCCTTCTGGTTGGTGACACGCTCAGCAATGGGCAAATTGTTCATCTTTGCGGCGCTGAGCACGCTGGTCTTGCCAACCTCCAGCTCGGGCAGGACGATCTCTTCGCCCACGGTGATGCCGGACTGGGAGCCAAGATAATTATTGATGTTGACTGCCGCCTTCTTGCCGTCTGCGATGGCCTGGATGGCAGTAGCTGCGCCGCGGACCACATCGCCGCCGGCAAAAACATAGGGCTTGGAGCTCATGCCCTTCTCGTCCAGGACAATACGGCCGGCCTTGGAGACAACGACCTCATCCTTGTTGATGAAGGGGAAGTCGGAATACTGGCTGACAGCCACGATAATGTTGTCGACCTCGACAACAAACTCTTCCTCGGTCTTGGTGGTACTTCTGCGCAGCTTCTCGTCCTTTACACCGGGAACCATGCGCACGCACTTGAGGCCCTGAACCTTGCCCTCGCCCACCACTTCAACCGGTGCGGCCAGATCCAGAACACGGACGCCCTCTTCGAAGGCCTCCAGCAGCTCCCGCTCCTCGCAGGGCATGTCGTTTCTCTGTCTGCGGTAAACAATGGTGACTTCTGCGCCCAGTCTGCGTGCAGTACGGGCAGCGTCGATGGCCGTGTTGCCGCCGCCGATGACAGCGACCTTCTTGCCGATCTCAACAGGCTTGCCCAGATTGACTGCCTTGAGAAAATCAAGACCATGATACACGCCGGGCATGTCCTCGCCGGGAATGTTGGCCTTGCGGCTGAGCTGAGTGCCGGTGGAAACATAGACAGCGTGGAACTTCTTGTACAGCTCGTCAAAGCTCACATCTTCGCCCACGGTGGTGTTCAGATGGATCTGCACACCGGTGGCTTCGATTGCCTGAATGTCCCGGTTGAGCACAGCCTTGGGCAGACGGTACTCAGGAATACCGTAGGCCAGGACGCCGCCGGCAACACTCTCAGACTCGAAAACCTCAACGGAATAGCCACTCAGCTGCAGGTAATATGCACAGCTCAGGCCGCTGGGGCCGGCGCCGATAACGGCAATTTTCTTTCCGTTGGATTTGCGCTTCTTTTCCACAACAGGCATGCCGTTTTCGAAAGCCTTGTCTGCGACAAAACGCTTGATGTCGCGGATACCCACGGATTCATCCAGGTCGTTTCTGTTGCATGCTGCCTGGCAGGGATGGTTGCAGATTCTGCCGCATACAGAGGGGAAGGGGTTGGACTGACGAATAAGGCGGTATGCATCCTCATATCTGCCGGCACCTGCCAGAGCGATATAGCCCTGAACATCCGTTCCGGCAGGACATGCAGTGCCGCAGGGAGGTACATACCCCGGCATTACTCCGGGAGTAACTTTGATTGCATCGGTGGGGCAATGGCGTTCACAGTTTTTGCAGCCAACGCATTTGCTCTGATCCACACGTGCTACTCTTTCTACGATCTTCACTGTTTTTCTCCTTTCAATTTTTGAACCTCTATATTATTTAACTATAGTGTTCTCAATGGTGTTTTTCTGCGAGTTTCTCCTTGAGGCGAGTCCGGAGAAGGCCGGCAACGGTAGCCGCGACAGTTTCTTTGCTCCAGCCGTCACTGATGCCTTTAATGACAGCGTCAATGCAGAGCTCAACCTCGTCGTGAGGTCCGGGCAGAGCAACAAAGGTTGTAACACCCTCCTGACCCACGCAGATGCGAATACCGTCTTTGCTGTGTCTGCCGTGGCCTGCATGGAACTTTGCGATGTAAGGAGCTGCAGCACTGCTGTCCAGAAGCTGAATGGCTTCCACGCTGAAATCTTTATTTTCTGCGCCTACGCCGCCCGTGGTAATGCACAGGCCGTAGCCCATTTCCGCGGCCCGGGAAAGTCCGGCAGTGAAAAGTCTCAGGTCATCCTTCATTACCTCGCCTTTATCCACAGTAAAGCCGGCCTCGGTCAGCTTCTGCATGATGAAGGGGGTGTTGGTGTCTTCAATCTCCCCTGCTTCCACCTCAGCGCCTGTGGGGAAAACGATAGCCCTCTTTGCAATGTTCAACCTGATCTGTTCTGCCAGGGCTTTTGAGCGGCTCATTTCCAGCTGTGCCTCGAAAATACTCTCGTCGTCGCCGGCAATCCAGCCAAGCATACCGTTGGAGACAACAGAAGCGTTGGCTTCCAGTCCCACGCCCTTGATTCGGCCAAGCTGTTTGAGCAGGGTTTCCTCTTTGGAGACAAACTTCTCCGGGTCCAGGTGGCTGCACAGTACATCCAGGCAAACGAAGCTGTCCCGGACGTCAATAACAAGTACATCCTCCCGGGAAACGCCGATCACATCGGCCACTACGTCTGAAAGCTCATTCAGATTTGTCCCATTGAGATGTATGCCCTGTATAGTAAGCTCGTGCTTATTGAACAGCTGATACTGGGAGTGCTGATATTTGGCAGCCTGAACCTCTTTCACTTCCAGCCGCAGATCCATCAGCGGAGCATCGATTATGGCCCGGCCCACGCCGATAATGTCGGCACCGGCGGCAATAATCTCCTCAATCTGATCCAGAACCACTCCTCCGCCGTATGCCAGGCTGAGCTTTCGCTCTTCATCCCCGGTCTGCAGCTCACTGAGGGCACTGCGCAGGGCTTCGGAGACTGCTTTCAGGTCTTCAATTTTTCCACTGTCCACATAAATAGTGTCTGCGCCGGAGTAAAGGGCAGTAAGAGCTTCCCGGACGATGTTGCCGTTTTCATAGCGGCCTTTGACCTGAATGACTTTTTTACGGTCATTGATACCAGCGACTGCGATCAGCGCTTTCTGCACGCCACCGAAGATGGCCACATAATTCTTGTCCAGATAGATCATGGGCTCATCGCACATGCGAACAGAGACGCCGCCTGTCAGCATGGCCTGGCGAAGTTTGTTTTTGATTTCTCCGGGCATTTTTTTCCAGGAGCCGCAAACGATCTTCGCCCGGCCGCTGACCTTACGGCTGAATGCTCTCGCCGCCGTGGCCACGCCGGAATATTTGGAGATCTCACTGATGAGGCTGTCCTCCGCTGTACAGATCTGGGTGGGTATTCCGGAAAACTCCATGAGCATATCCCCGGCAAAGACCTCTTCACCTTCATGCACTGCGTAGGTGACAGAAAGCCCAATCTCCTCCGCCTTTTTCAGGGCAGCAGGTATGCCGGATACGATACCGTCACTGTCTGTATAGATTCCGGCGGTTACTTTGTCGGAACCGTTTTTTTGAAAAATCAGTTCTCTGATGTCAGCCATAACTTTATCAATCCATGTTGTAAACAACTTCAAACGCGTCATGCACCGCACCGAAGATGTCTCCTACTCTGCGGGCAGAGCCGATCTGGTAAATGGTAATGTTTCTGCCTCTGAAACTCTCGGCAAGAGCGTTGACGGGACGGAGACCGATGGCCAGTACGGTGGTGTCGCATTCCAGCTGTTCGGGTTCAGTGGATCCGTCAGTTTTCTGGATCAGCGCGCCCTTTTCGTTGACTTCCAGCAGCTTCATACCGGTGAGCATGTTGACCTTGTACTGCTCCAGCATGGCCTTGAGCATCATCTTGGGCTGCTTGGGTACGAACATCACGTCCATCACCGAGGGCATAGCCTCAAGCAGAGAGACCTCATAGCCGTCACGGGCCAGAGCAACAGCCGTCTCGCAGCCAATCTGACCACCGCCGGCCACAAGCACCTTCTTACCGGTGCTCACCTTGCCGCACATCCAAAGCGGAGACTGCCTTGTTGATGCCCTTGATGGAGGCAGGAGCGACACTTTCTGCGCCGGTAGCCAGAATGACGGTGTCAAAGCCGCGGATCTGGACCTCATCTGCGGTAATAAGGGTGTTAAGATGTACAGGAACCTTGTTGTCACGCAGCTCGCCGATCAGCCAGTCCTTGTATCTGCGGACGTCGACCTTCATGGAATCGGCACCTGCAGCCAGAACTTCGCCGCCCAGAGCGCAATTTTTCTCAAAAAGCTCTACGGTGTGGCCGCACTCTGCTGCAGTGATCGCAGCCTGCATACCCGCAGGGCCGCCGCCGATAACGGCAATCTTTCTGGGATTGACCGCCTTGCGGGGACGAGTGTTCAGTTCTCTGGTGGCTCTGGGATTTACAGCACAGCCGCCGGCAATTCCTCTTTCCACCATATTGCCGTAGCAACCTACATTGCACCCAATGCAGGGTCTGATCTTCTCAGGAATGCCCATCTCGATTTTCCTGGGGAAATAGGGGTCAGCCAGCGCAGGACGGGCCAGAACAACGCCGTCCACCTTGCCGGATTCCACTGCGTGGAGGCAAAGGTCAGGATCGCCCATTCTGGAACGGGCCAGAACAGGAATACCCACCTGCTCCTTCACCTGCGCGTACAGATCCAGTGCGTGCCCCTTGGGCATATAGCCGGGAGGACATGCGTGATAGAAGGAGTCGTAAATGCCAACGTCAGCCAGAATGGCGTTAACACCGGCCTTCTCCAGCAGTTTCGCAATCTCAATGGCCTCTTCCACGGTACGGCCGGCCTCGTTTTCGCCGGTGAGAGAACCCTTGTTCAAAGCAGTGATGAAGCTCTTGACGCCGAGACCAATGGTAACAGCAAAATCGCTGCCACAGACCTGATGAATTCCTTCAACCATTTCGGTGATTACGCGAACCCGGTTTTCCAGGCATCCGCCGTACTCATCTTCTCTGTGGTTCGCGATAGGCATAAGAAAATTGTCCAACAGGTAGCCCCAGTGGGCTGCGTGCAGGTCCACACCGGCGAAACCGCTGTCCTTCATCAGAGCAGCAGCCTTGATCATGCACTCCTGCTTCTTGTGGATCTGATCCACCGTAATCTCTCGGTTGCGCTCATTGGGAAAGTTGAAGGTCTCTACTGCAGAAGGAGCAAGGGCCCCGCGGGAGTTACGGCCACCGCCCATACCCACTTCGCCGAACACTTTCGTGCCGTATGCGCCGCAGCGCTCCACCAGCATACTGGCCATTTTCTTGTATCTGCCCGGTGCATACAGCGGGTTTTCTACTAATGTAGGCGGATAGTTGTCTACCAGATTGTCGACCATGGCCACGCCAAGGAAGACCGCACCGAAGCCGCCTTTTGCCCGCTCGGTGTAATAGGCAATGCCGTCGTTATTCAGTGCGCCATAGGAGTCATACATCTGGTTGCATCCCATGGGGCCCATAATGAAACGGTTCTTAATCTGCTGTTTTCCGATATTAAAAGGAGTGAAAAGAATATTGTATTTATCGCTCATCGTGTCACCTCGTAATGAAAAATCTGGAGGGTGTGCCGCACAAGGGCCCTGTTTTTGGCAGAGCCCTCGTGCAAAAGAAGAACGCAGAGGTATCTTAGGCTTTCTTAACAGCCTCAGCCCATCTTGTCTCAAGCTGATCGACCTGCTCTTTGGAGTAGCCAAGCTGGCCAAGGATCTCATAGTTGCCGCAGCCGAAGCCTTCAAGAGGTTTGTACTCCGGTTTGTCGGCTGAGAATTCAAAGGGGCTGCCCACTAGACGACGGGTTCTCAGGGCCATTCCTTCGGGCATGGGGATGTCGGCAAACCAGCCGGCCTCATTGTAATGGGGGTCCTGGTCCACATCTTCATAGGTGTATACTCTGGAGCAGGGCAGCCCGGCAGACAGCAGCGCTTTTTCCGCGTTTGCCGCAGTACCCATTTTCTCCAGCCACTCATACAGCACCGGCATCAGAATTTCGGTATTTTCCAGTCGCTTCATGTTGGAAGCAAAGCGGGGGTCCTCGCAAAGCTCAGGACGGCCGATGAGGCGGAAGAAGCGGAAGGTCAGGCTGTTGTTGGAGCAGGCAATGATGATGTACTTGCCATCGGGACATCTGAAGGTGCCGTAGGGGCAGAGCAGGTTGGAACCCTGACTGCCGGTCTTTTTCGTCTCCCGGTGGTAGATGCGCTGGTCATCCAGCTTTACCGCCATGGACGCAAGGGTTTTCACCAGAGAGATGTCCACATACTGGCCCAGACCGGTTCTTTCACGGTAGTACAGCGCGGCATTGATTGCGCCGAATCCGGAGGTTGCGGCGCCGTAGTCGCCGATTTCACAAAAGACCTTTACCGGACCGGTGTTGTCGTCGCCGTTGTAGTACATCATGCCCGATGCGCCCTGCGCAATTACGTCATAGCCGGGTCTGTCCGCATAAGGGCCTTTGTGACCCCATGCGGAGATGGAGCCGTAGATCAGCCGGGGGTTAATCTCCCGCAGGGCTTCATAGCCCAGCCCCAGTCTGTCCATTGCGCCGGGCCGGTTGCTTTCCAGTACGATGTCGGCGGTTTTGCACAGCTCTTTGGCGATTTTCAGACCTTCCGGGTCTTTCAGGTCAAGAACCAGAGATTTTTTGCCGTGGTTTAGGGTGTGATATTGGGCGCTGACACCGTCAAACATGGGAGGGTATCCACGGCTGTCATCGCCGTAAACCGGACGCTCCACATGAATGACGTCTGCGCCGTACTCGGCAAGCCAACGGCCGATTGTGGGGCCGGCAATATTGGTAGTAAACTCAACGACGCGAAGTCCTTCGTATAATCTCACTTCTATGCTCCTTTATTCTGCAAGAGGATTGAATTTTTCAAAATTATCCCAATCGGTGCAGTACCAGGGCTGGGTGCCAGAGATTTCCCGGGTAACTCTGGTCTTGTTCAGCAGGTGGCGGAAGGTCAGGTTTTCGGAGACAGAGTTGCCGCCCCAGGTGCCGCAGCCGATGGTAATAGAGGTGATGATAGGGATTCTGCCGCCCATGGTGGGCTGGTTGATGTGGAATCGGCCCACAGGAATACGCTTCGCCGCATACTCTACATGGTCATCATTGGTGGTCCACAGGGTACTGGTGTGTCCAGCGCCCTCTACCTCAAGGTTTGCAACAGCCCGGTCAACCGCATCCTCGAACTTTTCATAAACGGTGTAGCGAACGATAGGGAAGAGAATCTCGCGGCAGAGAACCTCGGCCTCGCCCCAGGCCTGATTCTTGACCAGCATGATCTTGGCGGTCTCGGGAATGTTCAGGCCGCACATTTCGCCCACCTGATAGGGGAACTTGCCCACAACTGCTCTGTTGAGCTTGGTGCCACCGTCAGGGAACACCAGAGCACGAAGGGTCGCAATATCTTCATCCTTATCAATGAGGAAAGCGCCATGCTCCTGCATGTATCCCTTCCACTGCTCCAGCTGCTGGGCATGGATATGTACGGTCTGGGCACCTGCGCAGGGAACACCGTTGTCCTTGGCGCGGTGTGCTACACACAGGGTCGCCTGTCTCTCCAGCTCAGCGTCGCTGATGCCCAGATCAACGATTTCCTGAACGTTTCCCTGACCCACACCGAATGCAGGCTTACCGGAGGAGTATGCAGCCTTGACACGGCCGGCACCGCCGGTGGAAATGCAGGCGTCACAGGTGCTCATCATCAGGTTGGTTGCCTCTCTGCTGGCGTACTCTTCGCTGATGCACTGAATCAGGTCAGCAGGAGCACCTACGGATTCAAGCGCCTCTCTCAGCAGCTTAACCATCTTCACAGACAGCCGCACGGACATGGGGTGAGGCGCGATAATCACGGAGTTGCGGCCCTTCAGTGCCATCATGGCGTTGCCGATGATGGTGGCCACAGGGTTGGTGCTGGGCATAACGCAGCCGATTACGCCCATGGGCTTGTAGAGAATCTTGATGCCGGGCTCCAGAGGGCTGTCTTCATAGTCCACAGTGTTCTGGCCCTTGCAAATAGCCCACTGGCCGAAGACAATGCCCTTCAGTTTGGACATCTTATCGTTTACGTTGCCCATCTTGGTCTCGTTGAGAGCATCAGTGCAGAGTTCCTCTGCATATTCGCAAGTCTTCATACCGATGGCGCGAAGCACTTCGTCCACACGGCGGTTGGTGGTAAACTCGCGTTCAAACTTTTTCTGTGCTACCTTGCTCTTGGCATACAGGCCCTGCATATACTCTTCCAGCTGTTCGGGAGTGATGACTTGATTTTCGCTCATGGTTTTACCTCGTTTCGAAAAAATTTGTATTTTTTGTAGATTTATGCGTTGTTTTCATTGTATCACCCTTTCTTTTTCGTGAAAAATACCAAAATTGCATTGCCCAAGGCCTGCCGCTATTCATTATTTGTTTGACAAAGCACAGGGCTTTCGTTATTATGGATAAAAAGCCAGAAAGGGGTATGCGGACTATGGATTTTGACAGCATAAATTATTTTCTCAGCATTTGTACCTCCGGCAGTTTTTCCGAAGCGGCAAAAAGATTGTATATCTCTCAGCCCACCCTGAGCCGGCGCATCACGGTGCTGGAAGACGAGCTGGGCACTGAGCTGTTTTCCCGTAAGAGTACCGGCATCTCCCTTACCCCGGCCGGAAAGGTCTTCTATGAGGAGCAGACCAAGCTCATGAATTCCCAGTTTCGTCTGATCGAAAAAATGAAATCCTTCCGGCAGGAATATGCCGGCACCTTGAATATCGGCATCCGGGAGGATCTCTCTTATGATCTGATTCTGAGAACCGCAATGTATGTCAAGTCCGTCTACCCCAATCTGGACATCCGTATCTTTGCGTACAGCACTAATGACTTGGCCGAACGGTATATAGCAGGCCAAATTGACATTGCGTTCAACCTGAGAGATTATTTTCCCGGACATTATCCCGGCGTTGTTGAGACCGTTTTGAAAATTTCCCCTACTATCCTCATCCCCAAAAGCCACAGGCTTTATGATATACATCCTTTAAAGTTGTCTGATATTGTGGGAGAGCAGTTTGTCATCATGAAAAGAGGCTCCGGTATGCAAAAGTACGCGCTGAACATGTTTGAAAAACACGGAGTAAGCTTCAAGGATGCATTTGCCTGCAATTCGTCAACCGCACGGCTCTCTACCGCCGTCTTAAACGGCTATCTCGCTATCGGTCCCTCATACTGGATGGACGAGCAAAGCCCAAAAGATTTTTTCCGTTCCGTCATTGTTCCCGACTCCAATATCAACTACGCAGATTTATGTATTGCCTACCAGCCGGAAAACACGCTGGCCAGCCGCTTTGCCTCCTATTTGCAGAACATGCACTTTGATGAAGAATACAGTGAAATGGAAACCCTGATCATTGACTGATCCCCCCGGCAACAGCAAAAGCACCCCATTTGCTTCATTGGCGAGCAAATGGGGTGCTTTTTCCCGTCTGTACACAGCTGGAATACCGAAAACGAATAGCTGTCTGGGATCAGGTATACAGCTTTGGCATTTCAAAGGGGATGAAAAATATGCTATTTTGTAGAAAGACCTGCTAACAAAAGTCAAGTAGAAATTTCAGATTTTTAGAGAAGCAAAAA
>OLRF01001699.1_pt1 | contig 21882 bp, 20 predicted proteins | sample 1672061 | NCBI WGS metagenome assembly OLRF01 (sample SAMEA3136641, study PRJEB25190) | human gut metagenome | reverse complement strand
ATCTGCCACCTGCAACAAAACGCGTATAATATATTAGTTTACAACTAGTTGTAGCTCGAAAGAGGCTACACCAGAAGAAATAAAGGTACTGGATGATTGGATATCGGCTACTCCCGAAAACTATAGGAGCTTTCTATCACAAAAGAATGTGTGGGAAGTCAGTCACCCGGCTTTTAATCCGGAAGAGATAGATGTGGACAATGCGCACAGAAAAGTAATGGAGCAAATTCTCCATCCAAACCAGCCGGTTTCCGTTCGTCCTAAGTTGTCCTTCCTGCACTATTGGCAGCAAGTGGCAGCTATCTTACTTCTTCCTTTACTGATATTATCTGCTTATCTTTATTTTAAACCCGCTTCTCAAATTGCAGAGACTTATCAGGAGTTATTCACTCCTTATGGCACTTGGTCGGTAGTTAATCTGCCTGACGGTTCTAAGGTTTGGCTAAATGCCGGAAGTTCTTTAAAGTATCCGACTCAATTCAATGATAAGCAAAGAGTTGTTTCGATGCAGGGTGAAGCCTATTTTGAAGTAGAATCCGATAAAGAGCATCCCTTCATCGTAAAAACCAAACAACTGACTGTAGAAGCTACCGGCACAGCATTCAATGTGAACGCATACGCTCCGGATCATGTAGCAGCAGTGACGTTAGTAAAAGGAAAGGTCGCAGTCACTCTTGACCAGAAAAAGACGATTTCCCTTTCACCGGGAGAGAAAATTGACTATAATCTGGCCACTTCTTTATATAACGTCAATAAAACCAACACTTATAAATGGTGCTCATGGAAAGATGGAATACTCATTTTTAGAGATGACCCACTGGAATATGTATTCAAGCGTTTGGGACAGACTTATAACGTGGAATTTATTCTGAAAGACGCTGAATTAGGAAAGTATTCCTATAAAGCGACTTTTGAAGGTGAATCTTTAAATGAGATTTTGCGCTTGCTTGAAATGAGTGCACCTATTCGCTGTAAAGAGGTTAGTAACCGCAACACCAATAATGAGAAGTTTGAAAAGCAGCGTATAGAGGTGAGTAGGATTGTACGGAAATAAGTTTGATTAGTACAAACTTAATCGTATGGCTTCAAATTAATTTCATTTAGTAGTATTAAGTTGTACGACACCCGGGTCTCATGCACACCGACACCCGGGTGTTGAACATGCTGACACCCGGGTGTCAAGCATCATGAGACCCGGGTGTCGTACAATTTATTCTTGCAGTATCTTTTTTTCTTCTCTACTATAAGTTATGATCCCAACCACTATTAATTAAAGTCATTAGTCCCATAACAGTACAGAAACGAATTTATTACTTCATCTTGTATACCAGCGTTCCTCCTTTTACAATATCCTCATGCGAGATTGTTTTCTTCGTATATGGTTCGCCATTCAATGTAATACTATCTACATATTTATGTTCTTTCGACAAATTCTCCGCAATAATCGTGAAAGTCTTGCCATCGGCCAGATGCAAAGTCATCTTCGGCAACTGTGGAGCACCGAATACATATTCCGCACTTACCGGATCTACCGGATAAAATCCCATCGCACTAAGCATATACCAGGCAGACATCTGTCCGCAATCATCATTTCCGCAAAGTCCGTCGGGTTTGTTTTTGTATTGAGTATCAAATATTTCACGAACCAATTCCTGTGTACGTTCCGGACGACCAGCCAGTGCATACAAATAAGTCACATGATGGCTTGGCTCATTTCCATGAGCATATTGCCCGATTAATCCAGTAACATCTGCTAAACTTTCACCTTCTAGCTTAACCGTAAACAATGAGTCTAATTTATTCAAGAAAGGTTTTTCTCCCCCAAACAACTGGATTAATCCTGGAACATCATGTTGTACATGCCAAGTATATTGCCATGCATTTCCTTCCGTATAATCTCCACCGACACTTTCAGAATGTGCCAACGCACTTGGGTTAAACGGAGCTTTCCAAGTTCCGTCAGCTTTGCGCGGACGCATGAACTTCGTCTCCGGATCGAAAAGATTCTTATAATAGTCAGCACGTTTCGCGAAGTAAGCGGCATCTTCCTCTTTACCCATACGACGTGCCATATCGGCAGCAGCATAATCATCATATACAGATTCTAAAGTGGAAGATACAGATTCTGCTTTTATCAGATCTGTCGGGAAATAACCATATTTCGTATAAACCTCCCAATCAGACTTCAACGGATGAGATACAGTCTGCGTCTTCTTTATTATATTGAAAGCACGTTCAGCGTCAAAGCCACGGAATCCTTTGCGATAAGCCTCGGCAATGACTGATACGCCGTGATTACCAATCATACAGAAATTCTCTTTTCCCCACAATCCCCAAATAGGCAGGAAGCCTTGCACTTCACCCTGTTCGATGAGAGAATTCACAAAACCGTCCACACGTTCGGGAATCACTAATGTATAAAACGGATGAGCGGCACGGTAAGTATCCCACAAAGAGAACGTAGAATAGAAAGCACCCGTTCCGGCCTTTACTATAGAGTCGGCAGCATTACGATACATACCGTCTACGTCCGAAATTTGATTAGGCTGAATCAACGCATGATAGAAACAAGTGTAAAAATTCGTTTTTTCATCATCAGTACCCTCTATTTCAATACGGCTCAAATAGTTATTCCATTCATTGTGGGCGGCAGTTCTCACTCCTTCAAAATCCCAGGCAGGAATTTCTGCTTCCAGATTCTTTTTAGCCCCGTCTATGCTGGTGGTAGAAAGAGCCACTTTCATCATCAGCTCGTCTCCCGGCTGCATGTCAAAAGAGGCAATGATACGTTTTCCTTTTTCTGTTTCGCCCATCGGAAGATAAAGTGAATCGACTACCGGACGGTTGAATTTCATCACAAAGAAATAATCCTGATTGACCCATACCGTGTTATTGACATGCCCTATCAGTGTTTGAGCATCTTCCCAGTTCACTTCACAACTGTTGACTTGTGAATGATATTGTTCTTCTCTCCATGCAGGACCATGTTGCAAGTCAATCAATATAGAGGCAGAATCAGCCTTGTGATAAGTATAGCGGTGAAGGGCAGCATGGATAGAGGCAGTCAGTTCCGCTTTTACCTGTGGATCAGAGAGCTCTGCGGTGTAATATCCCGGAGTAGCCGCTTCTTTATCTTTAGGGAAATGACTACGATAAGCATCCCACGCACGGGCACGTGTGCCAGTGACCGGCATCACCAAAATATCACCTAAGTCCATACATCCCGTTCCATTCAGATGTGTTTGAGTAAATCCCCAAATCAGGGAATCCTCATAAACATATTCAGAACAATAGCGCCAACCAACTGCTCCCGTCACAGGACTGGTCTGGATCATACCGAAAGGATAACACGCGCCGGGAAATGTATGACCATTATCAGCAGCACCGATAAAGGTATTAACGTATTGAGTATAATCCTTTGTTTCCGCTTTTTCAGTCGGAGTACAGGAAGAATAGAAGAACAAGCCTGCTGCTAAAGCTGCAGCCACAAAAGGGGTTTTTCTTTTCATGGTAAATATAATGTTAAGTTAATGTCGCATTACATATGCTGATATTTATTTAATTTTTCACGATAATAGTTGTGCCACAAAATTAGAGAATTCTTCTCATTTAAAAGGATTAGATACAGACAAATATACTTAAATCTTGCAGGAAAGAAGCTTCTATTTATATCGATTCGCTGTGATAAAACAAAAATTCGTACGACTTATTGAATAAATATCAACTCAATTATTTATCTTTGTTAGCTTAATAACAAGCTGACGCAAAAACAATAAGTATAATGAAAGATTTCTTGAAATTTACACTTGCCACGATGACAGGTATCATTTTGTCAAGTATTGTATTATTTATAATCAGCATGGTAACGCTGTTTGGCATCATGTCCGCTTCGGACACGGAAACAATCGTAAAAAAGAATTCCGTAATGATGCTCGACTTAAACGGAACGTTGGTTGAACGTACGCAAGAAGATCCGCTAGGTATTTTATCACAGTTGTTTGGTGACGAATCTAACACGTACGGACTGGACGATATTCTCTCTTCCATCCAGAAGGCTAAAGAAAACGAAAATATCAAAGGGATTTATTTGCAAGCAAGTTCATTAGGTACCTCCTATGCCTCCTTACAAGAAATCCGTAACGCATTGCTCGATTTCAAGGAGAGTGGAAAGTTCGTCATTGCTTATGCCGACTCCTATACGCAGGGGCTTTATTATCTTTCCAGCGCAGCCGATAAGGTGCTGCTCAATCCCAAAGGAATGATTGAGTGGAGAGGTATCGCTTCCGCTCCCCTGTTCTACAAAGACCTGCTACAAAAAATAGGAGTTGAGATGCAGGTATTCAAGGTGGGAACCTACAAATCTGCCGTAGAACCGTTTATTGCAACAGAGATGAGCCCTGCCAATCGCGAACAAGTGACAGCATTTATCACTTCTATTTGGGGACAGGTGACGGAGGGAGTTTCTGCTTCCCGCAATATTCCAGTAGATTCTCTGAATGTTTATGCCGATCGTATGTTAATGTTCTATCCGTCAGAAGAAAGTGTAAAGTGCGGATTGGCTGATACCTTGATTTATCGCAATGATGTGCGCAATTATCTTAAAAAACTGGTAGAGATAGATGAGGATGACAATCTCCCGATAGTAGGATTAAGCGACATGATGAACGTAAAGAAGAATGTGCCAAAAGACAAAAGTGGCAATATCGTAGCCGTTTATTATGCATCCGGTGAAATTACAGACTATCCGAGCTCCGCAACTTCTGAGGACGGAATTGTTGGTTCGAAAGTCATTCGTGACTTGCGCAAATTGAAAGATGATAATGATGTGAAAGCTGTTGTACTCCGTGTCAATTCTCCGGGCGGAAGTGCTTTTGCTTCAGAACAAATCTGGCATGCAGTGAAAGAGTTGAAAACAAAGAAACCGGTCATTGTCTCTATGGGTGATTATGCCGCGTCAGGAGGTTACTATATCTCTTGCGTTGCCGACACGATTGTTGCAGAGCCTACTACCCTGACCGGTTCTATCGGAATATTCGGCATCATTCCCAATGTAAAAGGGTTGACTGATAAAATCGGTTTAAGTTATGATGTAGTTAAAACGAATAAATATGCTGATTTCGGGAATATCATGCGTCCGTTCAACGAGGATGAAAGATCATTGCTTCAAATGATGATTACCGAAGGATACGACACCTTTGTCAGTCGTTGTGCCGAAGGACGCCACATGACAAAGGAAGCGATCGAAAAGATTGCCGAAGGTCGTGTATGGACCGGGGAAACTGCTAAAAAGTTAGGACTGGTAGACGAGTTAGGCGGCATTGACAAAGCACTGGATATTGCCGTGGCAAAAGCCGGTATCGAGGGATACACCGTTATTTCTTATCCTGCAAAACAAGATTTCTTTTCTTCCCTGCTTGATACGAAACCGACGAATTACGTAGAATCACAATTGCTGAAAAGTAAGTTAGGTGAGTTCTACCAACAATTCGGTTTACTGAAAAATCTGCAAGAACAATCCATGATTCAGGCTCGTATTCCGTTCGAACTGAATATTAAATAACTGCCATACATGGACGAACACTTTATCAAGATACATAAGTGGCTCTACCCTGCCTCCTGGCTCTACGGAGCAGCGGTAATGATGAGAAATAAACTCTTTGACTGGGAAGTGCTGCAATCAAAGAGTTTTGATATACCTATCATCAGCGTAGGCAATCTCGCTGTTGGAGGAACAGGGAAAACTCCGCACACTGAATATCTGATAAAGTCTCTTTGTAATCAATATAATGTAGCTGTATTAAGTCGGGGGTACAAACGGCATACGAAAGGTTATGTGCTGGCTACTCCGGAAAGTACGGCAAGAAGCATTGGCGACGAACCGTACCAGATGCATCAAAAATTCCCGTCTGTCACAGTAGCTGTCGACGAAAAGCGTTGTCATGGCATAGAAAAGCTGCTTGCACTGCAAAAGCCTTCAATAGATGTTATCCTGTTGGATGACGCTTTCCAGCACCGATATGTCAAACCGGGATTGAGTATTCTGTTAACGGATTATCACCGGCTGTTCTGTGACGACACTTTGCTCCCCGCAGGACGACTTCGTGAGCCAATTAGCGGCAAGAACCGGGCACAAATCGTTATTGTCACCAAATGTCCGCAGGACATCAAGCCTATTGATTATAATATTATCACGAAACGACTGAACCTTTATCCATATCAACAGTTATTCTTCTCATCGTTCCGGTATGGCAACCTGCAACCGGTGTTTCCTATGATGGTTCCGGACACAGATACCCCTTCGGCAAACAATGAGATTGCTTTGTCCTCGCTGACAAATACAGATATATTATTGATGACCGGAATTGCCTCACCGGCTCCCATTCTTGAAAGGCTGAAAGATTGTACCCAACAAATAGATTTATTATCGTTTGACGATCATCACAATTTCAGCCATCGGGATATCCAGCTTATCAAAGAACGGTTTCATAGGCTGAAAGGAGAATGCCGGTTGATCATTACTACCGAAAAAGATGCAACACGCCTGATTAACCATCCGGCTTTGGACAAGGAATTGAAACCATTTATCTATGCCTTGCCTATTGAAATAGAAATATTACAGAATCAACAAGATAAATTTAACCAACATATTATTGACTATGTTAGAGAAAATACAAGAAACCGCAGCTTATCTGAAAGGTAAGATGCACACCAGCCCGGAAACAGCCATTATACTTGGTACCGGACTTGGCAGTTTGGCAAACGAAATCACCGAGAAGTATGAAATAAAGTATTCGGACATCCCGAATTTCCCGGTATCTACCGTCGAAGGTCATAGCGGTAAGCTGATTTTCGGCAAACTAGGCAATAAGGATATCATGGCTATGCAAGGACGCTTCCACTATTACGAGGGTTATTCGATGAAAGAAGTGACTCTCCCTGTACGTGTGATGCGCGAATTAGGAATCAAAACCTTGTTTGTATCCAACGCCAGTGGCGGAACAAATGCAGACTTCGAAATCGGTGATTTGATGATTATCACCGACCATATCAACTATTTCCCCGAACATCCGCTTCGTGGAAAAAATATCCCATACGGTCCTCGTTTCCCGGATATGAGCGAAGCATACAGCAAGGAACTGATCTGTAAAGCTGATGAGATTGCCAAAGAAAAAGGAATCAAAGTACAGCACGGAATATATATTGGCACACAAGGTCCTACCTTCGAAACTCCTGCCGAATATAAACTATTCCATATCCTTGGCGCCGACGCTGTTGGTATGTCTACCGTTCCGGAAGTAATTGTAGCCAACCATTGTGGCATCAAAGTATTTGGTATTTCCGTCATTACCGACTTGGGAGTAGAAGGAAAAATCGTAGAAGTAACGCACGAAGAAGTTCAGAAAGCAGCCGACGCCGCTCAACCGAAAATGACAACAATCATGCGCGAACTTATCAACCGTGCCTAAACAATCACCCCGATTTATGAGAACTGAAATAGCATCTCTCGGTGAGTTTGGTCTGATCGACCGCCTCACCGAGGGAATCAAACTAGAAAATGAATCCAGTAAATATGGAGTGGGCGACGATGCCGCCGTTCTCTCCTACCCTTCAGAAAAGCAAGTATTGGTAACAACCGACCTGCTTATGGAAGGTGTACATTTTGATCTGACTTATGTTCCCTTGAAACATTTGGGATATAAATCAGCAGTCGTTAATTTCTCCGATATTTATGCCATGAACGGCACTCCCCGGCAGATTACGGTATCTCTTGGCCTTTCCAAGCGTTTCAGCGTAGAGGATATGTACGAGCTTTATTCCGGTATTCGTCTGGCTTGCCAGCAATATAACGTCGACATTGTGGGAGGTGATACAACTTCCTCCCTTACAGGGCTTGCTATCAGCATCACTTGTATCGGCGATGCTGATAAGGACAAAGTGGTTTACCGTAATGGAGCAAAAGAAACCGACCTAATCTGCGTCAGCGGTGATCTGGGAGCATCCTATATGGGTTTACAACTATTGGAACGTGAGAAAGTCGTACTAAAAGGTGATAAAGACATTCAACCGGATTTCACCGGCAAAGAATACTTGTTGGAACGCCAGTTAAAACCGGAAGCACGTAAGGATATCATTGAGAAACTAGCTGCCGCCAATATTGTCCCAACCTCTATGATGGACATATCTGACGGTCTATCATCAGAATTGATGCATATCTGCAAACAAAGCAATGCCGGTTGCCGCGTGTACGAAGAACATATTCCGATCGATTATCAGACGGCTGTTATGGCTGAAGAGTTTAACATGAATCTGACGACTTGCGCCTTGAATGGCGGAGAAGATTATGAACTACTCTTTACTGTTTCTATCGCCGATCATGAAAAAGTATCACAAATGGAAGGAGTGCGCCTCATCGGACATATCACCAAACCCGAACTTGGCTGTGCATTAATTACGCGTGACGGCCAAGAATTTGAATTGAAAGCACAAGGATGGAATCCATTGAAGGAGAATAAACAATAGTTTCTATCACTTTTCTGAAATATTTTCCATCCCATACAACACTGATAATAAGCAAACTAGCTTTTTATCAGTGTTTTTTATCTCCAGAAGGCTTGCAGAATCCAAAAGTTTCACTACCTTTGCAACCGCAAAAGAGATATTACCGGACCGAACAATCACAAGGTGCCATAGCTCAGTTGGTAGAGCAAAGGACTGAAAATCCTTGTGTCCCCGGTTCGATTCCTGGTGGCACCACTATCGATTCGGTAATAAAAAATCCCTTGAACTTTTGAAGTTCAAGGGATTTTTTATTACCTTACTTTTTGCATCTACAAGCACCTATACTTTGGAGCTATGTAGTTTTTTATAAATCTCTATACGAGCATCTATTTCTGCTTGAGTCAAATGTGCAGGAAGTTCAATGGTAGTCCGCGGAGTTATTGCTACCAGCACTACATCTCCCAGACCTTTTTTGTACTCCTTGATCACGTTTGCAGTAAACTGACTGGATGAAATAACATCACGCATTATATTACCTTTTTTCATATCTCAAATTATTATTTTTTGTTATACACAAGCAGAATGCAGATCTTCTTATACAGATTCTGTTTGAGCTAAATTTTCCGGCTTAGATTTGTTTTCCAACGAGATATTGACCGCATTCATCCCTTTCACTCCACGTTCAAGATCAAATGTTACGATATTATTTTCTGCAATATTACCAACGACATTGTTTACATGAAAAAAGTACTTCTCAACACCGGAAAGATCTTTAATAAAACCAAATCCTCTTGACTCATTAAAAAACTCAACCCGTCCTCTCAAAATAGTTGGCTCTTCATCCTCTTTTTTAGGAGTTGCTATAACTATTTCATCCGGGTTGATCTCTTCTTTTCTGACATTCTCTGTCGGAGGAGTTGAGGTTATTCTCCCGTTCTCATCAACATAAGCAATCATATCTTCAAAGCTGTTTGAGCTGCCCGATAATTTCTTATTTTCTTTCTTCTTTAATTTTTCTTCGCGCTTAGCGATTCTTTTCTTTTCATTTTCACGTTTACCTACTGTCATGGATTTTGCCATAGAAATAATATTTAGTTTATACTATATTTTTAATGAATAAATAATGTAAGTGCTTACTTTCAAATAGTGAAATCAGCCTTATTGAGTTTCTTACCGGTTAACTTTTGAATATCATTCACTAGTTTACGTTCTTCCTGCGAACAGAACGTAAGTGCAGTTCCCATATTCCCTGCTCTTCCTGTACGCCCAATACGGTGCACATAGGTTTCGGGAACATCCGGAAGATCATAGTTGATAACCAAAGGTAATTCGTTAATATCGATCCCCCTGGAAGCAATGTCAGTGGCAACCATCACCCGAGTTTTTCCCGATTTAAAGTTGCCCAATGCAGACTGTCTTGCTGCCTGGCTCTTATTCCCATGAATAGCTTGGCTGCCAATTCCAGCCTTACCCAGAATCTTCACAATCTTATCAGCATTGTGTTTCGTACGTGAGAAGATAAGTACTGACTGATCTTCTGCCTTCGACAAGATCGAAATAAGCAACTGGCTTTTCTCCTTCTTTTCAACGAAATACACCACCTGCTTGATAGAATCTACAGTAGACGATTTCGGTGTTATGTAAATCTTCACCGGATTCTTCAGCAGAGACTTAGTCAAGGAGATAATAGAATCAGGCATTGTTGCCGAGAAAAACAAAGTCTGCTTTTCTTTTGGAAGTTTCGGCAATATCCGCTTAATATCATAGATAAATCCCATATCAAGCATATGGTCAGCCTCATCCAATACAAAATATTGGATAGTGTCCAAATGTATATGTCCCTGACTCATCAGGTCAAGCAAACGTCCCGGAGTAGCGACCAGAATATCAATACCTTTACGCAACAGATCAACCTGCGGGCGTTGATTTACACCACCAAAGATTACTCCATGGCGAATACGAGTATGTTTTGAATAATCGTCAATACATTCACTGATTTGCAAGGCAAGCTCACGTGTGGGCGTCAATATCAAGGCTTTAATTCCCTGACGTCTGGCAGCCTCTTTATCCAGTTGCAAATGCTGTATGATAGGAATAGCAAATGAAGCCGTCTTTCCGGTACCGGTTTGCGCACAGCCTAATATATCTCTTTTTGCCAGTGCAGGCGGAATCGCCTTTTCCTGAATGGGAGTTGGTACTGTATATCCTTTTTCTCCAATTGCTTTTAATATCGGTTCGGTTATATTTAATTCTTTAAATGTCATAAATGTTATTTTTGCTGTACTCAAACAGCGATTAGTTTTATATATAGTGGGAAACCCGAACAATTTCAATCATGAAAAAGCAGAGTTTCAATCATTAAGCCAGTCTGTGGGTTGCTAAAAAAAACTCGCGTTCCAGTGTAGCCATTACTTCTTTTACGCTACTGATTTTTTCTGCGAGAAAGGCATTGCTACCAGCAAATGCATAGCCTTTTTTCATATTTCCTCTGGCTGCATTATATAGAGCCTTAATAATGCAATAAGGACTTTTTGTATAATCACATGTCTTTATACAATGGAATGAGCAACTTTTAGGCCTCTCCAAACCATTATTCACATTGTGAATAAATTCTCCATCAATAGCCCTTCCCGGCATCCCGACAGGACTTTCTATAATAAGAACATCTTCGGACTTGGAATGAATATATACTTCTTTGAATGTTTCTGAAGCATCACATTCAAGGGTGGTAACAAAAATACTCCCCATTTGCACACCGGAAGCTCCCAATTCCATAAAATGCGCTATATCCTCACCTGTCGAAATTCCACCGGCAGCAATCACCGGAATTTGCTTTTGTTCTTTATAACTGGATGCAATCATCACCACTTCCGGAATCAATGCTTCCAGAGCATAATGCTGATCCTGTATTTGTTCTTTTTTAAATCCTAAATGCCCACCGGCTTTAGGCCCTTCCACCACAATTGCATCGGGCAGATAGTTATAGTTTTTTTGCCACTTGTCACAAATAACCTTGGCAGCTCTTGAAGAAGATACAATAGGAACTAACTTGGTTACACTTTCCGGGGTCAAATATGACGGCAGATCAAGCGGAAGTCCCGCACCTGAAAATACCACATCTATCTTTTCCTCAATCGCAGTACGCACCATATCGGCATAATTAGATAAAGCAACCATTACGTTTACGCCAATAATACCTTCTGTTTTTGTACGTGCCTTGTGAATTTCTTCTCTCAGTCCACTTATACATTTCTCCGGATAAGAGCCTTTTCCCTTGGGATATAACAATCCTAAACCCGCACATGATATAACGCCTACTCCGCCTTCATTTGCAACTGCTGATGCCAGACCGGACAGTGAGATTCCTACTCCCATTCCACCTTGTATAACAGGTGTTTTAATTTCAATATTTCCTATAAAGAACGATTTCATATGTTTTATTTTGTATTGGCAAAACAGACAGATAGAAGTGAGCATACTTTATTCAAGTGCTCAATATTTGGTTCTGTCACGAATGATTTACCTTGTTGGATAATTTATTAAACTATATGCCCTTGGCTATTTCAAGAGTATTGTATTACAAAAAAGCCTAATAAATCTATTTTCAGAATGGAAAGTACAGGATTAGAAATTCCTAATTTTGCATAGAAGAGCCAGAATTAGCAGAACTTAAATGTAAAATGATTTTTCGTCTTCTCTATTCAGTAGAGATTCCCCGTTGAATCATGAAACGGAAACAGCTTTTAAATGAAAGCAGAAGACAGAATCTTCTGCTTTCATTCGGATATTAATATCTTCTAGAGTTATTATAACCACCACGGCCTCCACCGTTTGACGGTCTTTCAGTACGAGGGCGTGCAACGCTTACTGAAATAACCTTCTGGTCGTATTCAACTCCATTCAGTTCATCAATTGCTTTTTGTCCTTCTCCATCGTTCGTCATTTCTACGAAAGCAAATCCTCTGGATCTACCAGTTTCTCTATCAAAAATAACTTTGGCTGAAGAAACTTCTCCAAACTCTGCAAATAAATTTGTTAAGTCGGCATCAGTTGTGCCATAGCTTAAACCTGAAATGTAAATGTTCATCTAAAAATTTTATTAAAATAAATACTATTTTGGAGTGAGGAGGATAATTACAGAAGAGGACTACTTACTAATAATATATTAAAAAGAAGAACTACACAATAATGATTCGTAACTCAAACTCTGGGAACAAAGGTAACACAATAAATTAGATAACTATGTTTTTATTCTATATTTTTCAATAGAAGCTCAATTATTATCATTTGTTAGCATGTCAATCACACAAAACAGTCACAATTAGCAATTCTCTCATTCATTCTTGACCATTTCCCATAATATATCTATTTTTGTTCCAGAACAATTATTAAGATACACCCAACAAATATATCCGAGAATGAAACTAAACACTACAACTAGAGAAGAAATGTGGGCAAAGCAGCATCTATCTGCTACCGACATTGACTATGCCGTATGGGAACGGGATAAATCCATGCTTCATCAACTCTCGAAAATGGGCCGTAACTGTACATTTGTTGTCGATGTTTATAAATGCAAATATGCTTACGCCTCTCCGAATTTTGTTGATTTACTGGGATACGACAGCCACAAGATAGAAACATTAGAAAGACAGGGTGATTATCTGGAATCGCGCATCCATCCCGATGATCGCGCACAACTGGCGGCATTACAGGTCACACTAAGCCAATTCATCTATAGCCTGCCTTTTGAGCAACGGAATAGCTATTCTAACATTTACAGTTTTCGTATGCTTAATGCGAAACAACAGTACATACGTGTCGCCAGCAGACATCAGGTATTGGAACAGGACCGCAACGGTAAAGCATGGCTTATCATAGGAAACATGGACATATCACCCGACCAAAAAGCCTCTGAAACCGTAGATTGTACCGTCCTGAATCTAAAGAATGGAGAAATATTTTCTCCTTCCCTATCGTTAATGCCTTCTACCAATCTTACTAATCGGGAAATAGAAGTATTACGTCTTATTCAAAAAGGCCTGTTAAGTAAAGAAATCGCAGACAAATTATGCATCAGCATTCATACAGTTAATATTCATCGACAAAATTTGTTACGGAAGTTAGGTGTACAGAATTCCATTGAAGCCATTCGTTTAGGACAAGAGAGTGGATTGCTAAGTTAATACATGCAATCTTTCTCCCCGCACTGTGATCCAATCTGGCTAGGGCACCCATTCCACCACACCCACCGCCGGATGCAATCTTCTCCATTCCTCAAATTCCGGATAACTACGTACACCATCCTGAATCACAGCTTGATAATACTCCACTCCCATAATCTTTTCCGTATCAGGCGTTTCGTATTTTAATTTCAGGATAGCCAGTCTCATTTCATCTGTCAATACCGCAGAAATGCGTTCGGCCGCCCTTTCAAAATAGCCATCATAACGAGAGCCTTCTTGGATATGAATCATATCCATTTGCCAGAGTTCTCCTTCCATATCCTGATACCATGCATGCCACTCTATACACGCTTCTGCTGTATGTAATAAATTCGTATATTCAATCTTCTTTATAGACGTATTTTCCGCCAATTCAGCCATCGCCCGAAAGCTGGCAGACAAATCCAAAGGAGAAGTATAAATATGAAAATCAATATCCCGATGTTTCATCAATAATCCTGTACGCAACGAACCTACCAGATTCACTTTGGCACCAATCCCCTCCCATATCCGAACAATACGGGTATCCTCTATAATCTCCCAAGCTTTCTGCTGGTTACGTTTTGCCAATTCAAAAATATTCATCTTTTTCCTTATTAAGTAAGTATGCAAAAATAGGAAAAAGGATACATATATAGCTATAAATAACTATTTAATCCCTTAATGGGTTGAGCTAACTTTGTCCGCAAATTCAATTCTTCACCATACAACTAAAAAAAGATTATGATATTCAATCAAACAGAGAAACAGGAAAAAGAGTATTTACAGCAAGTCATAACCACTATCCATGATACGATTAACACTACCAGTACTTCCGTCAAAGAGCATATAGACACCCTGCAGGAGTACAAGGATTATCTATGGTCGAACAAAGATATCGATCCCCACGAAATCCGTTCCATGCGCGAAAGCATATTAAATCATTTTGCATTAGGTGAAAATGTAATTGACAAACGCAGGCGACTAAGCAAAATACTGGATATCCCCTATTTCGGACGAATCGACTTTCAGGAAAAGAAAGACAAAAGCCAAGTTAGTCCGATCTATATAGGAATACATACTTTCTATGACCTCAATCAAAAAAAGAATCTGATTTACGATTGGCGAGCTCCTATTTCAAGCATGTTCTACGATCATGAATTAGGCGAGGCGTTCTACTCCTCCCCGGCAGGCAAAATTAACGGGACGATCTCACTCAAACGCCAATATCGCATTCGCAAAGGAAAAATGGAGTATATGATTGAAAGTTCCGTAACTGTTCATGACGATATTCTGCAAAAAGAACTATGTTCCAATGCCGACAATAAAATGAAAAATATCGTCACGACAATTCAGAGGGAACAGAATCAGATCATCCGTAATGAAAACGCTTCTGTACTTATTATACAAGGTGTTGCCGGTTCAGGAAAAACCTCTATCGCCCTCCATCGTATTGCCTACCTGCTTTATGCACAGAAAGGACAGATTTCTTCCAAAGACATATTAATCATCTCCCCCAATAAAGTATTTGCCGATTACATTTCTAATGTACTTCCGGAACTTGGCGAAGAGACCGTTCCCGAAACCAGCATGGAGCAAATTCTGTCGGACGTAATTGACAACAAATATAAACACCAGAATTTCTTCGACCAAGTGACGGAACTATTAGAAAACCCGACACCCGACTTTATCGAACGGATTCAATACAAAGCCTCCTTCGAGTTTATATCACTACTTGACAAATTCATCCTTTACATGGAAAACAACTATTTCAAAGCAACAGACGTAAAACTCACCAAATACATCACCATTCCTGCCGAATTTATTAACGAACAGTTCAAACGATTCCACCGCTATCCCATACGTCAACGATTTGAGACTATGACAGATTACATTCTGGAAATGATGCAACTACAATATAATCTCACAGTTAGGACTCCGGAGAAAAACCAACTAAAGAAAGAGATAAAAAAGATGTTCGCGGGAAATAACGATCTCCAAATCTATAAAGACTTTTTTGAGTGGCTCGGAAAACCGGAGATGTTCAAGACACGCAAAAACCGCATACTGGAATATGCAGATTTAGCCCCTTTGGCTTATCTGCATATCGCATTAAATGGGAACAACGCCCAATCTTACGTCAAACACCTTCTGATAGACGAAATGCAAGACTATTCTCCCATACAATACAAGGTGATTCAAAAACTTTATCCGTGTCGAAAAACAATTCTTGGAGACGCTTCACAATCCGTCAATCCTTATGGATCTTCCACTGCCAGTATGATTCAAAAAGCATTTGCAACAGGAGAAATTATGAAACTTTGCAAAAGCTATCGTTCTACTTTTGAGATTACCAGTTTTGCACAAAAAATTCAATCGAACAATGAATTAGAACCGATTATGAGACATGGGGAACACCCCAAGATTCTTCCATTCAAAAATACAGAAGAAGAGATCCAAGGTATTGCGGATTTAGTAAACTCCTTCAGGAACTCCCATTATACCTCATTAGGGATTATCTGCAAAACAGAATCCCAAGCAAAAGAACTTGTTCAAAAGCTCCAGATATATGCAAACGACATCTCACTTTTGTCCAATCAAAGTTCTGCTTATGTAAGAGGAATTATCATCACTTCCGCCCATATGGCGAAAGGACTGGAATTTGACGAAGTAATCATTCCGCAAACAGATGATAAGAACTATCATTCCAATATTGATAAAAGTATGCTTTATGTGGCAGCCACAAGGGCTATGCACAAGCTAACTTTGACTTATTCTGTTTCTTCACCCAGTTGTCGATTCCTGTAATAGAATATAACATCAAAAATTAATTGAGAGAAAAAGAACAACCAATCTCCTATTATTACCTATTTTTGTACAATGAAAAATAAAGGAATGAAATACGAGTTTACCGCAAAAGTATGGAACTACTCATCGACTGTTGGAACGGGCGGTTGGCACATAGCCTGCCTGCCGAAAGAGATGTCCAAAGAAATAAGAGAGAATCTCGGATTCTTAGAGGAAGGCTGGGGACGGTTGAAGATGACGGCCAAAACAGACAATACCCAATGGGAAACCGCAATCTGGTTTGACACCAAACTTGATACTTATTTACTTCCTCTCAAAGCGGAAATCAGAAAAAAGGAAAAGATCACAACTGATAAAGAAATAGAGATTATGATTTGGATTTAAAACAAGTGATAAGAAGAACTACCCGCAAAACAAGAGCCGCTTGAACAATCTCAAACGGCTCCGTAACTCCTTTAACAACATGGTTATCGAGCTAATACAACCACCGGTCTATATTCCTTTTTTCTGCACTGAACTCCACTCCAACTTTAACCAACTCACGCCCGTCTACCTGATAAGGTATCAGATAGCCTTTTTCATCAATCTATAAATCCAACACACGATAACTAAAACCAGCAAAATAATTCCATACCAATACCAACCTCCGGTTGTCCTATTAGTAGTTTTCTCAACTCCCGTTTTATGAATCTCTGTCTTAGCACTCATATCCGACAAGCTCACAGACTGTGAATTCACTTCTTGAAGAAGTTGTTTCTCATTAACGTTTTTCCTATCCACCACAGTCTTGTCCACTAACAAATAGTTGAGAAACAAACGAAAATAAGGGAAATAAATAGAATATATATCATTGATTATTAGATATATAATCAAGATTCGTTATTTCCCTTCATTTCTGAAAAAATCGCTTTTATTCGTGATTTTTGTTACCCAAAACGTTACTGGTAACGAAAATTTTGTTACCTTTGCAATGTAATTGTTACTCTATTCACAATGGGAAGACCGAAGAAAAAACTCACAGATAATTCAGTAAAGGTACGCTATAAGACGCTTGCCGACGGCCGCAAGTCCGTTTATCTCGACTGTTGTGACGGTTGCAGACGGACTTACGACTTCCTGAAACTGTACATCCTGCCGGAAACGGACCGCGAGGCCGTGCGCAGGAACAAGGCGACCATGAAGAAGGTCGAGGAGATACAGCGGGAACGTACCCTGCAACTGATGGGAATCGGAAACGGCGGCACCGGTGACAAGCCCGTATTCCATATGGACATGCCGCTTTCCGAATGGATGGACGCCTATATCGGCGAACAGAAAAGATACGGTGTCAAGAACACGGCCATAATAACCAAAGTGGCCCGGATACTGGGAACGATAGCGCCGGATGTCAGGATGTCGCAGGTGGACAAGGATTTCTGCCTGATGTTCATAGATTATTTGCGTAACGACTACCGTGCAAGGTCCGGCCAGCCCATCAACCGGACAACGGCATGGGGATACCAGTGCAAACTCCGTGCGGCCCTGAATTCCGCAGTCCGCGCCGGGGTGCTGAAAAAGAATCCCATGACACAGATTGATGCGGCTGACAAGATTTCCATGCCCGAGATCAGGCGTGAATATCTCACCATTGATGAGGTGAAACGGCTTATCGCCACCCCGTGTTACAGGGAAAGGGTCAAACAGGCCTATCTTTTCTGCTGTTTCAGCGGCCTCCGGTACGGGGACATGGAGAAATTGAGATGGCGCGACCTTTCCTGTGTCGACGGTCAGTGGTATGCCAGCATTGTCATATCCAAGACATCGGAACCCCTACTGCTCCCCCTTTCGGGAAAGGCTATGGAGTGGCTGCCCGAGCAGGAGGATGCCGACCCGGAGGACATCGTGTTCTCTGACCTTCCGGACCATAGCGATGTGTGCAACCACCTGAAAAACTGGGTATGGTCTGCCGGAATCCATAAGGACATCTGCTTCCATACAAGTAGGCATACCTATGCCACGATGCTTCTGACACTCGGAGCCGACCTTTTTACCGTCTGCAAACTGCTGGGACACAGGAGCGTGAGAAGCACACAGATATATGCCAAGATAATCGACCGGAAAAAGGACGACGCGGCAAACCGGCCGGACGCGATATTCATCAACGATACAAGCAGTAACACCTGATACAATGGCAAAGAAATCAATCCAACCCAAAATCAAGGAACCCGTAAGGCTGCGCAGCAAGAAGCTCGCCGACGGCTCGGAATCCCTCTATCTCGACATATACCGTGACGGACGGCGCAGCTATGAGTTCCTGAAACTGTATATCCATCCCGAAACCGGCCCGCAGATAAAGACACTCAACAGCGAGACGATGAAGGCTGCGAACACCATCAAGATGGAGCGTATCCTGGAAATCACCCACAACGAGGCCGGGCTGAAACACACATCAAGCCGGGCCAAGATGCTGCTGAAAGACTGGATGCAGACCTATTATGAGGACATGGAAAGAAAAGGGGCACGCTGTCTAAGGCTGCTGAAAAGCACGGTGCGGCTGCTCGGCGAATACAATGACAAGGTGGCCATGCGCGAAGTGGACAGGGCTTTCTGCACCGGGTTCATGAGGTTCCTGCAATATGACTACAAGACCAGATGGGGCAAGCCCCTCACCCCCAAAAGCGCGTCCGACTATGCCGGATATCTGAGCAGCGCGCTCAACGCGGCTGTAAGGGCCGGGGTCATCGGGGAAAATCCCTTCATGCAACTTACGCCCAAAGAGAGGATACAGGTTCCCGAAAGCAAGCGCGAATTCCTTACGGTGGACGAAATCAAGAGCCTCATAGCCACCGACTGCCCCCGTGAGGACGTGAAACGCGCCTACCTTTTCGCCTGCTTCTGCGGGTTGAGATTCGGGGATGTGGCCCGGATGAAATGGGGGGACCTCGTACTTGACGGCGGACAATGGAGGGTGACGGTGGTCATGCAAAAGACTACCACGCCGATATACCAGCCCTTGTCGGAATCCGCCATGAGCTGGCTGCCCGAGCGTGGGGACGCCTCTTCCGGCGATGCCGTGTTCGGGACGCTTCCCGCCCTTGCGAGGATAAACCTCATGCTGAAAGTATGGGCCAAGGAAGCCGGCGTGACGAAACACATCTCATTCCATACCAGCAGGCACTCGTTCGCCACGATGATGCTCACCCTTGGGGCAGACCTTTACACGACCAGCAAGCTGCTCGGGCACTCCAACGTGAAAACGACCCAGATATACGCAAAAATCGTTGACAGCAAGAAAGTAGAGGCCGTGAACCTTCTTGACAAAGCGTTCGGGTGAAGTCCGTTCCAAGGACAAGTAAGTTGATATAAAAAAACATCGGGGCGATTTCAAGTCGCCCCGATGCGTGTACGCTTTGGCTTATGTAATCTAATTGGCGGCAGTCAATGTTTGTACGGCTACTGTTCGTACGTTTTCGCCATCCTCTGAATATCGCACATCATGGTAGAAGCGCATTTCATTACCGGAGAAACGGACAGTCCAATATTCCGAGGATTCGTCGTCCTTACCCGGTTCGTATTCGCATATAATGCCTTGCTGCTCATTATCCCATCTCCAAGTATTGATTTCCACGTCTTCACTTACAAAAAAACGGATAAAGATTCCCGTTGGAGTGAACACGTCCCTGTAGGCTACATCGTCAAAAATTTCCTCTTCTTCAAACATGTCCCCGATAACCTTAAAATGGCTGTCCACGATCTGTCCGTTTTCCAATTTCTTTTGACCGCGGGCGATATACTTGCCATTCCAGTAACACCACACATCATGGCTGATGTAGTCCCATGTCCGGCAGAGGCTTCTTGTGGCGTCTCCTTGCATGGGGGGAATCACGCTGGCATATACGGTTCTCACCGTTCCGTCGGGATATTTCAAACGTACTTTTGCAGCATCCTGCAAGTCAATTTCTATGCCATTGCTCAAACGGTATTTTTTATCGCCGAGTTTTGTAAACTTACCATACTGGCTGTCATTAAACGATATTGTACCGTTTTCATCCGTCGTACTTCTCGTGTATATGACCTTATGCCCATTGTTGATGTCTGGATTGTCTCCAATTCCAGCCGCGGCACAGGCCGAAGAAGTGTAACCGTTATACATATTGTAAGAGGTAAAACAGGTAATACCCGTCCTGCATAAGCTCAATCGAAGAAAACGGGGCGTTGTACCTGTCCTCAGCCTCAATCCGGATTGCATCTTCGGCATACGCCCCGGTAAGGCTGTTGGGTCTGAACTCGGCAGAGGGAAGCACAACTTCCGGTGGCTCGTTATTGCCACTTGTTTCATCGTCGGATTCACAAGCCGACAGCACCATGCTTAGAGAAGCGAGCAAATAGAATAAATGTCTGAATTTCATATTATATTATCATTTTTTTGTTAGAATCTTAGTGCTATATAAAAACGGGGGCCCTTCTGTTTCAGTTTGAAGTCTTTCGTGTTGAAAATGCCGCCGTTTTCTTCCGATCCGTCGTCATCGTCTTCATCGAATGAGGGCTGTTTGTATTTGATAGTGCTCCACAGCCCCTCCACACCGACGGATATCAGCTTGTAGGAAACGGAAACACCTGCCGACATGGCACAGCCGAAGCCGTAAGAAAATTTATCATTCTCTACGATACCGGCGGCCGTCGGTCTTGCATGGAAATAGGCTGAAACGATAAGATGGTTCCAGGGATTTACGCTGATATTTGGTCCGATGTGCACGTCGTATTCAATTTTGTGCATACCCAGATTAACTCCCATTAAAGCAAGAGCCGAGCCATTGGGGTCATCAATCACGATGTCATCAAATCCGCCGGGGTTTGAGCCGGGGATTGTCCCCGGCGTGGAAGAGGAAGAGCCGGAGAGGGCCGCATTGTCAAGTTTAAGTTTGGCGTAATTGAGGCTCATGCCGAAGTCAAAACCGAACTTGAGCACTCCGCCAATCGGCTTGCGGTGAAAGTAAGTGGTTTTTCCGCTTTGGATGAACACGGAAAAATCTGTTTTCCATGTCATCGGCTCGCCGTCGATACGCTCGATACTGGGATTGGCAAGTCCGATTTTCCAGTATTTCCTGCGTCTCCAAATCTTTTCATACTGCCGTTCTTTTTCTTCGGAACTAAGCTGTGATTTGATTTGTGCCAACTCGGCAGATAAGATTTGCAATGAATCCGCCTGTCCATTCCGGCTTTCGGTGTTGTTACCGACTGAATCTGTCTTGATTTCCTGTGCTTGGGCGGCGGAAAACATCAGAAGCAACAGGGCGACGCTGGTAGTAATTCGTTTTATTCCCATAGTCTTGTTTTGGGCTCAGTCTGAAAACTTGGGGGATTAATTTTTGTCAATTCCCTTCATGCATAT
>OLRF01001689.1_pt1 | contig 22051 bp, 19 predicted proteins | sample 1672061 | NCBI WGS metagenome assembly OLRF01 (sample SAMEA3136641, study PRJEB25190) | human gut metagenome | reverse complement strand
AGATGTGCAAAAACCGCTTGAAGCTGATCTTCAGGATGCCCAGGCTGCCGTCCACGATGAACACCAGCGCGGCCAGCAGGAAGGCGAAGGGATGGCTGCTCTTGAGGGCCAGAACGGCCAGGAAGAAGCCCATGGCGCGGCTGCCCGCGTCACCCATCAGCAGGGTGGAAGGTTTGGCGTTCTGCCACAGGTAAGCCAGCAGGGCACCAATGAACACGATGCCTGCGGTGGCGTAATCCCCCAGTTCCTCCCAGTAGGCCAGCAGGAAGGTGCCGATGCTGACCACGGCAAGGCTGGCGGAAAGGCCGTCCACGCCATCGGTGCAGTTGACCACGTTGATGCTGGCCCAGATCAGGACGATGATCAGGATGAGGTAGACGGCATAGGGCAGGCTGAAGCTCCAGCTCAGGAAGTTGACCTCCGTGCCGTTGAAGTTCAGGTAGGTCACACCCGCCACAACAGCGATGACCAAATCGATCAGGCCCTTTTTGTACTCGTTCCAGGCAGTCTCGGCGGCATCGTCAAAATAGCCGGAGAGCATGGACGCAATGAGCAGGACGGTGTAGATGACATACTCTGCTTTAAAGGGCACCACGGCCAGCGTGACCAGTGCGATGCAGAGTACAAAAATGAGGCCGGAACCCCGGGCCTTGCCCTTGGAGAGTTCGCCATTCACGGCAAACGCACGGCCATGGTCGTGGGGGAGCTTATCGTGGAACGCCGAGTCCATCAGCGCGGTCAGCGCAAATGCAAGCAGAAAGCCCAGCGCATCCACGGTGCGCGGGTTGCCAGAAAGCAGTTGAAGCATATTTTTTTCCTCTTTCCCGGAGCGGCAGAGGCCGTTCCTGTTCTTTCACGGCTGGATACAAATGAAGTGTATCACGCCCGGGCCAAAAAATCAATCTCCGGGGCAAGGTCTACCCCGGGGGTAGATGGGTTGACATTTTTCGCCTCCCTGTCTATAATGGGAGAACAAACGCCCTTTCGAGGGTATTTTTTTGTCTCACAGGAAAATCGGAGAAAAAGGAGAAGACATGAAACTTTCACTTGAACAGCTTTCGGCCCGGATGCGGCAGGGTGAGACCATCCCCTCCCGCCAGACGGCCCAGGTGGCTCTGGCGCTGAGCATCCCCTCCATTCTGGAGCAGCTGGTGGTCACTGCCATGGGATACATCGACGCTGCCATGGTGGGCCACATCGGTGCAGAAGCTACCGCTTCCATCGGCATCGTCAGCTCCAGCACCTGGCTGCTCCACGGTGTTCTGGTGGGCCTGTACACTGCCCTCTCCATCCAGATCGCCCAGTATCTGGGGGCCGACCGGCAGGATGATGCCCGCAGCGTACTGCGACAGGCCATGCTTTTCAATGTGATCCTGGGCGTGGGTGCCGCTCTCTTCGGCCTGGGCATCAGCCCCTTTCTGCCGGGGTGGCTGGGAGCTGACCCCTCCCTGCGGGCAAACGCCACAGCCTACTTTGCCATCTGGTCAACGGCCCTGCCCTTCACCATGGCCATGGGCATGTACACCTCCATCCTCCGGGCAGCAGGCTATGCCCTGACCGCCAGCCTCATCAGCGTGCTGGTCTGCGTGCTGGATGCCATCTTCAACTTCTTCCTCATCAACCCCACCCGGACGCTGTGGGGCATCACCTTCTGGGGTGCCGGGCTGGGTGTGCCTGGCGCAGCCCTGGGCACCGCCCTGGCCACTGTGGTGGGCGGCCTGCTGGCTTTGGCCATCCTGCTGCTGCGGGAAGGCCCCCTCTGCATCCGAAAGCCCGCCCCCTGGAAGATCACCCGCTCCTGCCTGCGGAACCTGCTGTGGGTCGGCGGTCCTCTGGCGGGAGAACGTGCCGCCATCTCTCTGGCGCAGGTGGTGGTGGTGCGCATCGTGGCCGGCCTGGGTACCGTGGCCATTGCCGCCAACAGCCTGGCTGTCAACGCCGAGGGCTTGTGCTACATGGCGGGCTACGGCATCCAGAGCGCAGCCGTCACCCTCATCGGCCAGGCCGTGGGTGCCAACCGGAAGGATATGGCCAAGCGGTTTGCCTGGCTGTGCACCGGCCTTGGCATGGGGGTCATGGCCCTTTCCGGCGTTGGCCTGTGGATCTTTGCCCCCACCCTGATGAGCCTTTTCACCACCGATGCGGCTGTCATCGCTCTGGGTGCTCAGGTTTTGCGCATCGAAGTCTGGGCCGAGCCCATGTTCGGCGCTTCCATCGTGGCCAGCGGTGCCATGCAGGGTGCGGGCGACAGCACCTCCTGTTTTGTGCTGAACATATTCAGCATGTGGTGCATCCGGCTGACACTGGCGTTCCTGCTGGCTCCCCGGCTGGGCCTGATGGGCGTTTGGGGTGCCATGTGCTGCGAACTGAGCATCCGGGGCCTGCTGTTCCTCATCCGCCTTGCCCGGGGCAAGTGGCTGGAAAAGGGCGCGCTGTCTTAAATCAACTCGATAAAAGCAAAAAAGAAAGGACGCTCTCGCGTCCTTTCTTTTTTTGTTCTGTCACTCACTTCCGGCCATGCAGGATGGGAGAGAGCGGCTTATAGATCAACATGCAGATCAGGGCATCCAGCAGGCCCTTGACCAGAGTGAAGGGCATATTGAAGATGACCAGGCACTTGATAAGGCTGTTTGCAGAGGGCAGGATCGCCTGATACATGCCCAGGATGGCTTCCAGCGGCATGTGATAGAACTTGACGTAGGCCGGGTAGGTGATGAAGTAGTTGGACGGCACACTGAACAGGGCCATGGCCACGGCACCGGCCACGGCACCGATGATGGCGTTCTTGCGGCTCTTGTGGTGCTTGTAGAGGTAACCGGCCAGTGCGGAGAACACCGCACCCAGCATGAAGTTGCACAGCTCACCCACCAGTGCGGTAGAGGTGCCCTTGATGACCACATGGAGCAGGTTCTTCATAAAGCTGATGATCACACCGTACACCGGGCCAAGGGCAAAGGCACCCAGCAGAGCGGGCAGGTCGGAGAAGTCCATCTTGACGAAGGACGGGATGAGCATCGGGAGCGGGAACTCGATGAACATCAGGATAAAGGCCACCGCGCTGAGCATGGCGGCAACGGTCAGGTTGCGGGTCGTGTTTTTCTTCATGGTAATATCCTCCCGGGGCGTTCTGGCCCCAAATCAAAGATTGGAAAGCCCCTTTCGCGTGGTTCGGAACCGGGAAGACAATCAGAAACGCGCCCTGCCGCAGCAAACACTGCAACAGGGCGCGTAGACAAATCGTATTGCCTGCCGTTTCTTGCATCCGGACTATACCGTTGGCCCCGGAGTTTCACCGGGTCAGCACCCTTGCGGGTGGTCGCGGGCTGTACCGCCAGTGGGGAATCTCACCCCGCCCTGAAACGAACTTTCTGGCCAAGAGTATAACGCGGCTGCTCCGCCTTGTCAACCCCTTTTTTATTTGCCCTGCACGGACCGGATATGGTATACTGTGGGACAGGATGTTACAATTTTTGATACAAGGAGCTTTTTGCCATGATTTTTACCGTTCGTAACCTCGGGTTCGAGATCGGGCCTTTTTTGCTGGAGGGCTGGTGGGCGCTGGCTGCCCGGGCTGTCTGCGCCGCTGTCATCGTTTTTGCGGGGCTTCTGGTCGGCTGGCTGCTGCGCCGGAAGATCTTTCCCGCTCTGCAGGCCCGCAGCTGGCACTTTGCCGCCACGCCCATCCTCCTGCGCAGCTTACAGAGCCCTTTGGCGCGGATGGCCTTTTACAGCGGCCTGTACCTGGCCCTGACCAGCCTGCCGTGGGCCATTCCGGGCCTGACAAAGTTTCTGTTCACGGCCTATAAGATCGCGACGACCCTCCTGTTCTGCCAGGGCCTGTACAACGCTTCTGAGGTAGCCGACCTGCTGCTGGCCTCCTGCAGCCCGGAGATCCGGAGCAACAAGACCCTGCGCTCCCTGCTGGACACCACCTACAAGGTGCTGGTCATCATTCTGGGTGTTGCCACCTGCGCGCAGATCGTCGGCTTCCCCATCGGCAGCATCGTAGCCGGTGCCGGTCTTGTGGGCCTGACCATCTCGCTGGCCGCGCAGGAAAGCGCCAGCAACCTGTTCAGCGGCATCGTCATCCTGCTGGACAAACCCTTTTCCATCGGCGACTGGATCACCGTGGGCAATGTGGAGGGCGAAGTCATCGACATCAACTTCCGCTCCACCCGCATCCGCTCCATGGACCACAGCGTGGTCATTATCACCAACAGCCAGATCTGCGCCTCCACTGTCCAGAATGCGGCCCTGCGCACCATGCGGCCCTATAAGTTCACACTGGGTGTCACCTACGGCACTACCCGTGCCCAGCTGGAAAAGCTGATGGCTGACCTGCAGGCCATGCTGGACAACAGCCCTTACACCAACAAGGGCACCAACATCGTCCGGCTGACCAGCTTTGGCGATTCCAGCATCAACATCCTCATCTCGGCCTACCTGACCACCAATGTCTATGCCACCTTCCTGCAGCAGCAGAATGATCTGAACCTGAACATCATGGACGTGATGCAGGCAGACGGCGTGGACTTCGCCTTCCCCTCCACCAGCGTCTACATCGAAAAGAATTGAGCATACCACAACGCCCCCTGTGTGCCTGCTGCGGCGCACAGGGGGTGTTTTTATCATACGTCATTCCCGGGTCCTGATCTCGATCGTTCTGCCGCCAAGATCCTCATAGACGCGATGGGAGACAGAGAGCACCGTGCGGCCCGCGGACGCGCGGCGCAGAGCCTCCAGCACACGAGCCTCGGTTTCGGCATCCAGATTGGCGGTGATCTCATCCAGCAGCAGCACGGCGGGATCTGCAGCGGCCGCACGGGCAATGGACAGCAGCTGCCACTCGCCCTGCGAGAAGATGCCCTCGGTACAGACGGTGTCATAGCCCTCCGGCAGAGCCCGGATGGCAGCATCGATCCCGGCCAGTGCGGCGGCAGCCCTTGCCATTTCCCCGGTGATCTGCGGGTCTCCCAGCGTGATCTGTTCCAGCACGGTGCCCGGCACGCGGGAGAAATGCTGTTCCACACAGCCGATGCAGGTGCGGCGCTCCCGGTCGGTGATGTCCCCCACCTTCACGCCGCCGATGGTCACCGTACCAGCCTCTGGCTGATACAGGCCCAGCAGGAGCTTGAACACGGTGCTCTTGCCCGCACCGGTGCGGCCCACCAGCGTGACCTGCTCCCCCTGTTTCACGGTCATGGAAAAATCCTTCAGAACGTACCGTTCCCCATAGCCGAAGGTGACGTGTGCAAATTCCACATCGCCCCGGGCAGCCTCCCTGCGCGCGGGCGGGATCGTGCGCTCCGGCTGGTCGAGAAAGGCATCGATGCGCCTGACACCCGCCATGGCCGACTGGATGGTCTGGATCTCCATGCCCAGGCTCTCGATGGGGGCAAAGATGCGGGAGATGTAGTTGATGACGGCCACCGAAGTGCCCACCGACATGCCGAACAGGGTCAGAAGCTGTGCGTTCCCCGAAGCGGAGAGCAGCATCACGATGCCGACCACAGCGGCATTCAGCAGCAGCACCACCGGCGAATAGACGGCATCATAAAAATTGGTGCGCTCCATGGCGGCATAGCTGTCACCGATGCACCGGTCATACCGGCGCTTCATGTAATCTTCCAGACCCAGCGCCCGGATGGTGCGGATGTTGTGCAGGGTCTCGGGCACCTGCCCGGAGACAGCGGCGACCGCGCGGCGGTTGTCCAGCTGCGCGGCCAGCATCCGTTTCTGGACATGACGGGTGAACACAGCAAACAGCGGCAGCACCAGCAGCAGGATCAGTGCAAGGCCGGTATTTTTTACCGCAATGACCCCCATGATGGAGACGATGCGGCAGGCATCTGCTGCCATGCTGATGATGCCGGAAGTGAACAGGGCTTCCACCGTGTCCACATCGCCCGAAAAGCGGGCGGCCACCTCGCCGGGATTCTGTTCTGCCAGTGTACCGGCGGGCAGGCGGCTCAGCTTCCGGGACATCTCCGAGCGCAGGGCATGGGTCATCCTCTGGCCAAAGAGCACCAGCAGGCTTTCCTGCGCCGAGGCGAGCACACCTTCCAGTGCAAGGCTGCCGAAGTAGAGCAGCACGGCCAGAAAGGACAGCGGGAGGCCTGCGGTCAGACGGTCGATGACCCGGGCCAGCAGCAGGGGCGGCAGCAGGGATGCCGCCACCGAAGCCGCCACACACAGCACCGTGCCCACCGTGAGAAGGCGGTGCGAAGCCGCTGCCATCCGGACGGCAGCAAACACGCCGTGATCATTTTTCTTTTTCATGCGCCCTCTCCCCCTTTCAGGCTGGTCTGGCTTTCATACAGCTGGCGGTAGACCGGAACCGCTGCCATCAGCTCCTCGTGGGTGCCAACGGTGGTTCTGCCGCCCTCCATAAAAATGATCTGCTGCATCTGCGGAAAATGGTACAGCCGGTGGGAGATCAGGAACACCACCTTATCCCTGGCATACGCCTGCAGCTCGACAAAGATCGCATCCTCGGTGCTGCGGTCCAGTGCCGAGAAGGGGTCATCCAGCACCAGCACCGGGCGGGGATGGGCCAGCGTCCGGGCCAATGCCAGACGCTGTGCCTGCCCGCCGGAAAGGCGGGTGCCGCCGCTGCCGATGACCGTCTCCGTACCCTTTTCCATGGCCAGCACTTCCTCCTTCAGGGCAGCGGCTGCAAGCCACGGCATGGCATCCTGTTCGCTGCCGCAGAGGACATTATTCTGCACGGTGTCGGCACTCAGTTCCGGGTCATGGCCAAGATACCCAACCGTGGCGGCGATCTGGCGCGGGGTCAGGGCGGAAAACTCTCTGCCGCCAAAGCAGACCGAGCCTTGATAGGGCGCTTCGCAGAGGAATACGCGGCCAAGGGTGGATTTTCCGCAGGCGACCGGGCCGGTGATGCCGATGATATCGCCGGGGTGGGCCGTCAGGCTCAGGCCGGAAAAGACAGGCTCTTCGCCATAGGAGAAGGCGAGTTCTTTCAGCGTCACATCCTGTGCCGCCGGGATCTGCAGGGCATCCAGCTGCTCGGGCGTTTTCATCAGGGGTCTGATGCGCTTCCAGGAGACTTCTGCCTTTTGCACCGCGTTGAAGAGCTTGGCCACCTTGGAGGATTTGACCACCAGCTTGGTGAAACAGGAAAGGAAGGTGGTGAAGGCGGCAATATCCCAGCTGCTCCAGCCGGTGCCCAGCACATTCTTTGCGCCGAACCACAGGATGAAGAGGGTCCCTGCCTCGGATGCCGCCAGATAAAGCGGCGGCAGAGCGGACTGCCACACGTTGTTCCGCACGGCAGTCTTTTCGTAAAGGCTCAGGGCCTCCTCGTATTTTTCCATCCGGGCCTCCTCGCAGCCGTAGATGCGGTAGGTCACGGCATTCCGGGCACGGTCCAGCGTGGCACTGCTCAGGACACCGGCGGCCTTTTTATAGGCCGCACCGGCACGCTGCACCGGCTTTTTCATCCCTGCCGCGCAGACATAGGACACGGGAGTAAAAAGCAGGCCCAGGATCGCCAGCCGCCAGTCGTACACCAGCAGCATAACCGCATAGCCCGCCAGCGCCACACCGGTGTCGAACACCTCCGTGGTGAACTTGCGCATTCCCTCCACGCAGTCGTCCACATCGGCGATGGCCTTGGTCATCAGCTCACCGGCCCCCTCTTTTTCCAGCGCTGCCCGGCTCTGCCGCACCAGATTGGCGTACAGGATGCCCTTCATCCGGCGGTTGATGTTGTTGGCGAAGCGGCGCACATAAAAGCGTTTGATGAAGCGCGCCGCCTGCACCAGCAGTGTGACCGCAATGTAGGCCAGCACCAGCAGCGCCATTTGGGCTGCGGCCTCACTGCCGCCCAGGATATCCGCCAGGCACTGGGCCAACCGGCCCTCGAACCACGGCGCGGCCAGCAGACCGATGTTATAGACAAGGCCCGAAAGGGTCACAAGGAGCAGCGGGAACCACTCCACCCTGAAATAGGAGAGGACCCGGTCCGGGCGGAACGATTTATCTTTTTTCATGGGGCATTTTACCTCCTGCGGGTGTTCCATTCAGTATACCACGGTACAAAAAGCATCTGGACAGCTTTGTTCAGAAAAAAGCCATGACAGCAAGAACAAAATGCAAGATCATTGCAATGGTCACCGCTGTCATGGCGATCGGTTTTCTTTGTATGAAAAATACTCCCATCGGCAGGATCTGCATTGCAGTGGTGTGGGTCTGCCATCTTCTGTATTTCACCTTGCGGGTCAAGACCATCAAGCCCACAGAGCAGACTCAGGAAAGTGCAGAATAGATCCCCCCGGGATCCCATCAGATTGCGGGCACCCATAGCCCGCAGGGATAACAGTTACGTTCTTATCGGTTCACGAAATTCAGCGCCAGCACAAGCAGCAGCATGTGTACCGGGTAAAAGGCGTAGCAGGCATACTGGAACGGTTTGCTGTGGCAGCCCTGCCGCCCGCGATACAGCCAGATGGGCACCAGCGCCAGCAGCGCAAGCCCCTGCTGACACAGCTCAAACTCTATGCCGAACAGCCGGATGGGGTACATCAGCCCGCCCAGAAGCACCACGTTGATCCAGTACAGGGTCAGCACCTGTCCCAGCAGGCACCACCATTTCCGGCCCCGGAAAATGTAAAAAGCGAACACAGTCAGCACACCGGCACCGTAGTAATCCGTCATGCCCAGCGTTCCCAGCAGCGCCCCCGCTGCTGCCACTGCGGCGCACACCGGCAGCGAGACCCAGAGCTTTTGCTTTTTGCGCACCGTTTCCATCAGATGCACCCCCAGAAGCCCCAGCAGCAGCGTCCAGATCACGTTCTGGTGCACCGGGTAGAACCATGTCCCGCCATACATCAGATCAAAGGGCACTTCCGAAAGCAGTGCAAACAACAGCAGCCGCAGGACATAACGCTTCAGATTTCGGGTATGAAAATAGCCTTCCACTGTCATAAATGCAAAGATAGGGAACGCCAGCCGCCCGGCACAGGTCAGCCAGTCCTGCGCCGGCAGAAGGGTCGCCCACAGGTGATCCATCAGCATCAGCGCCATGGCAATGATATGAAGCGCTGCTGCACTCAGGTCAATGCAATTTGCGGCAGCGGAACGAATCGGTTTGGTTGACATGATCATACCTCGTCTCTGTCTAAATTCAGTTGCTTTGTCTGGAATACGAACGACTCCCTCCAAGAATTGCAGCCCCGGCAGTTTTTTACCGCCGGGGCTGCAGCACTTCATCGCTTATCCCTCCGGTTTTGCACCGGCCATTTTGGATACGGCAAGCATCCAGGGCAGCTTCTGCCATTTGCTCTGCCTGCAAAATGGGGGATGCAGTGCACCCGCCCCGCAGGCGGAAAAATGCTCCCGCAGCAGTCTGCGGGACAAATTCAGAAAGGGTGGCTTGCCTGCCTGCCCATGGAGACGTCAGCACGGTAGCAGGAATGTGAGGAATGGCAAAGGACGGTTTCGGCGAAGAAACGTCTGGCGGTGGCGGAAAAGCCGAACGCAAGATTTTTTCAATTATGCTGGCTCGTAAGGTGAACCGGACCGAAACTTCCTTGCGGAACTGTGCAGCGTTATCGTTCATCTGCACCTGAACCGGCAGCCGCGTCCCCGGCGCTTGCCGCACCCAAAATGGCCGGTGGAGCGTTTATTCAGGCATTGGTGCTTTCCAGATAGGTCTCAAACGCTTCGGCAAAGCTGGCGTTCACATCAAAGGGGACTGCATAGTCCACCCGGGAGGTCACAAGGCACAGGTCGATCCGGTTGGAGGTCTCGTCCGCCTGCCGGTTCAGCTTGCCCAAAGCAGCGTGGATGACCTTGCGGTCATAGTTGATGGTGGTCACCCGCTTCACATCACAGCGGTAGGAGATCTGGTTGCCCTCCGCATTGAAACGGTAGCCGGTGCCGCCGCCGGAAAGCAGCTGCTCGGAGCTGCGCAGGTCATTCATTCGCTTGAAGGTGCGCGCCACGCTCTGCCGCGCAGCGTTCAGGCTGACCTCGCTGTCCATATCCATGTCCAGCGCATCCTTTGCCTTGCGGATGGCAGCGAACAGGCGGCCCTTCTCCTCCAGCAGGTAGAGCATGAACCGGGCAATATCGGTGATCTGCTGAGCATATTCAGTCTGGGGCAGGTCCAGGATCGTCTCGTCCTCAGCCTCTGCCATGACCTTGTGGCGCAGATAGGTGTTGGCCACATTCGTCACGTTGGAATCGCAGTCCAGAATACCCTGGGCCTCGTCCAAAAGGGCCTGCAGCTTGTTCTGATAGCGGAATGCTTCTTTCAGATTCATTGTATCCACCTCGTTTTGTCTTGGTCGCTGTGCGTTCCCGTCTGTTTTCCTCTATTGAACCATATTTTCCGGCAAAGCACAAGCCGCCCGCCAAAAGTGCATCAAAATGCAAAGCGCCCCAACATGTTCTTTACCACACGTTGGAGCGCTATTTTCTGGAGCAGGATACGGGACTCGAACCCGCCGCCTACTGCTTGGGAAGCAGTCGCTCTACCGGATGAGCTAACCCTGCAGGACTGCTCCATTAGTGTAGCAAAGTGCGGCGGTTTTGTCAACAGTTTTTTCTGTCGGAACGCGGCAGGCGGAAAAAACTTGCTTTTTGCGCCAGTTGCTTTATAATGAAAGATAGATTATCACAATGGAAGGAATTCTACATGATCTTTGTGCCCATGCTGCACTATCTGCAGAACAAAAACTCATTCAGCGGCAACGAGGATGGGATGCGCTACCTCATCACCCCGGGCAAGCGCTCCGTCCCCGACCCGGACGGCGGCGAGGAGGCCAAAAAAGAAGAGGCCATCCTCACGGTGGATCTCTGGCCCGAGCCGTGGACGCTGGACAAGACCGACCCGGCCCTGCGGCGGCGGGAGATCTTCCCGATGACCGAGGAGGGCCGCACCGCAGTCGCCCAATATCTGAACGATGCCTACAACGCCGAACCGGAACGCTGGAGCGCCCACCCGTCCATCCTGGACTGCGAGCCCTGGACACCGCCCGCACCGGAACCGGATGCCAAAACACAACACTGAGGTGCACCATGATCTATCGACTGAAAGAATTCAAGGGTGACACCATCCCGGTGCCGCAGCTGGTCTTTTCCAAGCTGGGCATTGCGGAGGAATATAACGTCCGGGTGGCTCTGTATGTGCTGGCCACCGGCATCACTGACCCGGAAAAGCTCTGCGCCGACTTAAAGCTCCGCAGCAAGATGACCGCCGAGAGTGCCCTGTCCTTCTGGGCCGGTGCAGGTCTGCTGGAACGGTACGAGGAGAACGCCGCCCCGGGCGAGGAGCCCACAGCCCCTGCCCCCATGACCTGGAGCGAGATCGCGGCGGCCAGCCGCACCGACCCCATGATCTCCTCCCTCATCGACTGCGCCCAGACCAGCTTTGCCCGCCCGCTGACCCACCCCGAAATGGAAAAGCTGGTAAACTTCTATGTGCAGGAGGCCTTTGCACCCGAGACCGTCATGCTCTGCGTGGCCTATGTGGCCAGCCGGGGCAAGCGGACGATGGGTGCCGTCAGCCACGAATTGAAGGTCTGGCGGGCCGAGGGTGTGGAGACCGGCGAACAGGCCGACGCACACCTCCAGCTGCTGGCCCTGCGCGCCCAGCGGGAGCAGTACGTCAGCGGCCTGCTGGGCATTGTCGACACCGAGCTGACCCTTGGCGGGCGCAAGGCCATTGCCCGCTGGTACGAGGTCTACGGCTACGATGATGCCATGGTGCAGGAGGCCGCCGTACAGGCCGGTCCCAAGCGGGATCTCTGGTACTGGAACAGCATCCTCAAGACCTGGAACGCCAAGGGCCTGCGCACTGTCCACGATGTGCGGGGCCCGGTGGCCGGGATGGGTGCCAGCCGGAACCTCCGGGTGGACCGCGCCGAACCCAGCGGAAACGATTTTCTTAAGAACGCTGCCCGCCGCCGTCCGCTCCGCAAAAAAACGGACACGCCTGCAGAATAAGGAGCTTTTATGCGTACCAAACAGGAACTGTATCAAGCCGCCCTGCGCACGGTGGCTCTGCGGCGGCAGACTGCCCGCGCCAATGCCGAGGATGCCCGGCTGGAGGCGGAGGCCGCCATCCCGGCCCTGCGCCACGCTGAGGACGAGGTGCGGGTGCGGGGCATCCGCTGCGCACTGGCAGGCGCGGCCGGAAAAGACCGCACCGAAGCCGCCGCCGCACTGAGCAAAGCCCGGCAGGAGCTCACCGCCCTGCTGGCCGCCAGCGGCCGCCCTGCGGATGCGCTGGAGCCAAAATTCACCTGCAAGCTGTGCCAGGATACCGGCAGCGTGCAGGGCCGCACCTGCACCTGCGTTCACAAGCTGATGCAGGGTCTGCGGCGGGAAGAGATCGAGGCACTGTCCAGCCTGTCTATTTCCAGTTTTGACACCATGGAGCTGCGGTACTACCCCAACACCATGGACGAGAAGCTGGGTGAGCCTGTCCGCACCTACATGGGCGGCCTGCTGGAAGATCTGCGCAGCTACGCTGAGGAATTCGACCACAACAGCGAGAGCCTGATGCTTTTCGGCAACGCAGGGCTGGGCAAGACCCACGCCGCCCTTGCCATTGCGGGCATCGTGCTGCAAAAGGATTTTGACGTGATCTACGTTTCCAGTCCGGACTTCTTCGGCAAGCTGGAAAACGCCCGCTTCGACTCCTCCGAGGATGCCGAGACCCTGCTGCGCACCGCCTCTGCTGCCGACCTGCTGATCCTGGATGATCTGGGCACCGAGTTCGTCACCCCCTACTTCATCACCACTTTTTACAGCCTGCTGAACAACCGCCTGGGGGCCGGTCTGCCCACCATCGTCACCACCAACATTGCGGATGGCTCCCTGCTGGAAAAGCGATACACCGAAAAGATCTCCAGCCGTCTTTCCTCCTTTGTCCCCTGCCTGTTTGCGGGCGAGGACATCCGGGGCCTGAAAGCGGCGGAGTAAGACAAGGAGGTTTCCCCCATGAGCTTTGAGCGCACCACGCCCTGCGGCGTGATCTCCGGCACGGCTTGCCAGTGGCCGGGCATTGCCGCTTACAAGGGCATTCGCTACGCCACCGCCGGGCGGTGGGAGTTCCCCGTCCCCGTCACCCACTGGGACGGTGTCTATGATGCCACCCAATACGGTGCCTGCTGCTACCAGCCCCGCGCCTTCTATGATGAAGCCGCCGCACCCGGAAAAGCCTTCTACTACAACGAGTTCCGCAAGGGCGAGACGTATACTTACAGCGAAGACTGCCTGTTCCTGAACATCTGGGCCCCTGCTGACGCAGCTCCCGAGGACAGGCTGCCGGTCATCTTCTACATTCACGGCGGCGGCTTTACCGGCGGCTGCGGCCACGAGAAACACTTCGACGGCCCCGTCTGGCCCACCAAAGGCTGCGTGGCTGTGACCATCAACTACCGTCTCGGCCCCATGGGCTTTGTCTGCCTGCCCGCGCTGGCTGAGGAGGCCGGATCCACCGGCAACTATGCCTTTCTGGATCAGCTGGCGGCCCTGCAGTGGGTGCGTGCCAATATCGCTGCCTTTGGCGGCGATCCCAACAACATCACCATCATGGGCCAGAGCGCCGGTGCCATGAGCGTCCAGCAGCTCGTCCTCTCCCCCATCACCAGGGGGCTGTTCTCCAAGGCTGTGATGAGCAGCGGCGGCGGCGTGAGCCAGATGCTGACGGCCAAGCCCGCTGAGGCCCACTACCCGTTCTGGAAGCAGGTCATGGAGACCGCCGGGTGCAGCACGCTGGCCGAGTTCCGTGCCCTCGCCCCCGCCCAGCTGTTTGCAGCCTGGGATGCCGTCCGCACCCAGCCCCAGTTCAAGGGTCTGGGCTGCGAGCCTGTGGTAGATGGCCGTTTCCAGGTCAAGACCGGCCCTGAGACGCTGGCTGCCGACGAACAGCACCATATTCCTTACCTCATCGGCTTCAACAGTGAGGATATCGTTCCGCCCTACCTCTACCAGATGGCTCAGGACTGGTGCGCCCGGAACGCCGACAGCTACGGCTGGTTCTTCGACCGCCAGCTCCCAGGTGATGACCGTGGTGCCTGGCATTCCAGCGACCTGTGGTACTGGTTCGGCACGCTGGCTCACTGCTGGCGGCCCTTCACTGAGAAGGACACCGCCCTCAGCGCTCAGATGGTGGATTACCTGACCAACTTTGCCAGGACAGGTGACCCCAACGGCGCAGACCTGCCCCAGTGGCAGACTGTTACCGCCCAGCAGACCGATTTCCTCCGTCTGGGTGAGGAGCCCACCCACATGGGCAGCGTAGATGTCCAGAAGCTCCTCTGGACGATGCAGAACGTCCCCGCCGTGGGGGAATAAGCCCCATCCGGATCATCTCAAGCTCCAATAGAAAAACATATCCCCCGCTGCAGACGTGCCAAAACACGCTTTGCAGCGGGGGATATTTTATGTTCTCTTCTTCAAATAATACCCAATGCCGATGGCATCTGCCAGTGCCCAGCCGATGGGCACACTGAGCCAGATGCCGGTAACACCCAGCGGCGTGGCAGAAAGCAGATAGGCCAGCGCCACACGGGTGCCAAGGGAAGCAATGGTCAGGATGACCGACATCCCCGGCTGGTTGACCGCCCGGTAGTAGCCGTAGAGCAAAAAGAGCACGCCAATGCCGATGTAGCATGCGCCCTCGATGCGGAGGTACTGCACGCCCGCCGCGATGATCTCGGTCTGAGCCGGGTCGATGAAAATCCCCATAAGCGGGGCAGCAAAGGCGCAGACCAGCATGCTGATGACGATGCAGAACATCGCGCTTGTCAGCCCGGCACTGCGGATCCCTTTTTTGATGCGGTCCGGCTGGCCTGCCCCGTAATTCTGGGCCACATAGGTCGAGAATGCGTTGCCAAAATCCTGCACCGGCATATAGGCAAAGGAATCGATCTTCACCGCCGCCGCAAAGGCCGCCATGATGACCGTGCCGAAGCTGTTGACCAGACCCTGCACCATCAGGATGCCAAAATTCATAATGGACTGCTGAACGCTGGTCATCACCGAGAGATTCAGGATATTGGCAAGGTTCTTCCGGTCCCACCTGCAGTCTGTCCGTTTCGGGCAGAGCTGCGGGAACTTTTTCAGGGTGTACAGGCCGATGCCCACGCCGGACACATACTGGGAAAAGACAGTTGCCCCGGCGGCCCCTTTCACACCCCAGTCAAGCACAAGGACACAGACCAGATCCAGGATCACGTTCAGGATGGCTGATACAGCCAGAAACGCCAGCGGCACCACGGAATTGCCGATGGCCCGCAGAAGGTTTGCGAAATAGTTATACAAAAAGGTGGCCGCAATGCCCAGAAAGATGATGAGCAGGTAGTCCTTCATCAGCGGGCAAAGCTCTGCGGGCACCCGCAGCAGCCACAGGATGCCGTCCAGCCCCAGATAGACCAACAGGTTGAGCACCAGGGCGATGCCCGCAATGAGCAGGAAGGACTGGAACACGCTCTGCCGCATCTTCTCGGTCTCGCCGCTGCCGTACTGCATGGACACAGCCGCGCCGCTGCCCATGCACAGGCCCAGCAGGATCGAGGTCAGGAAGGTCATCAGGGTGTAGGAGGAGCCCACCGCCGCCAGCGCATCCGCGCCGAGGAAGCGGCCCACCACCCAGGTGTCGGCAATGTTGTACATCTGCTGCAGCAGGTTGCCGAACATCAGCGGCAGGGCAAACAGCAGGATATTCTTTGTAATGGGGCCTTGGGTCAGACTGTGCTGCATGGGGATCATTTTCTCCTATTCCTATCTCAGACATTTCAGCAGAATTTTGCGCGGTATTCCTTGGGTGTGCAGTGCTTGATCTCCCGGAAGGTCTTGATGAAGTAGCTGCCATCTGCAAAGCCGCACTCCATCCCGATCTCGCCCGTCTTGAGCCGGGTGGAACGGAGCAGCTCGGCGGCCTTTTCCACCCGGAACTGCTTGACATACTGAATGGGCGTGATGCCCAGCATCTGCCGGAAGCTGCGCAGGCAGGCGCTCTCGCTCAGGGCCACGCTGGCCGCGATGCGTTCCACGGTCAGCTCCTCGGCGTAGTGCTCCTCCACAAAGCGGAGCATCTGCTTCATCCGCTCGGCGGCGATCTGCTCCTGCTGGGAAACCTTGGTCTTGCCGCCCACGCACTGGGTGCTCAGCAGCCGCAGTGCCGCAGAGAGATAATAACGCACCCGGTTCTCGTAATCAAAGGGCTCCACGGCAACCGCCTGCCAGGCTTCCCGCAGGCAGGCAAGCACCTGCGCCTGCCAGGGCACAGCCCCATCCAGCAGAAAAAACGCCGGGGCATCCGGCTGGAGCATGGGTCGGATGAGCTTCTGCCAGAAGATGGTGTCCATTCCACCCACCAGCCGGGGATGGAACACGCCCGAGTGGAGCAGGGCCTCCCCTTTTTCCGCATGCTCCACCGCGTGGAGGATGCCGGAGTTCAGGAACACGCCCTGATTCGTCTGCAGGGTCACCCGGGTCTTGTTCACGTCCACCGTCAGGGGGCCTTTCATGGCCAGAATGTACTCAAACTCCTCGTGCCAGTGCCAGGCCACCGAATAGCTTTTCAGGTTCTCCGCATAGCAGGCAATGGGAAACAGGGCGCTGCCATGCTGGACCATTTCCCGCCCCTCAGCATCGGCCACAACATCCTGCTGAAAGGTCAGCCCGGTAACGATATTGGTAGCAGAGACACAGCTTGTCTGAAACGCCATATTGAACAATTCCTTTCCGCAATACTTTGAATATTTTTTGTCAATGCCGATTTTGTTGTACAAATCGGGTGTTTTTGTTCTATCTATCGTGCCGGTTTCGTGGTATTATTTCATCAGAACCAGCAAGCACAGTATAACACCGCAGGGGGCGGAAAACAACCCCCGGCGCGGCTTGATCCGGTTCCCGAGAAGCGTTCCCCACGGGCAGCCTGGCCCGGGAGACTCTTCCAGAATAAAACATTTCTTTGTGGGAGGTATTTTTATGCTTCGCATCCAGTATCTTGATAAAGACCGTTTCATGCAGCAGGTAGCCGCCAGCCGCGGCAGTGTGCTCCTGCACCTGGCCAATGGCGAGACCTGTGACCTGAAAAAGGACAACGCCGCCACCGAGCTGTTCCAGATGATGGACGCTCCCTCCAAGGGCTTTGACATCTCTGTCACCGACCCTGCTGATGTCTCCGGCTTCCTGCACTACATGCTCGAGGCCGGCCGCAGAGAGCGCACCGCCTGCTGACCCTTCGACATTCTCCTTTTTTCGCATATTACAGCAATGTAAAACGCCCGCTCCGGGGTCAGAAGCCGGAACGGGCGTTTTACGTTTTCTCTTTTTCTGTTACAGGATGCACCGGCTGATGGCCCGTGCCACCGCCAGCAGCTCATCCTGCCCGATGAAGCCGAACTTCGCCTCGTGCTCATCCGCAAAGCAGACCGTCAGCTCTGAGGTCTGCAGCGGGTCACCGAAGCCTGCCGTCTTGATGCCGTAATGCAGGATCTTGCGGTAGGGCAGCACAAAGATCTCCTGCCGGGTACCGGTCATCCCCTGCATATCCACCATAAAAATGCGGTGGGTGGTGAACACAGCCTGATCGCGCACGGTCTTGTAAGCCCCCACGATCTGCTCACCGTCCAGCAGCAGCTCCTGCACATTTTTGCAGATCTCCTTTTCCTTGATGCGGATGAGGTTCTGCATCGGCTTGTCCCGAAATTCCATAACACACTCCCCTTTCGGCTTGTCCGGATGTTTGGTCAGACCCATTGTAGCATCTCAGGCGGCGGTTGACAAGCCTTTGCGCTCCCTCTCGCCTTTTTGTTCCGGATGTGCTATACTGGGCAGGAACATCACAATCACCCGGGAAATGAGGTTTTGACCCATGGAGATCATCATCCATCAGGCAATTTTGCATGTGCTGGACACCACGCTGGACGCGCCGGTGCTCAGCGGCGGCGGCATGGAGCTGACTGCCGAAAAGACCGCCTACTTACAGAATCATATCGAAAAGCTGCTGGCCAGCGATGAGATCCGCCAGTGCCGCCCCCTGCCGGATTCGGCTTTCCGGAACGAGCTGGAGCACAATCAGGATTTCATTGATCTGTCCTGCCGCATTGCGGGGGTGCTGTTCGATTACATGCACGCCCACACCACCATCCCCGGTGCCGACCTGGCCGTGGTGGATTTCACCCGCGACGGTGCCCCGTGGCTGGGCATCCTCAAGCTGAACTACAAGAACGGCTACACCCACTACACCGAGACTGTGGAGGGTGCCCCGGTCAACTCCATCATCCAGCAGCGGGCCTGCCTGCCCACCCAGAGCGGCAAGGTGGAGGAGGGTGCGCTTGTCAACCTGACAGACTACTCCATGCGCCTTCTGGAAAAGAAATACGACATTGACGGCCACAAGGAGTTCTACCTCTCCTCTGTTGTGTTCCAGTATACCCAGGCCGAGCCCGAGAAAAAGAAGCTGCAGGCCATTCAGGAAGCCGCCGCACAGGCCGTGAAGGATGCCTATGAGGACGAGCCCCATGCCGACGCACAGGTGGCCATGCTCATTGCCAACCAGGCTGCCGACAACGACAATCAGGTATCGGTGGAGCAGGTGCGCCAGCAGCTGGCCGAGGAATACCCGCTGGCCGCTGTGCCCTTTGATGACTATGTGGAAAAGAGCGAGGTGCTGGAAGAGGCCGCTGCTCCTGTCACCGTGACTCCTGCCCGCATCCGCCGGATGGAGAGCCGGAGCATCCGCACCGCCAACGGCATCGAGGTCAAGATCCCCACCGAGCTGCTGAACTCCGATTCCGAGCTGGAGTTCCTCCACGATCCGGACGGCAGCGTTTCCCTGCTCATCAAAAATGTGATCCTGTAAGCCGCCGCAGATGGCGTTTTCCCTCTCTGCGCGCTGGTGCTCACCGCCCTGATGTAACAGATCACCAAAACAGCCTCAGCCCTTGGAGATCGGGCTGAGGCTGTTTTTTCGTCCGTATTATCAGCGGTTTTTGCGCTTGTTCCGGTACATATCCCGGTCGGCAGCATGGTAGACTGCGACATAATCAAAGGGGTCTTCTGTCACGGTGTGGTATCCAAAGGCAACATCCAGCTTGAGGCGGTCGTCGCTCTGGCGGGCCAGCTCCCCGTGCAGCCTCTCGATCAGCTGTTCGGCCTCTTCTGCAGAGAAGTGGCTGCAGGCAATGAGGAATTCATCGCCGCCCATCCGCAGGGCCACGCTCTCCGGCGGCAGGTTTTCCCGGATCACCCGGCCCACCCGCTTGAGCAGCAGGTCGCCGTACTCGTGGCCGTAGGCATCATTCACACGCTTCAGGTAATTGCAGTCGCCCATGATGATCGTGATGGGCATGATGGCTCCCTTCAGCTGCTCTGCACCCTTTACCTTCAGGTAGTTGCGGTTATACAGACCGGTCAGGTCATCGTGGACGGCCCAGTTCTCGGCCTGTTTTTCCAGCCGCACCCGTTCGGTGATATCACCAATAAGCCCCACGATGCCGATGATCTTTCCCTCCAGCACAACGGGGTTCTTTTTGATCTGATAGTATGCTATCCCATCCTCCCGGGACACCTCGGTGATAAAGCTGGTTCCCTTGCCAGTGGCAAGCACCTTCTGGTCCTGCTCATAATAAAAGCGGGCCTGTTCCTCGTTGCCCCAGATCTCCAGATCTGTCTTGCCCAGCACATCCTCTTCCTGCCCTTCTCCGTAGGGGAAGAAAGTCCTAACGTCCGAAATAAAAAGATAACGGCATTCCGTATCCTTGAAAAAGAGGTTCGCCGGTGTACTGCGCAGAAAGGTCATCACTTCTTCATAGCCGAGCGCATCAATTCCCTGCATCCTGTGGCCCCTCCTTTCCATTTCTCTTTTTTATTATTTTACCATATTCTATTATACGAGCGATGCACCTGTTTTGCAAGTGTTAATTGCGTTCCCTCGACGATCCGGAAGCGGACGACTCCACCCCCGGTGCAGACGGAAAAGGCCGCTGACCCATCTCAGGTCAGCGGCCTTTCTGTCTGCGCTTATTCGGCTGCGTTCAGCTGCGCCTTGTGGTATTGCAGGGTGTACAGCTGGTAGTAGCGGCCATGCCGGGCCAGCAGCTGCTGGTGGGTGCCCTGCTCCAGAATTTTACCGTGGGACAGCACGATGATGTTGTCCGCATGCTGGATGGTGGACAGCCGGTGGGCCACAATGAGCATGGTGCCCACGGTACGCATCTTTTCCAGCGAATCCTGAATCAGCAGCTCCGTCTCGGTGTCGATGTTGGCGGTAGCCTCGTCCAGGATCATCACGCTGGGCTTGTGGATGATGGTGCGGGCAAAGCTGAGCAGCTGCCGCTGTCCGGCGGAGAAGTTGTTGCCGCGCTCACGCACCTCTTCGTCCAGCCCGTGGTCCAGCTTGTTGATGAACTTGTCGGCGTTGACGTAGCGGCACACCTCCATGATCTCGCTGTCGGGGATGCCCTCTTCCCGCAGGACGATATTAGAACGGATGGTGCCCGAGAACAGGAACACATCCTGCAGCATCTGGCCGAAGTGCCTGCGCAGGGAGGAGATTTTGATCTTGCGGATGTCGATGCCGTCGATCAGAATCTGGCCCTTCTGGAACTCGTAGTTCCGGCAGATCAGGGAGAGGATGGTGCTCTTGCCGGAGCCGGTGGAGCCCACAAAGGCCACCGTCTGGCGGGCATCCACATGGAAGGAAACGCCCTGCAGCACCCACTCGCCGGGAACGTAGCTGAACCACACGTCCCGGAACTCGATCTCGCCCTTCACATCGTCCAGCTCAATGGCATCGGGGGCATCCTGCATTTTTGGCTGGATGTCCATGATGGAGAACACCTTTTCTGCCGATGCCAGCGCCGACTGCAGCCAGTTGAACTGCTCAGCCAGGTTCTGGATGGGGGTGAAGAACTTGGAGATGTACATATAAAAGGTGACGATGGTGCCGCTGGAAATGGTCTGCCCCAGGAAGCTGATATTGTTCAGGTGACCCATACCGCCCAGATAGAACAGGCACAAGATCGAGCTGATATAGAGCATATACACCAGCGGACGGAACACGCTGAACACGAAGATCTGTTCCTGATTGGCCCGGGCCAGCTTCTGGCTCTTTTGGCGGAAGTCCTCCATCTTCTCATCCTCCCGGCCAAAGATCTGGGTGACCTTGATGCCGGACAGGTTTTCGGACAGATAGGTATTGATATCGGTGGTCGCATTCTTGAGCTTGCGGTTGGCGCGGCGGGAGAACTTGCGGAAGATGACCGTGAAGATCACGATGAAGGGCACAAAGCAGAGCACCATCAACGTCAGCTCGTAGTTCAGGCAGAGCATGGCCACCAGAATGCCCAGAATGACAAAGCTGTTCTTGGTCAGCTGGACCAAGAGGTTGGTGAACATCATGGAGATGGCGTTGGTATCGTTGGTCACACGGGTGACCAGCTTGCCCACCGGGATCTCGTTGAGCTGCTCGTGTGCCAAAGATTCAATGTGGCTGAACAGATCCTCGCGCAGATCGGAGATGATGCGCTGGCCCACCCGCTGCAGGATCACGGCCTGCAGGTAGGTGCTGCCCATGGAGAACACCAGCACGCCTGCATACACTGACACGCCCAGGAAGAGGGCGCGGAGTTCAAACTCTCCGGCCACCAGCTCCTCGATGCGGCCCACGATGAGGGGCGAAATGATATCGTAGGCAATGGAGAAGAGCATCAGCACGCCCACAATGAGGAATTTGCTCAGGTAGGGCCGGGCATAGCGGGCAAGGCGGCGCATGATCTCGCCGTCCTCCATGTTGCGCTCAAAGCCCATGGCGGTCTTTTTGTCCTTGACGGCGGCATAAGCTGCCACCAGCAGGGCGGTGATCACGCCGATGACAGCGCCCACCAAAACCAACGGATTCAGATGCATCATGCGTTTTCGCCTCCCTTCGTCTCATCCTCCAGACGCTGCAGATCGACCATCCGGCGGTACTCCGGGCAGGAAGCATACAGCTGGTCGTGGGGGCCGACGGCTTCCACCCGGCCCTCCTCGAGGAATACGATCTTATCCAGCCGCTCCACCG
>OLRF01001688.1_pt1 | contig 22053 bp, 24 predicted proteins | sample 1672061 | NCBI WGS metagenome assembly OLRF01 (sample SAMEA3136641, study PRJEB25190) | human gut metagenome | reverse complement strand
AGCCGGTGCTACTTCAAGCCCAAGATCATCCTGGAGACGGAGAACACGGTCACCACCCTGGCTATGGCCCGGGAGGGGATGGGCATCGTCATCTGTCCCCAGCTGTTCCTGCGGACCATCCAACTGCCGGGGGTCAAGCCCGCCCCGGAGGATGTGGACCTGTTCCCCCTGGCCGACCCCTCCACCCTGAGCCGGCTGGTGGTGGGCTACCGCCGGGACCGGTATCTGTCCCACTTCGCTGAGCGCTTCATCCTCATCGCCCAGGACGTGCTGAGAAAATAAGCGGCGTATTCCTGGCAGACAGCTGATCCTTTCCTGTAATAGAGATGACCAGAGGCTCCAGTCCGTACTGCACACGGGCTGGGGCCTCTGGTTTCAGATCCGTTCATTCCAATGGGAGACTGTGGGCGCAGATATCCAGGAGCGGTCGACAAAGCTATTGATCCAGATAGACCCCAGTATAAGGCTCCTGGAAGGAGGCCTCTAATTTTGATAAGATGTCCAAAACCCGGCCCGTATCTGCCGGGATTATAGAGGATGTCACGCCTTCAGTTACCTTATAAATTTGATATTCCATGATATCAGATAGCTCATGATAAAATGCGTTGCAGCTCCTTTGGACCCAATATCCCCCAGACAGATCCTGCGTACAGAAGAAACAGGCCCTTCTCAGGGCGGACGCCTGTTTTGCTAAGTGGCCTTTGTGACGAAATAGGGGCCCAGCTCAGGCTCATGGGTGACGATGTAGGCCCATTCAAAATCGGGGTCCACAAAGTAGAAGTCCCCTGAGCCCCGGAAAAAGGCGGCCTGGAAGGGCTGGAAGCCGTCGATCTGATAGAATTTATAGATGTCGGCAATTCCCTGATGGGGCGGGGCGGGCGGCCTGAAATCGAAGCGATAAAATTCGCTGAAACGGAGATGGTACAGACCCAGGACGCTGGGGTGGCTGCGCCGGTCAAAGGCCTGCTCCGCCGCCTCCCCCTCCAGGAAGGGGCACAGGCGGCAGCTGAAGGCGTGCCACAGTTCCTCCGTGACGCAGTGGCCGCAGAACTGCTCGTCGGAGACCGCGGGCAAAAACGCGCGGCGGAATCTGGCCTCAAACTCCAGGAAGCGGACCGTGGTCAGACGCCGGACCGACGCCCCCTCTTGGGAGAGGCGGACCGTGATCCCGCTGTCGTATCCAGGGGCCTCCCAGAAGCAGTCCAGCGGCAGGGACAGCCGCAGGTCGGCCCCGCCGTCAGGCTCTGCCCAGAAATATTTTGTGGGGTTCCCATCCATCTGTTGGCCTCCTTTTTACCAAAGGCATTAAAAATTGGTTTTCCTATGCAGACAGCGGCGCGATTCGCCTGGCAAAATATCACCGGCTCCCGGCGGGGCAGTCATTCCCGGGCCTCTAAATATGCGTCATAGGTGTTCAGGCGAATGATGGTGGAGATCTCCAGCACCTCCTCTGATGTGGGGGGCCGGTGAGCCCATTCAGATAGGCGGTGATCTTCTGCATCTCCCTGGGTGGGATGGCGGTAAAGGCGATCTCATTTTCCAGCTCCACCAGCACTTCGCCCAGCTGGCCCCATGTGGGCTGCTGCGCGTGCTGAGCCGTCTCGTCAAAGCGGGCGATGGCGTCGATGGTCATGTAGTCATAAGTTCCCCGCTTCAGATGGGTAGCCAGCCGGTCTGCCGCCCCCAGACAGTCCCACCCGTTTTGAGCGGCGATGTCCTCCAGGCGGGTGTCGGCCCTCTGATACCACTGAAAGAGGGAGAGGAAGAGGAGAAGGAGCAGGAGAAAGACCGCCGCCAGCGCGTTGCGGACCTGCCGGGGGGTAATGTGTGTTCCCTTCATCTCTTCATGCTCCAAAAGCCACGCTTGGCCAGAGAAATTTCGGTCATCAGTTCGGAGAACCGATAGGAGGGACCGAGGTGGTGGTTGGCGGTGTGGGTGATGGCCTCCCGGGTGCTCTCGTCGATGCGGTCCACTTGGATGTCCCAGAGCTCCTCGACCAGGGCAATCTCCTTGGGGTAGCGGGCCAGGAGGTCAGCCTGCACCTCCGGGCTCAGGTCCCAGCGGTCCTGGTCCGCCTCTGCCAGTTGGACAGCCAGAAAGACGCCTGTGGTCAGGGAGAGGACCAGCAGGGGCAGAAGGATGCGTTTTCTCAAATGAGTACGGGCCATAAGAAGCTCCTTTCGCTGATCAGAACGATCTGGCACGGGGGCGGAGAATGAGCGAAGAGATGCTCCGCCGGCGGCCTTTATGAGCTCTTCCCCTTGTGCTTGTCGTAAATGAGGTGAGCGCAGAGGATGACCGGGACGGCCAGCAGGATCAGGTTTTGACGCCCGTCGGGAGCGGGAGCATGGGGGCGGTGCGGGGCACAGGGGCCGCCGTTCAGTCCTGCCGCTCCAGCGCCCCGGCCAGACAGTCCAAGACCTCCGCCGTGTCCCCCGGCTCCAGCACCGGGTCATTCTGATAGGAATAGTCATTCAGAAAAGCGGCCAGGGTCTCCCGCTCCTGAGGGGTGAGCTGCTGAAAGGATTCCGGGCTTTGGACAAACTGACTCAGCTCGGAAAAGACCTCCAGCCAGGCGTCATCCGCCCCGAACCCGGAACTCTGAAAATAATATCCACAAGACGCAATAGTCCGCAGCTGTTCGGCCTCCCAGATCATGGAGTCATGATAGTCCGGGGAGGAGAGATTGCCAGCCAGAAAGTCCTTCGTGCTGGTGAACTCCATCTCCAGATGGTGGTCCAGCTGGGCCAGCTCGCTCTGGAGGACATGATTTTCGTGGCGTTCCCCGTTCAGCAGGAAGAAAAAGTACAGGAGAGCAATAAGAGGAGCGTATTTTTTGGCCTTTTCTCTCACCTTTGCCCAGCGCATAAGATCCAACTCCCTTGGTTAGGTCCTGGACAGCCTGCCCCGCGTCTGCCAGCCGGACAGTTTGTACTTGTCGTGAATGAAGTGGACGCAGAGGATGACCGGGAGGAGGAAGGAGCCGGCCAGCAGCATCCGGCGGTATAGGTGCGGCCCCGCCCCGCCGGATGCCTCCAGGCCCAGGGTGATAGCTCAGAAGGTCTTGCTATTATGTATCCCAGACAACGCCGTCGATGAGGGTGATATAGAGATTGCTGAGAATAGGAAGCGGCTCATTGGAGACGGTGGAAGGGACCTCCTCCTCCGCCATCATAATCAAGATACTGGCATCCTGGGAGACGCCCCGCCACTCAAACCCACCCCATTCAAAGGAAAAAGGAGGTTCTTCGCCGCCGCTCAGGCTCCGATAGGAGAACCCGCACTGCTTCAGCTGGTTGATGTAGCTGATGACGTCTGGGATACTGGCGCCCCGAATATAGATATTCCAGCAGGGCGCATCCTGATAGACGCCGGTGCCATCCGCATAGTGCTCTCTGTACTGGGTATAGACCACCTGACCGCTGCGGAAATACCCCATCTCCTTGGGAAATTTTTCATCCTGGGGCCAAACATAGGCCTCCCCATCCTGAACCCCAAAGGGAGATAAGACACCCCCCAGACAGAAGGAGCACAGGAACAACAATACCAGGAGCATAGACCGAAGGAAAGGCTTCCTATCTAACTTTTTCATTGAGGTTCTTCAGTCCCGTCATTGTAATAGATACAGTGCTCTTCTCCACGAGGACCGACATCAGATCCAAGTATTGTGGTAGAGGCAGAGATGCTGGCAACACCGTAAGAGAATGAAACACTGATATCAACTCCACCTTGATCCGAGGAAAAATATGCTCCTTGAGCACGAAGTGCTTCAAAATAATTTCCACTTATTACGGGTGTAACAGAGTAAGAGACATTACCTCTTTTAGCCCATATACGGGAATCGCCTTCATCATTGATTTTATATTTATCATAGTAGCATACGATATAATTTTGACGGACAGTAGTTGAAGGCGTTTCGTATTTATAATATGTTCCATCTTCATTATAATAATAAACAGATGAGTTTTGTGCAACCTTTTTTGTTTCAATGGATTGGCTATTTTCATTAATTCCAACCATGGTTAAGGCATATCCAGCGGTATCTTCTCCGGCAGGAATTTTGTCCCACTCCCAGCTGTAAACACATGTGTATTGTGTTGATGTATGCTTTGTACAACGAAGGTCGCTGCTCAAGCTTGCAGATGCACGCATGGCTGCTACATCAAAAGAAACACTACCAGACAGATAAGCTTTCATAAGTGAGACTTCTTCACTGCTGTAACCGTTGTTCATGAGCATGTCGGCCGGAAGTTCACATAACTTTTTGAAAGCCCGTTCATAGGCCGCAAGAGGATCTTCTCCGCTTTGTCCAGAACGTTGAAATTGTAGAGATTCTTGGACTGCAATTTCGTATTCAGACATGGTGTTTATAGTTGTAGTGTTCTGATTTTTGTTTTCATAAATAGAGGAAATACTATTAAAAGAAGCAAAAGAGTTTATAGAAAATAAAGAAATCAGGGCTGTGGCACACAAAAATAACGATAAGAGTCTTTTCTTCATCGTGATTCCTTCCTTTCAATATGAAATTTTAATCGTAAGTTGGAAAATAGCGAAAAAGTAGTGTTGTCAAATGTTACGCTGTCTGGATTTCAGAGTAGATGGTTGCGGTTTCTGAGTCACTGCCGGCCCAGACAGTGACCACCGCCTTGACCCGGTAGGTCTCGCCGGGGGTCACAGACACCGTCTCAGAGACAGATGCCCGGGTCCCGTCCTGGCGGTCGGTCCAGGAGTCCACCAGTATCCAGGCGAAGGAGCCGGATTTTTGCTGGAGCTCCACCCGTACCTCACATTCGGTGGAACGCCCGGTCTGTCCACTCACCCAGCCTTCGATAAATGCGGTCCTGTCGGAGATCATCAGGTCACATCCTTGGTTTTTGATATAGAGGGAATAAGGAACGATTTCTTCAAAAACGGGCGCGTCCTGGGGCAGCTGGGCGGCGGAGGCGGCAGGGGCAGCCCCCAGGGTCAGGCACAGGGCCATCCCCGCCGCCAGCCAGCGCATGAGTTTCTTGCGCATAAAAATCACCTCCTTTCATCGGTCCTACTAATATACCGACGAAAGGAGGCGATTCCGGACAAGGAAATCAAAAATTTTTAAAAAATTTTCAAGAAATGGGTTCCAGACCCAACGCGACCTGTTTGAGCTCCTCCATGGGAATGGTCCCGGAGAGAACAAAGAAGCTGTTTTCAGTGGTCCAGGCAATGGTTTGATTGGATTTTTTAGACACCGCTATGGCCTCATGGCTGCCGATCCAAAAATATTCCACCTCCGCGTCTTCCGTATCCAAGGCATAGGTGTTGACAGACTCCGGGTTGATGACAGAATGTGTCAAACGGAATTGATCGCCCGCTGAGGACTCAAAAAACAGATGCAGTTGGATATCGTCTCCTTCACGGCCTGTCTCCTGCACCCCATCAGGCAAATAGGTCAGGACAAAGTCCCCGGCAGAACTGCTTGTTGTCGATTCGGCTGAAAAGAAAAAATATGAGAAATCTTCTGTAATTTGGGTAAGCACCTCCAGCACCTGGGCCCGGAAGGCCTGGGAGGTGACCATCAGGCCGGAGAAGCCCACCGCCAGAAAGACCAGCGCCACCGCCGCCGCCCGCCGCACCTGGGCCAGGGCACGGACCCGCCGGGGGGAGCGCCCCATCCGGCGGATCAGGCGGTCCATCCGGCGCTGAAAGGCGGGGGAGGGCCGGGCCTGGGGCAGCTCCCCGTCCCCGGGCAGGGAGGAGAGCCACAGGTCCCGGGCCATGGGCGCGGCCTGGCTGAGCAGCCGGTCCAGCTCCTGATCAGTCATACCTCCACCCCCAATCCCTCAAGAGCCTCCCGCAGCCGGGCCTTGGCCCGGGACACGGTGCGCTCCACGGCGGACACGGTCATGTCCAGCACCCGGGCGATCTCCCGGTTGTCCAGTCCCCGGTCATATTTCAGCAGCAGCACCGTCCGCTGACGGGCGGGGAGCCGGGCCATGGCCTGGGCCGTCAGCTCCCGGAGGGAGGACGCCTCCTCCGGGGGGCGGCCGGCCTGCGCCGGGGCCCAGTCCTCCAGGGGCTCCGCCCCCTGCCGCCGCCGGCGGCGGTACAGATCCAGTGCCTTGCCCTCTACTATCATACCGACCAGGGCCTTCGTTTCCGGACAGACCGGGTCATGAATTTTTTCGATGATTTCCGTGATGCGGAGCAGGGCCTCCTGCACCGCGTCCTCCGCGTCCTGCTGACTGCCCAGGATGCGCAGGGCCAGATAGAACATCAGGTCCCGATATTCCCAGTAGAGGAGGGCGAACTTGTTGCGGCCCTCCTCTGTGGGGATCATCGCCAGGTAGACCAGCATAGACTCGCCCCCTCTCCCTCTGTCCAGTGTAACACAGGCGGGGGGAAATGTCACCCCCGGGCGGCCCCGGAGGGAACAGAAACAGGGGGCGGCAGCGGTCAGGCTGCCGCCCCCTGTGGGCGTGCAGGACAGGGGTCAGCGGTCCAGCTGGGCGGCCACTTCCTCCAGGTAATTGCGCTCCGCCCCCTCCACCTTTCCGGCGTCGCAGGCGGCGGCCAGGGCGGGGTCAATGGGCAGGCGGGCCAGGATGGGCAGGCCCAGCTCCCGGGCTACCTCCTCCAGGCGGCTCTCCCCGAAGATGGCGTGACGGGCACCGCAGTCGGGGCACTGATACCAGCTGTAATTTTCAATGAGGCCCAGCACCGGGATGGACATCATCTCCGCCATGTGCACCGCCTTGGAGACGATCATGGACACCAGATCCTGGGGGGAGGTGACCACGATGATGCCGTCCACCGGCAGGGACTGGAACACGGTGAGGGGCACGTCCCCCGTTCCAGGGGGCATGTCCACGAACATATAGTCCACCTCGCCCCACACCACGTCGGACCAGAACTGCTTGACCACGTTGGCGATGACCGGGCCACGCCAGACCACGGGGTCGGTCTCGTTGGCGGTGAGCAGGTTCAGGGACATGAGCTTGATGCCGGAGGGGGTGACGGCGGGGTCGATGCCCGCGTCGGTGCCGGTGGCCCGCTGGTGGACTCCGAAAGCCATGGGGATGGAGGGGCCGGTGATGTCGGCGTCCAGCACGGCCACCTTCCGGCCCCGGCGGGCCATGGCTACGGCCAGGGAGGAGGTGACGGTGCTCTTGCCCACGCCCCCCTTGCCGCTGACCACGGCGATCACCTTCTTGATGCTGGACAGGGCGTTGGCGGGGACGCGCAGGTCCCGCTCGCTGCAGCTCTCGCCGCAGGTAGAGCAGTCATGGGTGCAGTTTTCAGGCATGATCGATTCTCTCCTTCATATGGTTGGGATCACTTGCCGTCCTGACGGCCGGCAAAGATCTTGTTGATGCGCTCGCCGGTGGTGTGGACCAGCTGGAACATGGACTGGTAGAGCACCGGGTAGTCCCGGGCCAGGATGTCGTGGCTCAGCTCGGGCATGCGGCTCTTGTCCTTGCCCTGGCCGGCCAGGGCCTCGCACAGCTCCACCTCGCTGCACGCCATGTCAGCCTCGGGCAGGCCGGCGGCGAACTGCCGGGCCGGGACGGAGAAAAAGTCCGGGTTGTTGGACGGGTTGGCCTGATACAGGCGGCGGAACACCTTATAGACAGCGGTGGACAGGTAGTTGGAGGCGGCGCGGATGGCCTCCCGGCTGCCGGTCTTGCCCAGCAGGTCGAAGAGCATGCCCACCGAGTTCACCAGCAGCTTTTTGGACAGCAGGGCCAGTACGCTGCCCCTCATGGAGTTGTCCTTCTCATCGCTCAGGTCATAGAGCTCCTCCGGGGCAATGGTGGTGCCGTCCCGGGTGAGGGTGCGGCCCAGGAGAAAGTCGGCGGAGACCCCATAATAGTCACAGGCCCGGACCACGAAGGCCAGGCCGGGCTCCCGGATGCCGTTCTCATAGTGGGACAGCAGGGCCTGGGAGATGCCCAGGGCACCCGCTGCGGTGCGCTGGCTGACCCCCCGCTCCTGCCGCAGCAGGGAGAGGGTGCGGGAAAATTCTGCATTCAAATTTCTCACCTCGAGGGGCGGCCCGCAGGCCGCCGTTTCTGGATCTCATCTCGATCTGCAATACATACAGTATAGTATAACGGAAGCATTACGCCACGTAAAGAGAAAAATGAAAATTTTCGCGGAAATTTGACACGGGTGGACAACGGCCGCCAAAACAGGGCTGTTATTCCCGGAAGGAGCGGGGAAAACTGAAAAAAGAGGTCCCACAGGAATTTTATGCGCTTCTGCAGCGGATAAGCCTTGAAATTTCTGGCTGAAAATGCTACCATAAGGGACAGAAAAGCGGCCTTACGGCCACGAATCGAAAAGTTGGAGGGATCACCCATGCACATGTTTCAGAATCTGATCGACAAACTGAAGGCTCATCCCCGCAAGATCGTCTTTACCGAGGGCACCGACCCCCGCATCCTGGAGGCATCCGCCCGGCTGCTGTCCGGGACCTTCCTGACCCCCGTGCTGGTGGGCAACGAGGAGGAGGTCCAGGCCGCCGCCGAGAAGGCCGGCTTCAATATCCGCGGCGCCATCATCATTGACCCGGAGAACTATGACGGCATGGACGCCATGGTGGAGAAGATGGTGGAGCTGCGCAAGGGCAAGATGACCGCCGATGAGTGCCGGGCCGCCCTGAAGAAGGGCAACTACTTTGGCACCATGCTGGTGAAGATGGGCGTGGCCGACGCCCTGCTGGGCGGCGCCACCTACTCCACCGCCGACACCGTCCGCCCCGCCCTGCAGCTGGTCAAGACCAAGCCGGGCAACAAGATCGTCTCCTCCTGCTTTATCCTGGTCCGCGCCTCCGCCACCGGCGACAACGATGTGCTGGCTATGGGTGACTGCGCCATCAACATCAAGCCCGAGGAGGACGAGCTGGTGGAGATCGCCGTGGAGACCGCCAAGTGTGCCAAGATCTTCGGCATCGCCCCCAAGGTGGCTTTCCTGAGCTACTCCACCAAGGGCTCCGGCAAGGGGGAAGATGTGGACAAGATGCGCAACGCCTGCGAGAAGGCCAAGGCACTCATGCCCGATATCCCCGTGGACGGCGAGATGCAGTTTGACGCCGCCGTGTCCCCCACCGTGGGCCAGCTGAAGTTCCCCGGCTCCCCCGTGGCCGGCTACGCCAACACCTTCATCTTCCCTGACATCAACGCGGGCAACATCGGCTACAAGATCGCCCAGCGTCTGGGCGGCTTTGAGGCCTACGGCCCCATCCTGCTGGGCCTGAATGCCCCCATCAACGACCTCAGCCGCGGCTGCAACGCCCAGGAGGTCTACTCCATGGCCATCATCACCGCCGCTCTGGCGGAGTAAACGGCCAGACGACCACAGACTGCGCCGGCGGGCCCCAGTGGGGCCCGTCGTTTTACAGAGTGGGGGCCATGGAGTAGACCTGGGGCCCTATCGAAGATGGGGACGGCGCTTGCGCCGTACAAGCGTTTTGCCGGAGGCAAAACCTTGGCGGAGGGGCGGCTGGGACGCCCCGAGCAATGAGATCCCGAAGGGAACCCGCAAAATGGAAACATTTTGTGGGGCTGCTCCATGGCTATCATCACCGCCGCTCTGGCGGAGTAAACGGCCAGACGACCACAGACTGCGACGGCGGGCCCCGTTGGGGCCCGTCGTTTTGCGTCTTGTGAGGGGACAGGGAAGAAACGGCAGGCACATGGGAGATGCGGTTTTATAAAATCGTTTCGGGGGCCTGTACCGCTTTTTAAGATGCCCACCTTGAAAGGACTGGGAAAAAAACGGCGGATTTTTTCCCTCTGTGTTGCATTTTCTCTGCGGGTAAGGTATGATAATAAAAGCGCATTCTCCCAGTTTTAGGAGTGTTGTCATGAGAAAAGATATCGCTTTGCCCGTGCTGGCCCTGGCGGGGGGCGGCGCCTGCCTCGCCCTGCGCCGCTGGCAGCTGGCCGCCGCACTGGACCCAGAGACCGAACTGTTCCGCTCCGTCCCGGCCACGCCGGTGCTGATCGGTGTGCTGGCCCTGCTGGCGCTGCTGTTCCTGGTCCTGATCCAGGGGGGAGGGAAGCCGGAGGACTATCCCGCAGCCTTCCGCTGTCCCAGCTCCCTGTATATGACCCTGGTGACGGCGGGGAGCCTGCTCCTGCTGGCCGCCGCGGCGCTGGGCACCCTGGGCTTTTTCCGGGCGTTTCAGCTGTGGCGGGACGGACTGGGCCAGGGACTGCCCGTGATGGAGCTGCTGGCTGCCGTATTGTGCATCCCCTCCGCTGCAGCGCTGATGATCCTGGGGCGGGGCCATTACCGGGGAGGCCTGCCCGCCTGTTATCCCGGCCTGACCACCCTGCCCGGCTACGCCGCCCTGCCCTGGCTGGTAGGGATCTATCAGGAGTACTCCCGGGACCCGGTGGTGCTGCGGTTCGCAGATATGATCCTGGCGGTGGTGTGTGCGGTGCTGGCGCTGTACTTCGCCGCCTCCTTCGCTTTCCGCCACCCCAGGCCCAGGCTGTGCCTGTTTTTTTCCCTGATGGGGATCGTTCTGAACCTGGAGGCGCTGGCCAACGGACAGTCCCTCTTCTTTACCGCGCTGACCGCTGCTGCGGTGCTGGTCCTGCTGGCCCAGAGCTGGGCGCTGCTGCGCACCTGTTTCGGCCCGGCTTGGCCGGAGTGCCTGCTGGAGGATCGAATGCCCAGCGGGGCATTGGAACGGGCAGAAGGGGACAATGCCCCGGGAGGAGCCGGGGTCGAGAATCATCATCGGGAGGACGACTGAATATGGAACGCAAGAGATTTTATATCACCACCCCTATCTACTATCCCAGCGACAAGCTGCACATCGGCCACACCTACTGTACCGTGGCCACCGACGCTATGGCCCGGTATAAGCGTCTCACCGGCTGTGAGGTCATGTTCCTGACGGGCACCGACGAGCACGGCCAGAAGATCGAGGACAAGGCCAAGGAGGCCGGCGTCACCCCCAAGGAGTATGTGGACCGCATCGTGGAGGGGGAGCGGGGCGTGCTGGATCTGTGGAAGCTGATGAACATCAGCAACGACCGGTTCATCCGCACCACCGATGGCTACCACGTGTCCGCCATCCAGAAGATATTTAAGAAGATGTATGAGAAGGGGGACATCTACAAGGGCAAGTATGTAGGGAAATACTGCAAGCCCTGCGAGTCCTTCTGGACCGAGAGCCAGCTGGTGGACGGCAAGTGCCCTGACTGCGGCCGGGATGTGGTGGACGCGGAGGAGGAGGCCTACTTCTTCCGCCTGTCCAAGTACGCCGACCGGGTACAGCATCTGCTGGAGGACACCGACTTTTTGGAGCCCCGCAGCCGGGTGAATGAGATGGTGAACAACTTCATCAAGCCCGGCCTGGAGGACCTGTGCGTCAGCCGCACCTCCTTCACCTGGGGCGTGCCGGTGGACTTTGACCCGGGCCACGTGGTCTATGTATGGGTGGACGCCCTGTTCAACTACACCACCGCCCTGGGCTTCCTCAACGACCGGTATGACGACTATGAGAAGTTCTGGCCCGCGGACGTCCACTTTGTGGGCAAGGAGATCGTCCGGTTCCACTCCATCATCTGGCCCGCCATGCTGATGAGCATGGAGATGCCCCTGCCCAAGAAGGTGTTCGGCCACGGCTGGCTGCTGCTGGACGGAGGAAAGATGTCCAAGTCCAAGGGCAACGTGGTAGATCCCTATATCCTGGCGGAGAAGTTCGGAGTGGATGCCCTGCGCTTCTTCCTGATGCGCACCTTCCCCTTCGGCTCTGACGGCAACTTCTCCAACGAGCTGCTGATCCAGACCATCAACACGGACCTGGCCAACGACCTGGGCAATCTCCTCTCACGCACCGTGTCCATGGTGGGCAAGTATTCCGGCGGCACCCTGCCTGAGGAGCAGGCGGCGGACGAGGAGAAGGATGGGGAGCTGGTGGAGCTGATCTCCTCCCTGCGCACCAGGTATGAAGAGCAGATGGAGCACTACGCCTTCCAGAACGCCCTGGCGGAGATCTTCAAGGTGATCGGCCGGGCCAACAAGTATATCGACGAGAACACCCCCTGGACCCTGGCCAAGGACATGGAGGCCAACGGCGCCCGGCTGGCCCGGGTGATGTACAACCTGCTGGAGGTGCTGCGGGTCTCCGCTATCCTGCTCACCCCCTTTATCCCCCAGTCTGCTGCCGAGGTGCTCCGGCAGATCGGCGCCTGCGAGACCTGCTCTACCTGGGAAAGCGCCGCCGGCTATGGGGCCCTGTCTCACACTGTCACCGTCTCCCGGGGCGAGAACCTGTTTCCCCGCATCGACGCAGAAAAGGCCCTTTCCGAGCTGGAGGAGGCTGCGGCGGCCGCCAAGAAGGCAGCTCTGCCCGATTTGGAGGTGGAGCCTCAGCTCATAGAGAAGGTGGACTTTGACACCTTTTGCAAGAGCGATTTCCGGGCCGTTAAAGTCAAGGCCTGCGAAACAGTGAAGAAGTCCAACAAGCTGCTGCGCTTCACCCTGGACGACGGCACCGGCACCGACCGGCAGATCCTCTCCGGCATCGCGATGTGGTACAAGCCCGAGGAACTGGTGGGCAAGACCCTGGTCGCCATCGTCAACCTGCCCCCCCGGAAGATGATGGGACTGGAGTCCAACGGTATGCTGATCTCCGCCGTCCACACCGAGAAGGGCGAGGAGCAGCTCAACCTGCTGATGATCGACGACAAGATCCCCGCTGGGGCCAAGATGTGCTGAACGGGACTGTGGGACAGATCGAAAAAGATCTGCGTCATTTTAATGGGGCGGGCCGTTGGCCCGCTCCATTTTTGTGCTATACTGAAAGCAGACGCCGGGGGGAGAAACTGGCTCCGGCCCCGCCTCCGGGTACCGGAACGGGAAAGCATCTTTGAGAAAGGAAGGATGGACATGTACCGATATGAATATGTGACCTATCGCACCGGGGGCGGCTTCTGGATGGACAACAGCGCCTGTGAGCACCGGGAGATCATAGACGAGTACGCGGCCAAGGGTTGGCGTTACGTGGGATATCTGCCCACCATGTTTTCCGGGGAGGGCGGCACCAAGGAAGTGGACCTGATCTTTGAACGGGAGGAGCCCTGAGCCATGTGGTCCAACTGTTTGTTCGTGGCCCTGGGGGGCGGCCTGGGCGCCGTGGGGAGGTATCTGCTCAGCCTGATTGCCGCCCCATGGTCCTTTCCGGTGATGACCCTGCTCACCAATTTTCTGGGGGCGGTGGTCATCGGCGCCGTGGCCCAGGCGGCGGGACAGCTGCCCATGTCCAAAAGTGCAGTTCTGTTTTTGAAGACCGGACTTTGCGGTGGTTTTACCACCTTTTCCACTTTTTCACTGGAGACGGTGGAGCTGCTGGAGCAGGGGAGATGGGCCGCCAGGGGCGGGTACATCCTGGCCAGCGTGGGTCTGTGCCTGGCGGGGGTGCTGCTGGGGCGGGCCCTGGTGTGGAAGATCCTTTGAGGATGGAGACCCGCATCTGAGGGCGGCGCCTCTATCCAAATGAGGGCTGCCGCGGGGAGAAAATCGTGCGGACGGGGTTGACAGAGAAAGGATCTTCTGCTATATTAGTTAAGCAAATTTATATAAATTCGCTTAATGAAATGAGGGGAACGGATGGACCTGCGGGATAGTCTGAACCGGTATTACTACGATGTAACGGTCAGTGATCTGAGGCAGATCAGCCGCACCGGCGGCGGAGAGCTGTCTTATAATAGCATCATGTATCTGGATGTGATCTCCTACCAGCGGGCCCAGGGGGAGTGTACGGTGAGCACCCTGGCCAATACCCTGCACATCACAAAGTCAGCGGTGACCATCAAGGTCAACGAGCTGGAGCGGCTGGGGATGGTGACCAAGACCCGCAGCGAGACCGACCGGAGGGTGATCCAGTTGGACGTATCCCCGCAGATGACACAGTCGCTCCGAGCCTATGAGGGCCCGTTTGAGCGGGCGATCCGGCTGGTGGAAAGGAGCTTCACACCGGAACAGATCGCGGTGTTCTGTTCCATTTTGAATACGTTTACTTCGGAATATATAAAGGATTTTTAAAATGACACAGCATGAAAAATTATTTGAGAGCCTTCCGCCCACCCGGCTGTTTTTCCGGTGCGCCTTGCCCAGCATGATAAGCATGGCGATGCTCTCCCTGTACACAGTGGCGGACGGCATCTTTGTGGGGCGCTATGTGGGCCCCAACGCTCTGGCGGCGGTCAATCTGGTGATGCCGCTGATCATGATGAGTTTCGCACTGGTGGACCTGGTGGCGGTGGGGTCCTCCGTTCAGATCTCTATCCGCCTTGGGGAAAAAATGAGAGGGCGGCCAACCGGATCTTCAGCTTCTGCACCGGGCTGATCGTGGCGCTGTCCTGCGTCATCGGGCTGGGCGGCTTTTTCCTGGCCGGACCGATGGTGTCCCTGATGGGGGCGGAGGCGGAGGTCACCGCCATGGGGGCGGAGTATATGCAGGTATATGCCGTATTCGCGCCCGTCATTATGGTATTCTTTGCGGTGGACAACTATCTGCGCATCTGCGGCCGGGTGCGGTACAGCATGATACTCAATGTGGTTACAGCACTGTTGAACATTGTGCTGGATTTTCTATTTTTGGTAGTTTTCCGCTGGGGGGTGGCCGCGGCAGCGGCGGCCTCCTGTCTGAGCATTGCCCTGGGTACAGTGCTGGGCTTCCTGCCCTTTGTGATGGGCCGTCTCCCTCTGCGTTTTGTTCGGGGGACCATCTCTGCCCGTCAGCTGGGGAATATTTTGGCCAATGGCAGCTCGGAGTTCTTTTCCAGTATTGCGGGATCTGTGATGATGGTCATTCTCAACAGCGTACTGCTGAGGCTGTCCGGGTCTATGGCGGTGGCGGCTTTCTCTATCGTGATGTATGTGGACAGCATCGTGGGCTCTCTGCTGTTTGGTATGGCAGATTCCATTCAGCCCGCCATCAGCTACAACTACGGCGCCCGGCGCCGGGACAGGATGCTGGCCCTGGAAAAGAGGGTGCTTTTGACAGGCGCGGCGGTGTCGCTGGCGGCTTTGCTGTGGATGCAGCTGGGGGGACAGTATGTCATCCCTCTCTTTATCCAGGGGGATGACCCCGCCCTGCTGGAGATGAGCTTGCGGGCCATGAGGCTGTTCTCCCTGTCTTATCTGCTGGGCTGGGCAGGGACCTGTCTGAGCTCCTTCTTCACCGCATTGAACCGGCCGGGACGTTCCCTGATCCTGGCCTTCAGCAAGACGCTGGTCTTTCCGCTGGCCTGTCTGGCGGTGCTGCCAGCCGCGCTGGGGCTGGACGGCGTGTGGCTGACGGCGCCGGCGGCCGGAGTGCTGACCGCCGCTCTGGCAGTCTGGTTTTTGATCGCAGTGCTGCGGCAGGAGAGAGCCCAGGACCGGCAGGAGGGGGAGGGTACACCCCAGGCGTGAGACCCGGTCCCATCATCAGAAAAAACAGGTCCTGCGCTCAGAGGAGCGCAGGACCTGTTTTAATGAATCACGGCGGTTCACGCCTCCTGGGCCATGACGGCCAGGGCCTCATCCACGGCGGAGAGGAGGTACTGGATGTCCTCCTCTGTGTGGGCGGGGGAGAAGCAGAGGCGGCTGTTGTGCAGGATGCCGCGGTCCTTCAGCAGGGCCATAAAGCGGCTGTGCTTGGGGAAGCTGGCGTTGGCCAGGGCGTCCCGGTGGTTGATGATCTTCTCCTTCTTGGTGAACACAGGAAAGAGCGCCCCCGGCATCCCCTGGACGATCATGTCCACGCCGTGCTTTCTGGCCAGAGCCTCCATGCCATCCTTGGCCATCTGGGTGTACCGGCGGATCAGGCGGAACGCCTCTCCGTCGTTGGCCTCCAGCTGCCGGATAGTCTCCAGCACAGCCGCGGCGGCCAGGGGATGGCCATTGTAGGTGCCCACGGCCAGGACGCGGTTGTCCTCGATGACCTGCATGACCTCCCGCCGGCCGGCGAAGGCGGCCACAGGGAAGCCGCCGCCGATGGCCTTGGCAAAGGTGCACAGGTCGGGGGTGACGCCGAAGTACTCCTGGGCGCCTCCCAGCGCCAGGCGGAAGCCGGTGAGGGTCTCGTCAAAGACCATCAGCACGCCATACCGGGTACACAGCTCCCGCAGTCCCTCCAGAAAGCCGGGCTCAGGCATGCAGCCGGTCATATTCAGGGTCACGGGCTCCATGATGACGCAGGCGATCTGATCCCCCTGCTCCTGGAACAGGGCGGCCAGCCCCTCCAGATCGTTGTATTCTGCCAGGAGGCAGTCATCCAGGGCGTGGGGGGCGCGGCCCTCGGTGTAGCACATGGCGGAGTAGAAGTCATCCGGGTCCACGCCGTCCCGGGCCTGGAGATCGCCGCGGTCGGTGCGGCCGCCCAGAACGAAGTCCATGCCCCCGTTGTACTGCCCCTTGAACTTTACATACAGGGGGCGTCCTGTATAAGCCCGGGCCACCCGGATGGCGTTGAAGACTGCGTCCACGCCGGAGACGGCGAAGCGGACCAGCTCGGCGCAGGGGACCACCTGCTGGATCTTTTCCGCGGCTTCGATGGCCGCCAGACAGTCCCGGTTCGTGTAGGCCTGGTCCAGCTGCTCCCTGAGGGCCCGGCGCAGCCCCTCGTTGCTGTGGCCCAGAATGGCGGGCCCGGCGGAGAGGGAGAAGTCGTAGTACACATTGCCGTCATAGTCGGTCATGCGGCAGCCCTCGGCGCTTTTGACATAGACCGGAGCGACGCCTTTGGCCTTCTTGAAATTGGACAGGACACCGCCGGCCAGACAGCGGCTGGCGCGCTGGAACAGAGCTTCATTTTCCGTATGGACAGTCATGTGAGTGGCCTCCTTCTGGATCGTTGTGCTCTGAGTATAAGAGATGTATACATCTTAGTCAATAGAAAAAGTCTAAATTAAAAAAGAAAATTAAAAGATGCATACAATAAGAGATCCCCCGGCAGTGTCGGGGGATCTCCAAATCAATATTGAATGTGGTTCTCCAGCAGCTCTGTCAGCCGCGCCAGATCCCGGCGGCGGATGCAGTCCAGGATGGCCAGGTGCTCCGTAAGGCTCTCCTCCACCCGGGAGAGCAGGCGGACCGACAGGTACTGATACCGGCGTAGCACGGCCCGCAGGTCGTTGGTGGCCTTCTGGGCATAGCGGTTGCCGCTCTTTTGCAGGATCTGGTCGTGGAGGGCCCAGTCCGCGTCGGCAAACTCCTCCACGCGAACAGTCTCCCCCTGTTCCAGCCGTACCTGGAGGGAGCGGAAGCGGGCCTCCAGGGCGTCCAGATCCTCTGAGGAGAAAGCGCCAATGGCGGTCCGGGCGGCCAGCACCTCCAGGGCCTGGCGCACCGCGTAGGCATCCTCGATGTCCTTCTGGGTGGCAGATTTGACGAAGGTGCCCACGCCGTCCCGGATCTCCACCAGGTCGTCCCGCATCAGCATCTTCAGGGCCTCCCGGATGGGGGTGCGGCTCATGTTCAGCTTCTGGGCCAGGGCCACCTCGCTGAGCATGGCGCCGGGGGGGAGCTGATTGTCCAGGATACGGCGCTTCAGGGTGTCATAGGCGAACTCTGCGCGGCTGGTCTTTTTCTCTTTGACGGGCAAAGGGCCACCTCCTTCAAGACGGAATGACTGATTATAACATGGAAGGGGAGCGGGAACAAGAGGGGGATTCATAGGGAGAGGGGGGCGGGCTCTCCCATCCGGGCCACCACCTGGGCCAGCTCCGGGATGCTGGGGATGCCGCCGGGGTGCTGAGTGGAGAGGCTGGCGGCGGTGACGGCAAAGCGGGCGATCTCCTCCAGGCCGCCCCGGTCCAGCTCCTCCGGGGGGACGCGGAAGTCCAGCAGGCGGTGGAGGGCGCTCCCGCCGAAGATGTCGCCCGCGCCGGTGGTATCCACAGGGGAGACCTGGGGGGCGGTCAGGGCACAGCTCCCCCTCCGGTTCTGGAGGTAGCAGCCCCGGGGACCCAGGGTGACCATGGCCAGGGAGACGCCGCACTCCTCCAGCAGGCGGCGGGCCCCCTCCTGGGGGGAGCAGCCCCAGAGGAAGTCCACCTCCTCATCGCTGAGCTTGACCACATCCGCCTGACACAGGCTCCACAGGATCTGGGCCCGGGCCTCCGCAGGGGAGGGCCAGAGGGGGAGACGCAGGTTGGGATCAAAGGTGACGGTCCGGCCCAGCTCCCGGGCGTAGGCCACCGCGGCCCGGGTGGCGGATCGGGCGGGCTCGTCGGTGAGGCTGAGGGAGCCGAAGTGGAAGAGACGGCAGCGCTGGATGAGGGAGCGGTCCACCTCCTCCCACCGGAGCTGGGTGTCCGCCCCCGGCTTGCGTGCAAAGCTGAAGGAGCGGTCCCCCGCGGCATCCAGGGTGACAAAGGCCAGAGTGGTGAAGGCGGAGGAGGTGAGGCGGATGCCCCGGGTCTGGACTCCAGCCCGGCGCAGGGACTCCAGAAGGAGGCGGCCGAAGGCATCCTCTCCCACCTTGCCCAGAAAGGCGGTGCGCCGGCCATATCTGCTCAGGGCGGCCAGAAGATTGCCCGGCGCGCCCCCGGGATTGGCCTTGAGCGTGGGACAGCCCGCCCCATCGGTGGACACGGGGGTAAAATCAATGAGCAGCTCGCCCAGGGCCACAACGTCATAGACAGCTTCCTCACACATAAAAACACCTCCACAGCGGCCGTGGGGCCCACGGCCGGGATCGTATTTCCATTATATCCGAGAGTAAGAAGAAAATCCAGAAAAAGCGGGGGCGCGCACGATGCGCCCCTCAAAAATGCCCATGGGTCCTGTGGAGGCGGGACAGAAATGGGCATAGTCCCGCTTAATTTCCATAATTTGTATTGAAACGTCTCACAAAAAGCTCTTTCCCTCCGGTTTTGAGCGGGTCCGGATCTGCCGGGCCCAGTCAGGACAGGAGGGATTTTTTATGGCAAGCGGACAGACTCAGTATTATGGGCTCTCCCAGTGGGAGGCCGCGGATCAGGTGCTCCGGACGGAGTTTAACGCGGATAATCAAAAGATCGACGGGGCGCTGAAAGCCATGCGGGATCTGATCGTCAGCCCCAGCGTTCTCAATGCGGTACTGGATAAGCTGCGCAGTGATATCAACGCCCTGTCTGCCCGGGTGGATAAGCTGGAGGGGAAGTGAGAGAATCCCCCGGAGCAAATGCTCCGGGGGATATAAGGATTTAGCTGAGATATGAGCTAAAATTAAACATCCAGCTCAACAGTCACATTACCAGTGGGATTGCTGATGGTCCCGGTCCAGACAGCGGCCTGGCCCTCGACGGTGATCCAATACACAGTCATGCTAGGGGTGACAGCTCCGGCCACAGGATTCTCACAAGCGGCGTCGGAATAGATGGTGCCAAACTGGTTCTGGAGGACCTTCAGTTCAGCTTCAGTGCTGATGGTGGTGCTGTCGGTCTTCTGATCCACGCCGTTCACCTTCGTGAACTCGCCAGTGGCGCCGGTCACCTTCACCTGGGCGTTGGTCGCACCGATAAAATCAGTGGTCAGCTCAACAGTGATAGAACCGTCTCTCTCAATGGTGGTCTCGCCGCTGGTCTTGATCATATGACGACCGCTCCACCACTCGCTGGTCTCATCATAAGTCACAGTGTACACGTCAGGATCAGTATCCACGTCGATTACCACGTTCTCCAGACCGGCGGGAATGGTGACGGTCCAGTTCTTGGTGTCGATCTTGGCGGTAACATTGCAATCAACAGAAGTGATGGTGTAGCCCTCCTTGGGGGTCAGTGTCACCACAACCTCCTCATCGGTCTTAGCGCTGTCCTTGTCGCCAGTAGCATTACCATTCACAGTGATGGTGCGGCCGTTGGCGGTGGCCTTCGCGTTGATCGTCCGGTCTCCAGTAATAGTGTACTCGCCGCTCGGGTCCGCAGCAAAGGAGTAGCCGGGCTTGGCGGTGGCGGCCACGGTGATCTTGGTGCCGGCAACAACCTTCACAGGCCCGGTGTAGGGCTCGCCGTCGATGGTCACGTCGGCGTTCTCAACATCGACAGTCACGGTGTAAGAGATGATGGGGTCCACCACGGGCTTATAGATGATATATACCAGCTCGGCGTACTCCTCGTCCTTCTCCACCACGGTGACGTAGGTCAGATAGTCGATGCCGTCCTGCTCCTCGGGCTCATCCTCAAGGATCATGTCGCTGATGCCGCCCTCAGAGACGGAGTACTTCCAGCCGCCCGTATAAGCGGCATAGGAACCAGCCTTTACAAACTCAGCGGGCTTCTTGGGCTCCATCTCCACGTAGACGAAGACGGTCTCGTCGTCGGTGTCGAACTTGACTTCCTTGGACTGGGCGGTAGTCAGCCAGAAGGCGTCATCGCCGGTGGCGTTGACCACGTTGTCCTCCAGCGCGACCTCCCGGTACTCGGTGATGTACTGCTCATCGGTGGTCTTCACAGCCTTGTACAGGGTGCCCTCTTTCAGCGCATTCAGATCCTGGTCGATGAACACGGACTGCTTCTGGCCGTCCACATAGGCGTTGAAGTACTCCCAGTAGTAGTCGCCGTCGTACTTCAGGGACTCGCGCTTGGTGCTGGTCAGGTAGAAGTAGGTGCTGTCCTCGTCATAGATCTCGCCATCCAGGATGAAGACGATCTCAGCCACGCGGCCGTCCATGACATAAGCCAGCTGGGCCTTCTCCACGTTGGGCACCTCGTCATAGCCGATGTAGGCCACGTTGTTCATGGTGTCCACGAAGATGGTCTGCTTGTCAACGATGAACTCGTTGTCGCCCTGGGAGACATAGGCCTTGCCGTTCTTGATCTCGGCATCGGGATCAGCAACAAAGGCGTCATCCACCTTGGCGGGCAGGTACTTGTCGTTGACCTCCTTCAGGGAGTAGACATTGCTGCTCTCGCTGACGGTGTAGGCCCAGACGCGCTCGTCGATATTGGTGGCGTTCTTGATAACGTGCTCGGAGGCGTCCTTGTCCCAAGCAATATCAACACTGTCTCCATCGGTATTCTTGTAGGTGTCCTTCAGCTCCACCTTGGGGCTGGTGCCGTCGGCCAGGTCAACACGGGCGACCCAGTCGCGCAGCTCCTCGTCGGAGTCCTGAACGTACAGGTACTTGGTCTCGGACTCGCCGGCCAGCTTGAAGCCCAGAACGTAACCGTTGGGATCCAGGTACAGGTCGTAGTCCTCACCCAACTCGGGGTGCTCATCGGTGTTGCTGTCCAGATCGTAGACGATGTGGTATGCACCGGAGTAGGGGTACTTGGTGCCGTCGTCCAGCTTCAGATAGGTGTCGTCGCTGTCGCGGTCGTTCTCCACGCGGCTGACCTCACCGGTCGCGACCTCGGGAGTGATGACCTCGGCAATGTAGAAGTCGTCGTCCTCGTTCTGGTCGATGGTGAAGACGATGTAGTCGTCCTCCTCATAGCCCTCGACATAGAAGTCGCGGTCGTCCAGTTTGGCGTCGTCCTGACTCAGATTGGACAGGGCCTTGACGTTGATGTACTCGCCGTCGTCGTCGGTCTTCACCTTGGAGACCTGGCCCATGTAGTAGTTGATGGCGACCACAGTGACAGTGGCGTCAGCGTCGTCCACATAGATCTCGGTGACGGTGCCCTTGCCGGTGTACTGATAGTCAGCATCTTCGCCCCGCTCAGGAACGTCGTTGCCCACGCTGTTGTCATAGACGGTGTCAGCGACATCGGTGCCCTCGTCATAGACCTTCTCGCCGTTGACATAGACGGTCCACTCATAATCGTCCTCGTCGCAGACGGACTTGCCCAGATCCTTGTACACGTCGTCCTCATCGGTGCCGGTGGTATAGGTGTAGGTGGGGGTGTTGGGAACGGTGATGATCTCGTCCTTGTCCAGCATGCGGACCATGGAGGCGATCAGGCCGCCGTCCTCGGTCAGAGTATCGGTCTTGCTGGTGTCGCCGGCATCGGTCTTGACATTGTAAGAGCCGGTGCCCCAGGTGGTGGCGGGACGGCCATAGATGGTCTCGGTGTCGGTCTTATAGACCAGGTCGAAGTTCTTGTAGCCCAGGGTCTGCAGGTAGTTGAACTCCAGGGAGT
>OLRF01001655.1_pt1 | contig 22321 bp, 19 predicted proteins | sample 1672061 | NCBI WGS metagenome assembly OLRF01 (sample SAMEA3136641, study PRJEB25190) | human gut metagenome | reverse complement strand
ACGGGAGAGCCCCTTGTTGCGTTTTGGTTGTTGTTGCGACCTAGAGGTGGCTGATGATCAATTCCATCTTGCCTTCAAGTTCGATCTGGTCCACGGTGCTGGGTGCCAGCAGGTGGCTTCCCTTGTGGACGGGGTCGCCGCAGATGGTGCCTTCGCCGTCGATAACCGACAGGCACATGAAGGGCCAGCGCTGGTCGAGGGTCTTGCTGCCGTTAACGCGCACGCGATCGACGGTGTAGCAGGGGCAAGACTCGAGCTCGGTCACGCCGTCGACCTCGGGCGCGGTCACCGTGCCGTCGGTCGGGGCCTGAGCACCAAAGTCGATGCAGTCGAGGCTTTGCTCAATGTGAAGTGGGCGCAGCTTGCCGTCGGTGCCGGGGCGGTCGTAGTCGTACAGACGATACGTCACGTCGCTCGACTGCTGCGTCTCCAAAATGAGCGTGCCGGTCTTGATGGCATGCACGGTACCGGAATCAATCTGGAAAAAGTCGCCCTTGTGAATCGGCAGCACGTTGAGCATCTCGTCCCAGCGGCCCTCCTCGATCATCTGCGCAGCCTCGGCGCGGTCGTGCGCGCGCTGGCCGACGATGATCGTGGCACCGGGCTCGCAATCCAGCACGTACCAGCACTCGGTTTTGCCCAGGCTGCCGTTTTCGTGCTCGGCGGCGTACTCGTCGTTGGGATGAATCTGGATCGAAAGGTCGTCCTTGGCGTCCAGAATCTTAATGAGCAGCGGGAACTCCTTGCCCTCGCAATTGCCAAAGAGCTCGCGGTGCTCGGCCCACAGCCACGAAAGCGTGTGGTCTGCATACGGGCCCTCCGCAATCTGGCAATCGCCGTTGGGATGGGCAGAGATGGCCCAGCACTCACCGATGGGACCCTCGGGAATGCCGTAGCCAAACACGGTCTCCAGCTGGCGGCCGCCCCAGATCTTCTCGTGGAAGATCGGCGTGAGTTTAATCAAATCGGACATATTCATACCTCCATTGTGTTGCGCGGGCGCCGCGCAAAGCAGCGCAAAACGAGCGCCCGCATGACTACAAAAACCTACGCTAACGTTACATTGTGCAACTCAAAGCGGTCGCCAACGTTGCGCGAGGTCGAATACTCAAAGGCGGCGCCGCTGTCCAAAAAGCCAATCTGGGTGAGCTCGAGCAGGGGAGAGCCAGGTTTGATGTCCAGACGCTCGGCTTCTTCCTCGGTTGCTGCCACGGCTCGAATGGTACGGTGAAAGCTCGAAATCTTCAGGTCACATTGCTCGCGGATGAAACGGTAGAGCGATCCGTACAGGTCCTTCTTTTTAAGGCCCGGAATCAGCTCGAGGGGCATGTAGGTGTACTCGATAACGATGGGCTTCTCGTCGGCCTGACGCACGCGCACGACGTGATAGGCAAAGTCATCCTCGGCAATTCCCAGCTGGGCTGCGATGTCCGCTGGTGGATTAACGATCGAGAAATCGTAGACCACCGAGGTCACCTTCTCCCCGCGGTGCTCATACGAAAAACCCTGGGCACGGTCGTTTTTGCCCTGGAAAAACGCCTGGCCGGGAAGTCCCGCCGTGTCCTTAACGTAGGTACCCGATCCGCGCCGGCTGGTAATAAGGCCTTCCTCGGTGATTTGTTCAATAGCTCGTTTGACGGTGATTTTGGAAACGCTATAGAGCTCGCAGAACTCAACGACGGTGGGAAGCTTGTCGCCCGGTTTAAGAGCGCCATCCTCGATGCTTCGGCGAATATCTGCAGCTATCGCCTCGTATTTGGGAATCAAGGAACCTCCTTTCCAACTTGATTGAGAATAAAAGAAAGTATAGTCAACGCCTAAGTATCTCTATTGAGTTATTGAAAAGTTCGAGAACGATAAAATCAAAAGACGCCCCGCTTGTAAAATCAGAGCGTTTTAAATGATAAACATCTGAGTAGTGTCGTGTTGAGAAATGATCGGTCCGAGGACGGGACCGAACCGATATGGCGGCCAGCGAACCGAATCTCGTACTCTGCGTTTTCCCAGATAAAACCTGCCAAAACAAACCTGTCCCTTTTTGGTAGGTTTTTGCCTTGGGAGCGGTACCATACAGGCAATGTTTAAACGAGAAAGGTGGGCTCCCATGGAACCTAAGCAGTACTACATCGGCATTGACGTCGGCGGCACTTCGGTTAAGGAGGGCCTGTTCGACGAAGACGGTAACCTGCTTGCCAAGGCCAGCGTGCCTACGCCTCCCATCGTTGACGCTGCGGGCTTTGCCGCGGTGACCGAGGCTATCGACCAGGTGGTCGCCAAGGCGCAGATTCCGCGTGCCTTTGTGGCAGGCATTGGCCTGGCCGTTCCGTGCCCCATCCCGGCATCGGGCGATGCCAAGGTCAAGGCCAACATTGCCATTAACCTGCCCGAGCTGAGGATCGCCATTCAAAAGCACTGCCCCGACGCGGTCGTTAAGTACGAGAACGATGCCAACGCCGCTGCCATGGGCGAGGCCTGGCTCGGCTCCGCCAAGGGCGTACAGAACGTGGTGATGGTCACCATTGGTACCGGCGTGGGCGGCGGCGTTATCGTTAACGGCGACGTGGTGTCGGGCGTTGTGGGTGCTGGCGGCGAGATTGGCCACATGTGCCTGAACCCGGCTGAGGAGCGCACCTGCGGCTGCGGCGGCCATGGCCACCTGGAGCAGTATTCCAGCGCCACCGGCGTGGTGAGCAACTACCTTGCTGAGTGCAAGAAAGCGGGCGTCGAGCCCATCGAGCTCACCGGGCCTTCTGATTCCAAGGACGTGTTCCAGGCCTGCCGCGAGGGTGACAAGCTCGCGCTGGCAGCTGCCGATACCATGGCCGACTATCTCGGCCGTGCCCTGGCGCTTATTGCCAACGTGGTTGACCCCGAGATGTTCCTGATCGGTGGCGGCGCGTCCGCTTCGGCCGATGTCTACCTCGACGCCGTTCGTGAGCACTTCCAGCGCTACGCGCTTTCCGCCTCGCGCGAGACGCCCATTAAGGTCGCTTCGCTCGGCAACGATGCCGGCATCATCGGTGCCGCCTACGTAGCCCTGCGCGCCGCCGGTAAATAAGTTCGCTCGTTGGCGCAGAGGGGACAGGATGCTTTGCGCCAAGGTTTAGCGCGGCAAACTGAATATGGCTCCTCGGCAGGAGTCGCATGGAGCTCGGGCCGTTGTCGCCCGGGCTTTTTGCAGACGCATGGATCGTTTGACGCCCTAATTTTTATGGAATCGCCCAGGCCTAATCAGTCGCCTGGTGCTAAATGAAAAAGACGGTACTGGTAAAAACAAGCTATGAGCTGAGGAGGGCAGACGATGAAAAGCAGGCGATTCGAGGTCCTTGCGACCACTGTCGCAGCTGTTCTTATTGTCGCTCTGGCATTCGCCTACCACGGTTTTATGGCTCAGAAAATCTATGATGAGAACACCGAGAATCTAATCTCGACCTATGGGCAGATGGACAAAACTTTTGAGCTGTTTGCGCAGCGCAACTGGAATGTTATGGCTGATTGGGATGCACTACTGGCGGCGGCGACCGAAGACGGCCATATCGAGGACGTCTGGATCCGGGCACGGAGCCAGAAGGACTCCTGGGGGTATCGCGACGTCTATCTCTTCAACCAGAATGATGACTTTATCACCGACGGCGGACGCTCGGGCAAGGCCGGCAGCATCGATGGCGTATTTCAGAAGATGTACGAAAAGGGCACGCCTTGGATTTCGAGTTATATCGCCTCGGACGGGATGCGACGAATCGTCTTTGCCCTGCCGTTAAGTCAGCCCTTTACCTTTGGGGGTGTGACGTATACCGGTCTCGCCGTGAGTTATGACAACGATACGGTCATGGATATGGTCGCGGGCGATGTATACCGCGGCAAGAGCGATTGCTATGTGGTCCGCCAATCGGGTGATGTGGTGTTTTCGCTGCAACCAAAAAGCGAGATCAAACCATTTGTCTCAAACATTATGTCCTATCTGGGCGAACATGCTTCTTTTTCGCGAGGGAGTTTCGACGAAATCCAACGGCAGGTCGGCCACAGTAAGGGGGGTAGCGCCTTTTGCACACTTAACGGGCGCGGGTACTATCTGGTCTATCAGCCGGCGAGAATTGGCGACTGGTCAATCGTCGGCCTGGTGCGTTCCGATGTCGTGGATTCGGGCATGAATGGGGTCCAGCTCATCAGCACAGTTGCCATTGGAGTGGCCGGCGTGATTATCACGGCGCTGTTGGTAACGATAGCCGTCAAACGCGAGCGCGCAGATGCGAGGCTTAAAGATGAGGAACGGCAGGCGGTCGAGCGACAGCGGCGAGCTATTAGCCGGCTGTTGGGCGGCATGGGGCGCATCGTCGATCGTTTTGTCGTGGTCGATCTTGTCGACGGTACTTACGAATACCGCGAGAATCAGAAACGAGAGCCGCAGTATGCCCTAAAGGGTGATTATGCAGACCTGCTGAAGGAGGTTTCTGCCCGCTACGTTGTCTTCTCCGAGACCGAGGATACCGAGCTCGCAAATCTGCTTGCGCCCGAGCGACTGCGCAAGATGGTAGGGACGAGCAATAACATTATCAATATTGAGTACTGCGCGCGAAGCGGAAACGCCTACAAGGATCTCAGCGTCGTTCCGATAGAATGGGGGCCCGACGGCATGGTCACGCGTCTTTTGGCCATATCTCAAGACATTGGCCAAAGGGTAGAGCTCGAGACCATGGCGAACGCTGATGGACTTACGGGCCTGTTCAACGAGCGGTACTTTAGCAGTGTTTTGCATAGGTACGAGATACAGGCCAAGCCATTCACTTTGTTCTATCTTGACCTCGACCGCTTTAAGCCCGTCAACGATACGTATGGGCATGACATGGGCGATAAGCTGCTCAAGGCGGTGGCGGGTCGATTGCGCGACTGTGTACGCCAAACCGATTTTGCCTTTAGGATTGGCGGCGATGAGTTTGCACTGGTCATGAACGGCAACATGGATGACGCTCTGTGTCACATGATGATTGACCGAATTGACCGGACAGTGCGGCTTCCTTTCGGTATCGACGGCGTTACGATTGAGGTTGGCGCGAGTTGCGGTTGGGCGGTTTATCCGGACGATGGCGGCTCGGGAGAGGTGCGTATCCTCGCCGACCAGCGCATGTACGAGTGCAAGGAGCGCAACCACGCCGAGCGATAGACGTTGGCGGCCGCGGCCGCGCCGCGTGCTACCATAGACACGTATGAATACACACACGCATATGGAGGAAACCCATGGCAAACGTTCTTGTCTTTGGTCACCAGAACCCCGATAACGACGCCATCATGAGCGCCGTCGTCCTGTCCCAGCTGCTCAACCAGGTTGAGTATGCCGGCAACACCTACGAGGCCTGCGCCCTTGGTCAGCTTCCGGCCGAGTCCGCCAAGCTGCTCGCCGACGCCGGCATCGCCGAGCCCCGCGTGATCGAGTCCGTCGAGGCCGGTCAGCTCGTCGTCCTCACCGACCACAACGAGTCCGCCCAGTCCGTCGCCGGCCTTAAGGACGCCACGGTCTTTGGCGTCGTCGACCATCACCGCATTGGCGACTTCGAGACCGCCGGCCCGCTGCACTACATCTGCCTGCCCTGGGGCTCCAGCTGCACCATCGTCACCAAGCTCGCCGACGTGCTCGGCGTTGAGCTTTCCGACGTCCAGGCCAAGCTGCTGCTCTCGGCTATGATGACCGATACGCTCATGCTCAAGAGCCCCACCACCACCGATGTCGACCGCGCTGTCGCCGCCAAGCTCGGCGAGCAGGTGGGCGTCGACCCGGTCAAGTTTGGCATGGAGGTCTTCCTCACCCGTCCGTCCGGCTCCTTCACTGCAGCCGAGATGGTCGGCAACGACATCAAGATGTTCGAGCCCGCCGGCAAGAAGCTGCTCATCGGCCAGTACGAGACTGTCGACAAGACCCGCGCACTCGGCATGATCGACGAGATCCGCGAGGCCATGCGCGCCTACGCCGCCGAGAAGGGTGCCGACGGCATTGTCCTGTGCATCACCGACATTATGGAGGAGGGCTCGCAGGTCCTGCTCGAGGGCGAGACTGAGGCCGCTCAGAAGGGCCTGGGCATCGCTGACGAGCACGACGGCGTCTGGATGCCGGGCGTCCTCTCCCGTAAGAAGCAGGTCGCTGCCCCCATCATGGCCGCCTGCTAGGTTTAGTTGACCAAACGCCACGGCCGGATCGCGGACGCCCCGCGCTCCGGCCGTTTTTTGTGCACGGCGCCGCGTTACCTCTTGGACAGGCGTGCCCGTGCCGTTGAGCAAATAATGTTCAACCTGTGGTTCCGCTTTTCGGCCACGCCTGCGTGCTTGTCGTGCAGGGTAGGCTAGATGCAAGCGTAATACGTTAGAGCGCGGCGCCGCCACTTGGGCGGGCCGTGCTTTTTTAAGACGGGAGCTTTCCCGTGAAAGGAGCCGCCCATGGCAGCAACTGAGCAGCTGTTCAACGTTCGTGAGCGCAAGCGCTTTGAACGTCACGACATTTGGGAACGCATCGCCGAGAACGGCACGATTTCCGCCGCCGTCATGGTCTTCGCCGCCATCGCCGCCGTTATTTGCGCCAATACCGATGCCTACGAGACCATCCATCACTTTTTGGAGACCCCGCTGTATGTGGGTCTGGGCAACCTTACGGCCGGTCTTACCGTTGAGCTTTTCGTCAACGACTTTCTCATGGCGATTTTCTTTTTGTTGGTGGGCATTGAGCTTAAGTACGAGATGACGGTCGGCGAGCTCAAGAATCCGCGTCAGGCCATGCTTCCCATGCTGGCGGCCGTGGGCGGCGTCGTCGTTCCCGCCTGCATCTACCTGATCTTTAACCATGCCGGCGCCCACAACGGTTGGGCCATACCCATGGCAACCGATATTGCCTTTGCGCTGGGCGTGCTGTCGCTTTTGGGCAACCGCGTGCCCAACGGCGTGCGCGTGTTCTTCTCGACGCTCGCCATCGCCGACGACCTCATCTCTATCGCCGCCATCGCCATCTTCTACGGTCAGAGCCCCAATCCGTTTTGGTTGGGCGCCGCCGCGCTTGTGACCTGCGCGCTCGTGTGGCTCAACAAGACGCAGCATTACCGCCTTGCCCCGTATTCGGTTCTGGGTCTGCTGTTGTGGTTCTGCATGTTCAAGAGCGGCGTCCATGCCACGCTTGCCGGCGTCATCTTGGCCTTTACCATCCCGGCCAAGTGCGGCGTCAAGCTCGATAGCCTCACCGATTGGTTGGGCGAGTGCCTGCCGTTGCTCGACGACCGCTACGACGACGAGGCGCACATCCTGGGCCAGCACGACTTTACCGTCTCGACCACCAAGGTCGAGCGCGTCATGCACCGCGTGACCCCGCCGCTCATCCGCATGGAGCGTCTGATTTCCACGCCGGTCAACTTTGTGATTCTGCCGATCTTTGCGTTCGTCAACGCACAGGTTCGCCTGGTGGGCATGGACATGAGCACGCTGCTCACCGACCCGGTGACGCTCGGCGTGTACTTTGGCATGCTGCTGGGCAAACCGATCGGTATCTTTGGTATGACGTTTGCCCTGGTTAAGCTTAAGGCCTGCGAGCTGCCGCACAATGTCAACTGGCACATGATTGCCGGTGTGGGCATTCTGGGCGGCATCGGCTTTACCATGTCGATTCTCATCAGCGGTCTTGCCTTCCCGACGGCCCAGTTTGAGGTTCTGGCTGCCAAGGCCGCCATCCTTGCCGGTTCGGTCACCGCCGCCGTGCTCGGCATGATCTACATGAGCGTGGTCTGCAAACACCCCGCGCCCAAGGAAGAGTAAAAGTACATACAAGTTTGAAAACGCCGCCTGTGAACACCATCACAGGCGGCGTTTTAGTCATTGGGGACGTTCATAAATGACTAGGTTTATTCCACGGTGCCGTAGACGGCGCCCCAGCCGTGGGCGGCCAAGGCTGAGTTGAGCTGGTCGCAAAGTGACTGGCGGTCGTAATAGCCGGGCGGTAGCAGGTTGACGATCTCCATGAGATCGGGTGCCAAGTCCAAGATCTCGGCCTGCACGATCAGATCCAGGCGGTCGATGGCGTGGCGGTCGTGAAACAGTCCGTCGACCAGGCGCTGCAGGTCGCCGAATTCCTCGGCCTGGAACGATCCATACTCCATAGTGCCTCCTTGGGCGCCCCACGCCGCCATGCGCGGCGATTCGTAATTTATTGCGATGGACTTAATCTATCACGGCTTCATAACGTTGCGGCGGTGGCGGTCTATACTTAGACGAACTGCAACGTACCGCTTCGCGAAAGGTCGCACCCCCATGCAGACGATCTACCAGAAGATGGAAACCACCGAACTCGATGCCGCCATCGAGGCGCTCAAAGCCGAGGTCGCCGAGGTCAAGGCCAAGGGCCTGGCGCTCGATATGGCCCGCGGCAAGCCGTCGCCCGCCCAGGTGGACATCTCGCGCCCCATGCTCGATATCCTCAATGCCGACGCCGACCTGCACGATGGCAACGTCGACTGCTCCAACTACGGCTGCTTCGAGGGCATTCCCTCGGCACGTAAGTTGGCAGGGGAGTTCCTGGGTTGCCCCGCCGAGCAGACGCTCGTACTGGGTTCGTCGAGCCTTCTGATTGAGCACGATATCGCCGGCATGTTCTGGCGCTGCGGCTCGTGCGGCAGCGAGCCCTGGGATGCCTACGAGGCCGCGCACGACGGCAAGAAGGTCAAGTTCCTGTGCCCCGTTCCCGGCTACGATCGCCACTTTGGCATCACCGCCGACTTGGGCATCGAGAACGTCCCCGTCGCGATGACCGACAATGGCCCCGACATGGACGAGATCGAGCGCCTCGTTGCCGCCGACGATTCCATCAAGGGTATCTGGTGCGTGCCCAAGTATTCCAACCCCACGGGCATCACCTTTAGCGAGGACACCGTGCGCCGCCTGGTCGAGATGCCCACGGCCGCGCCCGATTTCCGCATCTTCTGGGACAACGCCTACTGCGTGCACGACCTGTACGACGAGACCGACGAGCTCGCCAATATCTTCGACCTCGCTCGCGCGGCGGGCACCGAGGACCGCGTGGTGGCATTTGCCTCGACGTCCAAGATTACCTTCCCGGGCGCCGGCATCGGCTTTATCGGCGCGAGCCCCGCGGTCATCGCTGAGTTCTCCAAGCGCCTGAAGGCCGGCCTTATCAGTGCCGACAAGCTCAACCAGCTGCGCCACGTGCGCTTCCTTCCTACCATCGAGGCGGTCAAGGAGCACATGAAAAAGCATGCCGAGTTTTTGCGCCCGCGCTTTGAGGCCGTTGAGCGCAAGCTCACCGAGGGCTTGGGCGATACGGGTTGCGCTACTTGGACGCATCCCCGCGGCGGCTACTTTGTGAGCTTTGATGGTCCCGAGGGCTCGGCCCAAAAGGTCGCCGCGCTTTGCGCAGACCTGGGCGTTAAGCTCACGCCGGCTGGTGCTACCTGGCCCTATGGCAAGGACCCGCGCGACACCAACATCCGCATCGCGCCGAGCTATCCCACGGTCGAGGACCTGGAGGCCGCGCTCGATGTGCTGGTGCTGGCCGTCAAGCTCGTCGCTGCCGAGCTTGCTCGTGCCGAGCGCGCCTAACGCACAAAGCCTCGCAAGTCCGCGTCCAGTACTATCCGCACTCTCGATACGTAAAGGAGCGTATACATGGATTTGGGTATTTCCACCAACCCCACGCCAGAGCTCTACACCATTAAGGTAACCGGCGAGATCGATATCTCTAACGCCGATAGCCTGCGCAATGCCATCGACCTGGCGCTCGAGCAGCCCACTGAGGCCGTTGAGCTCGATTTTGCCCAGGTGAGCTACATCGATTCGACGGGCATTGGCGTGCTCGTGGGCGCCGCGCACCACGCGGTCGACCACGGCAAGCGCTTTAGCTGCACCAATGTGCAGCCCCCGGTGATGCGCGTGGTCCAGCTGTTAGGTGTCGACCAGGAGATTCCGATTACCGCTGCATAATCTTTGCCCCCAAAAGGGCGTGCCGTTTGGCATATGTTTGTGATGCGCTCGGACGTTTTGGCGTCCGGGCGCTATACTTGACCGAATGAATAGACGAGTTCCGGCCGAATGGCGCGGTGCGGGCTCGACTCACATCGAGCCTTGGAGGTATGTGTGTTTGGTATTGGAGAGGGTGAGCTCGCGATCATCGTGGTCTTCGGCTTTTTGCTGTTTGGCCCGGATAAGCTCCCGCAGATGGGCCGCACGATCGGCCGTGCCATCCGTCAGTTCCGCGAGACGCAGGAAAAGATGACGGCCGTTGTTCAGTCCGAGATTATCGATCCGGTGAGCGAGGCCGCGTCGGCCCCGGTCAAGCCCAAGAAGGCTGCTGCGACCGACGACGATTCCGATGCGGACGAGGATGCCGCCGAGACGGCAGCGCCCGCCAAGAAGGAGACCTTTGCCGAGCGTCGCGCCCGTCTTGCTGCCGAGAAGGCCGCGAGCGAGGCTGCCGCCGAGGGCGAGGGTGCTGCTGAGGAGTCCGAGGCCGAGGGTGCCGAGCCTGCCGCTGCCACCGCTGCCGCCGTCGAGCCCGAATCTGCTGCAGAGCCGGAGCCCGAGCCCGAGCCGGCAGAGCCCACGACGGCTGACCTCTACGCCCGTCGTCCCCGCAAGCGCAAGGCCGTCGTCGACCAGCTCGCTCGCGAGCTCGAGGCCGAGGACGACGCCGCTGCTACCGACGCCCCGAAGGGAGGCGATGAGTAATGCCTATCGGACCTGCGCGTATGCCGCTCTTCGATCATCTGGGAGAGCTCCGTCGCCGTCTGACCATCGTGGTCGTCTCGGTGTTTGCCGCAGCCATCGTGCTGTATTTCGCCACGCCCGTGGTGCTCGACATCCTGAAAGACCCCATCCGCTCCTTTGTGCCGGACGGTAAGTTCTACATCACCACCACGCTCGGCGGCTTTGGCCTGCGCTTCTCGCTGGCCATCAAGATGGCCGTTATCATGTGCACGCCCATGATCATCTGGCAGATTTTGGCGTTTTTCCTGCCGGCGCTTCGCCCCAACGAGCGCAAGTGGGTCGTGCCCACGGTGCTCGCCTCGACGGTGTTGTTCTTCCTGGGCGCCATCTTCTGCTACTTCATCATTATCCCGGCAGGCTTTGAGTGGCTCATCGGCGAGACCTCGGCTGTCGCTACGGCGTGGCCCGACCTGGAGGACTACATCAACATGGAGCTGCTCTTTATGATCGGCTTTGGTGTGGCGTTTGAGCTGCCGCTCATCATCTTCTATCTGTCCGTCTTCCATTTCGTGTCCTACGCGGCCTTCCGCAGCGCCTGGCGTTACGTATACGTTGGCCTGCTTGCGGGCTCGGCTGTGATTACGCCCGACGGCTCGCCCGTTACGCTGGGCCTCATGTATGGCGCCCTGCTCTCGCTCTACGAGATTTCGCTCGCCATCGCTCGCGTGGTCATTACCGCGCGCGAGGGCAAGGAGGGCTTGTTTGTGAGCCGTCTGGACCTGTTTTCGGACGACGAAGAGGACAGCGAGGAGTAAATCGGTATGCACGAGGTTGGCATTGTCAACGGCATACTCGATACAGTGATTCGCGCGGCGCGTGGGGCGGGGGCCTCGCGCGCCGTTTTGGTAACGCTGCGTATCGGGGATATGACCGAGGTCGTGCGCGAGGCGCTCGACTTTGCGTGGGAGACGTTTCGCGACGAGGACCCGCTCACGCGCGACTGCGAGCTTACCGTGGAGGAAGTCCATCCGCAAAGTGAGTGTCTGGACTGCGGCGAGGTCTTTGAGCACGACCGTTTCCATTGCCGCTGCCCCCAATGTGGCGGCGCCAACGTGCGCCTGCTGCACGGCCGCGAGCTCGACATCGCAAGTATCGAAATCGAAACCCCCGACGATTAGCCCGCTAGCCATCTGGTGATGGGGTATAAAGGGGCCAAAGTAAGGAGCGCTAAGTATGGCTGAGAAAACGATTGATATCGCGTCGCCGATTCTGTCGCGCAACGAGCGCCTGGCAGATCAGCTGCGTCAGCGATTTAATGAGACAAACACCTATGTGATCAACGTCTTGTCGAGCCCCGGTTCGGGCAAGACCACCACGATCCTGGGCACCAACGAGCGCCTGCGTGACAAGGCCGGCCTGCGCTGTGCCGTCATCGAGGGCGATATCGCCTCGGATGTCGACGCCATCACCATGAAGGAAGCCGGCATGCCCGCCATCCAGATCAACACGGGCGGCCTGTGCCACCTCGAGGGCAACATGATCATGGAGGCCGTTGACGCGTTTGACCAGGCTGTGGGTCTGGAAAACATCGACGTCATCTTTATCGAAAACGTGGGCAACTTGGTCTGCCCGGTCGACTTTGACCTGGGCGAGAACCTGTCCATCATGATTCTCTCGGTGCCCGAGGGCGACGACAAGCCCATCAAGTACCCGGGCATCTTCCAGCACGCTGGCGCGCAGCTGCTCAATAAGGTCGACGTGGCCCCGGCTTTCGATTTTGACATGGATAGGTATACTAAGACACTCGATGACCTCAATCCGCAGGCGCCGCGGTTTGCCGTGAGCGCGCGCAAGGGCGAGGGCATGGACGCCTGGTGCGATTGGCTCATCGGGCAGATCGAGCAAGCAAGGGCGTAAATCGGCCGCCATACGGGCGGGCGTAGCCGTAGAGATACGAGATAGGAGCCTCTTTTGAAGCTCATCATCGCCGAGAAAAACGACGCCGCGCGTCAGATCGCCGAGCGGCTGTCCACGGGTAAGCCTAAAAAGGACAAGGTGTACAACACTGCCATCTACCGTTTTGAGTGGAAGGGCGAGGAGTGCGTGACGATCGGTCTTGCCGGTCACATCCTTGCGCCCGATTTTTGCGACAGCGTGCTGTTCGATAAAAAGCTGGGCTGGTATTCGGTCACCGAGGACGGCGAGATGCTGCCGGCCGACATGCCCGATGGCCTGGCTCGTCCGCCTTACGACACCAAGCGTAAGCCGTTCCTTGCCGATGGCATCTCCATCAAGGGCTGGAAGCTCGAGAGTCTGCCCTATCTCACCTGGGCACCCGTCATTAAGCTGCCGGCCGAGAAAGAGCTCATTCGCTCGCTCAAGAACCTTGCCAAGAAGTCCGACAGCGTCATCATCGCTACGGACTTCGATCGCGAGGGCGAGCTGATCGGTTCGGACGCCCTCAACAAGGTGCGCGAGGTGGCGCCGGACTTGCCGGTTGCCCGCGCCCAGTATTCTTCGTTTACCAAGGCCGAGATCACGCAGGCCTTCGATAATCTCGTCTCGCTCGACCAGAACCTGGCCGACGCAGGCGAGAGCCGTCAGCACATCGACCTCATTTGGGGTGCGGTGCTGACGCGCTACCTGACGCTCGCCAAGTTTGGCGGCTTTGGTAACGTGCGCTCCGCCGGCCGCGTGCAGACGCCGACGCTTGCCCTGGTGGTCGAGCGCGAGCGCGAGCGCATGGCGTTTGTGCCCGAGGACTATTGGCAGATTCGCGGCATGGGTGCCGCGCAGGGCGCTGCCGAGGACGATCGCTTTAAGATCGCGCACAAGACGGCGCGCTTTACCGACAAGGATGCTGCTGAGACGGCGTACGGCCATGTTGACGGCGTCGCGACGGCAACCGTCGCCGCGGTGACCAAGCGCTCGCGCAAGCAGCAGCCGCCCACGCCGTTTGCGACCACCTCGCTGCAGGCTGCCGCCGCGGCCGAGGGCATCTCGCCTGCGCGTACCATGCGCATCGCTGAGTCCCTCTACATGGCCGGTCTCATCAGCTACCCGCGTGTCGACAATACCGTGTACCCCGCGACGCTCGATCTGGGCGCCGTGGTGAGCGACCTGGCAAAGATCAACCCGGCGCTGGCGCCCGTATGCAAAAAGGTGCTTGCCGGCCCCATGAAGCCTACGCGCGGCAAAGTCGAGACCACCGACCACCCGCCTATCTATCCCACGGGCGAGGGCGATCCGTCCACGCTCGACGGCGGCCAGCGCAAGCTCTACGACCTCATCGCCCGCCGCTTCCTGGCGACGCTCATGGGTCCCGCGACCATCGAGAACACCAAGCTCGAGCTCGATGTGAACGGTGAGCCGTTCGTGGCTTCGGGCGATGTGCTCGTGACCCCGGGTTTCCGCGAGGCCTACCCGTATGGCCTTAAACGCGACGAGCAGATGCCGCCGCTTGAGCAGGGCGATACGGTCGACGTATTCGACATTAAGCTCGAGGCCAAGCAGACCGAGCCGCCCGCGCGCTACAGCCAGGGCAAGCTCGTGCAGGAGATGGAGAAGCGCGGCCTGGGCACCAAGTCCACGCGCGCGAGCATCATCGAGCGCCTGTACGCCGTGCGCTATCTCAAAAATGATCCCGTTGAGCCGAGCCAGCTGGGTATCGCCATCATCGATGCGCTGTCGCAGTTTGCCCCGCGCATCACGAGCCCCGATATGACCAGCGAGCTCGACGGCGACATGACCCGTGTGGAGCGCGGCGAGGATACCGAAGAGCATGTCGTGATGCACTCGCGCGCGCTGCTGGCTGGCGTGCTCGACGAGCTGCTCAAGCACACGCAGGAGCTGGGCGACGCCATCAGCGACGCCGTCACGGCCGATGCACGCGTGGGAGCTTGCCCCAAGTGCGGCAAGGACCTGGTTATGAAGACGAGCGCCAAGACCCGTGGCAGCTTCATTGGCTGCATGGGCTGGCCCGACTGCGATGTGACCTATCCGGTGCCGAGCGGCGTCAAGGTGAGTCCGCTCGAGGGCGAGGCGGCCGTGTGCCCCGAGTGCGGCGCGCCGCGCATTAAATGCCAGCCGTTCCGTCAGAAGGCTTTCGAGATCTGCGTGAACCCCACGTGCCCCACCAACTACGAGCCCGACCTTAAGGTGGGCGAGTGCAAGGTGTGTGCCGAGGCCGGACGTCATGGCGACCTGATCGCGCACAAGAGTGAGAAGAGCGGCAAGCGCTTTATCCGCTGCACCAACTACGATGACTGCGGCGTGAGCTATCCTCTGCCGGCGCGCGGTAAGCTCGAGGCGACGGGTGAGACCTGCCCCGAGTGCGGCGCCCCCATCGTGGTGGTCAACACGGCGCGCGGCCCGTGGCGTATCTGCGTCAACATGGACTGCCCGACCAAGGAGAAGAAGCCCGCCCGCGGCCGCAAGACCACGACTAAGGCGAGCACGGCCAAGAAGACGACGGCGGCCAAGAAGACGACGGCTAAGAAAGCCACTGCCGCCAAGAAGACGACCGCGAAGAAGTCGACTACCAAGAAAGTAGCCTCCGACAAGTAACGGCGCGGTCGAAACATTGCCTAAAAAACGAGCGAGGACCCCACGATCATCGCTCGTTTTTTTGACCGGCAGTTAGGGACGTTCCTTTTCTGCCGGCAGTTTAGGAACGTCCCTAACTGCCGGCTCGGGAACGACAAAGCGCTAGTTCACTTCGACGGGTTTGGCGCCGGGATAGCGCTCCTCAAAGTCTAGGCGATACTTATTGTCATTGGTGCCCGCCACGTTGTCGCGCGACAGCGGCGCCACGATCTCATTCTTGTGGTCCGCAGGCTTGGCGTATTTCAGGCTGATCTCCCAGGCATCACAGATTGCGTCAATGCGGTGATCCAGGTCGTCGTACAGGGCGATGATGTCCTTCCAGGAACTGTAGTTCTTGGAGCTCGTCGGGACGTCCAGGTCCTCGACGATGTCGTAATACTGCTCGATGGTGTCCTCTGTGCGCTCGGCGACGTCGGCGAGATTTTGACGGGTGGTGCGATCTTCTTCCAGATAGCTGCCGTTGAAGTTCTGCGCGCAGCCACGGACGTAGTTGTCGAGGTCTTCGAGCAAGTCGTAGTATTCGCTCAGGCGACGGTAGAGGTTCTGCTCGGAGAGCGTTGCTTCGCCGCCATCCTCGTCGTCATCGTCATCATCGTCGTACAGGCTGTTGGGATCGCCGAGAGGCTTTAGGTCATTGTCGTCGACGTCATGGTGCAGCTTAGCTACCTCGGCAGTCGTCTGCGTGGCGGCGCTGTCGAAAGGCTTGATCACAAAGAAAACGACCAGGGCGATGATGATCGCCACCAGCACAACGATAACGGCGATAAGCGGCCCGGCGCCGCTCTTTTTGGGAGCGGGGGTCTGTGGCGAAGCGGGCGCGTATGCGGGAGCCGGCTGCTGTTGGGGCGAGCCGCTCGCGATGGGTATGCGCTGCGTGGTCTCGACGGCCGCGGGGCTTGCGGCGGGGTCGGGGCGATAGGCGAGGGGGTCGTCCGCCTTGGCTTGCGGCGCATCAAGGGAGCCGGTCTGCTCAAAAGCGGGCTGGCTATCGCTCGCGGTTGTTTGCTCAACGGGTGCACCGCACGAGGTGCAGAACTTGGCATTATCTGCAAGAAGCTTGCCGCACGAGGCGCAATACCGAGACATTGCCACTCCTTTCGCCACATTTCAATGCAATACGACGATTATACCCAGCACCCCAAAAAGCCGGCAGTTGGGACGTTCCTTTTCGGCCGGCAGTTTAGGAACGTCCCTAACTGCCGCCTGAGTAGCCATTGGCTAGGTGGGATTTGGGACGCGCCGAGCACTGGGGTATCATGGCTTGGTTGCTATAACTCGCATTTACGCGCCTTGTAGGAAGGGGCTGCGCCCATGGCTTTTGAGCCCGCTCAACATAGCTTTATCACGCTCGAGGGCGTTGATGGCGCCGGCAAGTCCACGCAGGCGCGCTTGCTTGCCCGCGCGCTCGAACTCGCTGGCTACCAGGTTGTGAGCCTGCGCGAGCCGGGCGGCACCGCCATCAGCGAAAAGATCCGCGCCCTGCTGCTCGATCCCGCCAACACGGCCATGGGAGATACCTGCGAGCTGCTGCTCTACGAGGCCGCACGCGCCCAGCTGGTGCACGAGGTCATAGCTCCCGCCCTCGCGGCCGGCAAGGTGGTCCTGTGCGACCGCTTCTACGATTCCACGACCTGCTACCAGGCGTTTGCCGACGGCCTCGATCGCCAGATGGTGCGCGACGCCAACAACCTGGCCGTCGCGGGTACGCACCCGGCTCTCACACTCGTCTATCGCATCACGCCCGAGCAGGCGGCGCTGCGCATGGCAGCCCGTGGCGCGGCAGATCGCATGGAGGCAAAAGGCATGGCCTTCCAAGAGCTCGTCTACCAGGGATTTTGCGCCATTGCCGCCGAGGAACCAAACCGCGTAAAGCTCATCGACGCGACCGCGTCCATCGAGGACGTCTTCGCGCAGACGGTCGAGCGGGTTCGCGCCTACGGCCTCGACATTTCCCAGGACGCCGTCACCGCCGCGCTTGCCCAGGAGGCCGAGTAACATGGCCCCCGCTCAGGCAAGTCTGCTGGCCAAGCTCGACACCCAAGAGCGCGTGCGCGACTTTTTGACCAATGCCGTCGCCAGCGGTCGCGCATCGCACGCCTACCTGTTTTTGGGCGCGCCCGGCGCGGGCAAGCTCGACGCCGCGTGGGCGCTCGCCCAAGCCCTCCTGTGCGAGCAGGATGGCTGCGGCTCATGCGATAGCTGCGTGCGCGTCGCCCGCCATACACACCCCGACGTGCACTATTACACGCCCGAGAGCGCCACGGGCTACCTCATCGCCCAGACCCGCGAGCTGCTCGACGACGTGCCGCTGGCGCCCATCCGTGCCAAGGCCAAGGTCTACATCATCGACCGTGCCGAGCAGCTGCGCGCCAACACCGCCAACGCACTGCTCAAAACGCTCGAGGAGCCGCCCGAGGGCGTTATGTTTATCTTGCTGGGCACCTCGGCAGACGTGATGTTGCCCACTATCGTGAGCCGCTGCCAGTGCGTGCCGTTTCGGCTGGTATCGCCCGCCGTCGCCGCGCAGGCCGTGAGCCGCGCCACCGGTCAGGACCCTGCGCGTTGCCGCATGGCCGTCGCCGTGGCGGGAAGCCCCACGCGTGGCATCGAGTTCCTCAAGAGCGCTGAGCGCCAGGACGCCCGCCGTCAGATGGTTCGCGCCATCGATTCGCTTATCGCCGCCGACGAGGCCGACGTGCTCAGCCGCGCCAAGTCACTCATCGTCGCCGTTAAGGCGCCGCTCGCCGAGGTCAAGTCCACGCAGGAAAAGGTGCTCGAGCAAAACGCCGACTACCTGTCGCGTGGAGCATTGAAGCAGCTTGAGGACCGCAACAAGCGCGAACTCAACGCGCGCGAGCGTTCGGGTATCATGGAAGCGCTGGCGAGCGCGCGGACGCTCATGCGCGACGTGCTGCTGACGCTTCAGGACGAGGCGGCCGACGTGGTGAACGAAGACGTGCGCGACACGATCGGTCGGCTTGCCGCCGCGACCAATGTTGCGGGTGCCACCCGGGCGCTCGAGGCAGTCGCGACCGCCGAGCGCAACATCGCCAGAAACGTTACTCCCCAGCTGGCCATCGAGGTCATGCTGTTCGATATCAGGAAGGCACTGAAATGCCGTTAGTCGTACCCGTTAAGTTTACCTACGCCTCGCGCGACCTGTGGTTCGATCCGCAGGATCTGGATATCCTCGAGGCCGATTATGCCATTTGCTCCACCGAGCGCGGAACCGAGATCGGCCTGGTCACGGCCGATCCCTTCGAGGTGCCGCAAGATGAGATCGGTCAGCCGCTCAAGCCCGTGCTGCGCGTGGCGAGCGACATCGACCTGCAGCTTGCCGACGACCTGGCCATCCAGGGCGACGAGGCCATGGTCGACTTCCGCCGCCTGGTCAAGGAGCTCGACCTCGAGATGAAGCCGGTCGGCGTCGAGTACCTGTTTGGCGGCGAGAAGGCCGTGTTCTACTTTGCGGCCGAGGAGCGCGTCGATTTTCGCCAGCTCGTCAAGGATCTGTCCTCGACGCTGCATATTCGCGTCGACATGCGCCAGATCGGCGTGCGCGACGAGACCCGCCTGGTGGGTGGCTACGCCCAGTGCGGACAGGAGCTCTGCTGCACGCGCTTTGGCGGACAGTTTGAACCCGTCTCGATTCGCATGGCAAAAGAGCAAGACCTGCCGCTCAATTCCTCCAAGATCAGCGGCGTGTGCGGTCGTTTGATGTGCTGCCTGCGCTACGAGTTCGAGGCCTACAAGGACTTTAAGAGCCGTGCGCCCAAAAAGAAGACGCTCATCGATACGCCGCTCGGCAAGGCGCGTATTCAGGAATATGACACGCCGCGCGAGCAGCTGGTGCTGCGCCTGGAGAACGGCAAAGTCTTTAAGGTCAATCTGGCCGATATGACGTGCTCGGAGGGCTGCAAAAAGAAGGCCGCCGAGCAGGGCTGCAACTGCCGCCCCGACTGCGTGACGCGTGATGTGCTCGAGCGTATTGAGTCGCCCGAGATGCGTCTGGCGCTCATGGAGCTCGACCGCGAGAACGGCGTCGACGTGGGCGATGGCCTGTCGAGCGCCGACCGTCTGGCCGGCACGTCGATGCCCAAGCGCCGTCGTCGCGATGCCGAATCCGATGCCCGTGCTGCTCAGAGCGAGAGCCGCGGTCGCGGCAAGGGTCGTGGCAAGGCCGAGGCACCCGAGGCCGAGGGGGCGGCCGATGGCCGTCGCCGCCGCAAGCGCGCGGCGTCCGTCGACAATGGCGAGACCGCGGGCAAGAACGCTTCCCGCGAGCGCGAGGTTCAGCAACCCCAGCAGCAGAATCGCGGCGGTGGCATGAACCCCACACGTCGCCGCCGCCGTCATCTGTCGAGCGAGGAGCGCGAGGACGCCTTCCGCGCCGCAGCTGCTCGCGAGGCTGGTGCCGCTTCCAAGGGCGCCTCGGCCTCCGATGCGTCTGCCGACAAGGGCGGCAAGTCGCGTGGCGAGGAGGAGCGCGCGCCGCGTCCGCGCCGTCGCCATTCCTCGGGCGCGCAACAGAAGCCCTCAGTGCCCTCCGTGGCCGATCAGGTCTCGGATGGCGAGGTCAAGGTCACGCGCCGTCGTCCCGGAGATGGCGGGGGAGCGGCTGCCAAGGCTTCGCGTGGCGCCGCTCGCGACGAGCGCGAGCCGCGCGAGGATCACGGTGGCGAGGGCTCGGCCGACCAGGGTCAAAAGCGCCGTCGCCGTCGCCGTTCCCGCAAGCCGCGCCAGGATAGTGGCGAGGGCTCGACCCCGTCTTCGTCCACACCACAACCGCCCGCCGGCGAATAACGCCCGCGAGCGGATTTAGCCCGCCTTGCCCCGAGCACATCGGGGTATCATAGCGCCGAATCAACAACCCTCCCTGCGACCGAACGTAGGGAGGGTTGTGTCTTGAAGAGCCATCTGAACATATTGAGCCGTCTGCAGGGTGCCGGTGCCCTACCGTTTGCGGACGAATTGCTACCGTTTGCCGAGCGGGTGGCACGCGAGGCGCTCGAGGCATTGTCGCCAACACGATGTGCCGGCTGCGAGCGCGCCGGTGCGCTTATTTGCCAAGACTGCCTGGCTGCGTTCACGCTCATCGACCCACGTCATAGCTGTACCCGATGCGGCGCCCCGTTTGGGGATTTGCTGTGCACTGAGTGTTCGGTCGAGGGCACGTCCTCGGCAATGGCAGAGGCGCTCGACCGCTGCCTGGCGTGCGCCGTCTATGCGCATCCGCTGCCGCGCATCATTAAAGCGTACAAGGATGCGGGCGAGCGACGTCTGGCTCCGTATCTGGCGGAGCTGCTCTACGACACCGCCCTGCATGCCCAGGTCGTAGCGCCCGAACGCTTAGGAGGTGTGCTGTCCGGTGCGGATGCGGTGGTGTTTGTGCCTGCGACGGCGGCAGCGTTTCGGCGGCGTGGTTTTGATCATATGGAGGCTATCGCGCGTCCATTTTGCGAGCTGTCGGGTGTTCCCCTGCTCGATGCTCTCGTCAAGTACGGGCATGGCGACCAGCGCGAACTCGGTCGTGAGGAGCGCCGCGAGCGTGCCCAAGGCATGTACGAGACGGTTGAGGACGTGCACGGCCGCCGCCTGCTGCTTATCGATGACGTTATCACCACGGGCGCGACGATGGCCGCGGCCTCGGCGGAACTCAAGCGCGCCGGCGCTGCGGCAGTCGATGGCCTTGCTATCGCACGCGTTTGGTAGGGGTGGTTTTGTGGCAGCAAAGATTGAGCGGTACAACGAGCCGACAGGCGAACAGCTAGCGGCTTCCGTAATCCTAACAGGCGCCTCGGCGCTACGCATGATGCGCGCCGAGCGCCGACAAATGGGTTACATAAGTTGGAGGGACCTCGATCCCGATGAAGAGCGCCGTGTGCTGTGCACGTCGTCGCCCTCGACCGAGGACATCTATCTTCCCGACTTGGTGCGGATTGGGGCCGCAAGCGGCGAGGTGCAAGAAGATCTTTGCTTGCTGGTGGGATCTGCGGCGCAGCGCCGCCGCATGCCTGGCGTGGGCTGGTCCGTATGCTCCGGGTTGCCTGCCGGCTCGATTCTAGAGGTGGAGCCGGGTGTATACAGTCCATCTCCCGAGGCCCTTTGCGTAGCCGTCGCACGCGAGGTCGGCTGCATCCAGGCATTTGCCCTGGCTCAGGAACTGTGCTCTAAGATTTCGCTGAGTGACCGCGGGAAGTATCTGCCTCCCTACACCTCGCCTGTCGTGAACAAATTGGCAAAGGACAAAGACCAGCCGCCAGATGTCGGTTACTTTGAGGTCGAGTCCGTGCTGACACCCGATCGCCTGGTAGATTACCTCGCGGCATGCAAGGGGAATGTGGCCAAACAGCTGCTGCGCCTGTGTCCCTACCTGTCAGAAAATCTGCGCTCGCCCATGGAGTGCATCATGCTCGCTCTGTTTTCGCTTCCGTTTTCCTATGGCGGATTTGCCTGCGGTCCCTTTAAGACCGACTACAAGATCGAGTTCGATGACCGTGCGCAGGCAATCTCGGGGATGCCGCATGCAGTTTGCGATGCGTATCAGGAAGCAGCCCAGTTTGACCTGGAATACAACGGTGAGCTGGGCCATTCTTCTCGGAGGGGACGTATCCATGATGAAAAGCGCAACACGGGCTTGATTACTATGGGAATCGAGGTCGCGACGGTCAACAACGAAATGCTCTGTGACATGGAAGCGATGGAAGCACTCGCATGGCGCATCCACCAGCGTATGGGTAAGCGATATCAGAATCGCGTAGAGGCTCGTCGAAAGAGGCAAGATGCTCTGCTGAATACGCTCCGAGCGTGCTTTGGGCTCAAACCAGCGTAAAACTATGGCTTTATAGGGGGTCTGTTTATATGCTCTGTGCAAAAAACGGCAAATATGAGTACTGTTACTAGATTAGTGACAGCAAAAACAAAGAAACTTGGGCCGATAATCTGGATTCAGCGAAGAGATAATAAACGAATGTGGAATATCTTGGCGCCAAGCAGGCTGTGCGGAACTCAAAAAGGGCTCGTGAGGCGG